>ERZ825159.1782-NODE-1782-length-19498-cov-3.766548_pt1 | contig 19498 bp, 17 predicted proteins | sample MGYA00519932_ERZ825159 | MGnify/ENA primary metagenome ERZ825159 (study PRJEB31778, sample SAMEA3449191) | human gut metagenome | biome: human gut; feature: human-associated habitat; material: faeces | place: United Kingdom | collected 2010/2012 ...
CATCTGTAAACAGTCCGAAGGTACAGCAGATATAAACGCGCTTGGCATTCATGGCCTTTAACTGCTTTGCAGTATCTAACATGCTTCCGCCGGAGGAGATCATATCGTCGATGATGATGACATCCTTGCCATCGATGTTGTCACCTAAGAATTCATGTGCAACAATCGGGTTTCTACCATTGACAATGATGGAATAATCCCGACGCTTATAGAACATTCCCATCGGAACACCCAGCATAGAAGCATAATACATATTCCGGTTCAGTGCACCTTCGTCCGGGCTGATTACCATGAATTCATCCGGTGTTGTCCGCAGGTGCGGAATGTCGTGGAACATTGCCTTCAATACCTGATAAGACGGTACGACATTGTCGAAGCCCATCAGCGGAATGGCATTGCAAACTCTCGGGTCATGTGCATCAAATGTAATGATGTTGGAAACGCCCATCTGTTCCAGTTCCTGCAATGCACAAGCACAGTCCAAAGATTCTCTGTAGTTTCTCCGGTGCTGTCTGCCACCGTAGAGAATCGGCATGATGACATTGACACGGTGTGCCTTACCGCTGGCAGCCTGAATGATTCGCTTTAAATCCTGATAATGATCATCCGGAGACATCACATTCATTCTGTCAAACATCTGATATTCGCAGCTATAGTTGCCAACGTCAATCAAAATAAACAAATCTCTGCCTCGAATGGTGGACTTGATCAAGCCCTTTCCATCTCCGGAAGAAAACCGTGGGCATTCGCAGGCAATCAAAAATGTGTCTACGTCATAGCCGCCTTTTCTTGCCCATTCAACCAGATAAGAATCAATTTTCTTACCGAGTTCCTCTGTTCCCCGCATAGCGATCAAGCCCAACGGTGCAACATTGGTTTCGTGATTGAACAGAATGTCCGATGCTGATGATGATGCTGTTACCATTTTTTTACTCCTTTTTGCTTTTCTGCATGGCATATTTTCACCTGCAATTACTTGCAGAATGTTTCAATATAATTGTCAATATCCTTTGCGATAATTTCCTTTGCAGCCTTTGCATTTTGAATTTCATCGACCGCAGTAGACTTGTGTTCCAGTTCCTTGTATACCTTAAAGAAATGTACCATTTCTTCAAAGATATGGCTGGGCAGCTCGTCAATATCCACATAGGTATTATAAGTCGGGTCGCTGCATGGAATGGCAATGATTTTGTCATCATGCCGACCGTTGTCAATCATGCGAATGACACCAATTGGATAACAGCGTACCAATGTCATTGGATAGATATTCTGGGAACAGAGTACGAGAACATCCAACGGGTCGCCGTCATCAGCATAGGTTCTTGGAATAAATCCATAGTTTGCCGGATAGTGTGTGGACGTGTATAGAATCCGGTCCATTTCGAGAACACCGGTTTCCTTGTTCAGTTCGTACTTCACCTTGCTGTTTTTCGGGATTTCAATGACCGCAATAAATTCTTCTGTGGTAATCTGCTTGGGGTTGATATCATGCCAAATATTCATATTTTGTCACGCTCCTTGTACCTTCAAAATTCCGTTATCGAACACAAACCGGATACTTCTCTTTTAAGTATACCTATGATTTTGCGTTTTGTCAATAGAAATGACCATTTTTCTGGTGATAAATTCTTTATGAATGCAATGTGACACACTTTCTTTATCCACTTTTTACAAAAAACATTCAACAACACAGAAAAATTACAAACCTTGTTCCGTTTCTGGTTCAGATGGCGGAAACAACATCCGTTTCAATACCACCAAATCCAAAACATCTAATGTTTCATCGGGCTGGCAATCCGCCTGCTGAACATTGATTTCAGAACCATCTGTTTTCCGAATCAGATACTTTTGCAGCAAAACCACATCTAACAAATCTACAAATGCATCACCATTGACATCCCCCATTTTTACGGATGACAAAACATCTGTAACATCGCAGATGGACAGCGTTTTTTTCGTGCCGGACGGAGCTGTGATTTCGACGGTATAAGAGCCAATGGTATCCGTTGTTGCATCAGAAATGGTATACTGGGATTCGGTTGCATCTGGAATTGCAACATCATCATGATACCACTGATAGGTTGCACCCGTCAAGGTGGTGACTGTGGAAAGCGAGATGGATTCGCCTTCTTTCAACACCATCGAACGAGGAGCGTTGTAAGTTAGGAACGTATCCGTTACGACATACGAACGGTCTGCATATTGGTCAGATGTTACCTTCCAGCCATCAACAGAACTATCTTGAATCATAACCCGTACACTGGTCAACTCTGTGCCCGGTTCAAGCTCCAAAACAGAAAACGGAATCTTCCATTCTACGCAATTTCCATTATACTTGCAAGCAGTTCCTGCATAAGAACCCTGATTGAAATATACATATCCATTTCTCATGTGGTACATCCAATACCGCTTGGTTGCCGTTGGATTTTTTGGGTCAGCATGGATAATTTGCAGGTTATAAACCGGAGAAACGACGTCTTCCATCGGCATTTCTGCCATGACATATAAATATTGGTCGTCATTTGTAAGATACAAGTTCGAGTTGTCCTCAGTATGATACAGGGCATCTTTTCGCCACTCTGTTTCTCCAGAACGCTTACCATCCGTGGAAACGACTTCTTTTCTGGTATAACGAGAACCATCTGAAATCGTCGGTGTTTCTGTAACCTGATAAAAATCATGCTGTGTCAGCTGTTCTGCATCCGTTGCTGCTGTTACAGCAACCGTTCCAATTCGATTCGCACCCAGCATACCATCCCAAACATCTGCATTGGCAAAGCGAACCGTCCGCAGTGTGCTATCTGGAATATCCTGATTGCCAATAGAAAGCCGTAAGTAAACATTCCAGTTTCCTGCTTCCAAATCACCTGGCAGCTGAATGGTCAACGGAATGTCTGTTGTCGTACAGGAAAGCCAAGTAGTCGGGTCTATATCAACGGTTGTTTGAATATAATTCCCGTCTTTCTCCAGTAGTACTTCTGCTTTCATCTTCCGAATCGGATTTGCAAAGCCGGTATTTTCAATGGAAAGTTGGCATTGCAGTGTATCTCCAGCTGTAACCTGCTTCGATAGTTTGGAATCCCGAATTACAAACCGATAGCCGAGATGATCCCGAATAAACTGAAAAACAGTCTGTCCATAATAGGCGGAATGGTCACCATTTTCCACATCATATTCTGCTCCAAAGGTATAATCTTTATAGAGCTGATAAATGTTGGAATTGATATAGCTCAAATGCGTGCGATACATCTCCGGAATTGCATTCTCTGGCAGATAGGTATCATATTTTTTTGCCCAGTCCAAATTACCGGAAAATTCACCGCCGTAATAGGTGTGTTCCATCTGCTTTTCCATCCATGCTGTCTGTGCAGCACGATTGGAATATGTCCCAAGGTCGGAATCTGAACCCATATACCCATCATTATACAAGCCGATTCTTGCAGCATCGCTGCCGGGTTCTGCAACATAGGTCGCCATTTCTTCGGTTGTAATGCCTGCCCACTTTTCAAAAATATTAGGTGTCCGAACGGTAATTGGAACTTCTTTCGGCACGCAGTCCAACATTGCATTGACCAACTGTACCTTATAATCCAATGATGTATATTTTCCGCCGTGCTGTTCGCCCCATTTTCCAACGAAGCCCGTTTCTACAAACATCAGAATGTCCTTATAATCCTCAAGCAGTCCATTTTCTTTGATTTGCTGGATATGCCACAAAACTTGGTCAAAAGTTGCTGGTTCTGGATTGTCTTTTCCGTTTGCATCATACCGGAATCGAACTGCAATCGTTGAACCATTTTTCCGGCAGTTCTCAAAGCTGGCACGCACATTTTGAAAGAACTGTTCATCTAAATCATAATCCGTTCCTTCTACATAAGTTCCATCTTCATTGGTTGTTCCATTTGCACCAGATGAAAATTTTCCGATGTCGATAAACATCAATACTACACTGCCGTTTTTATCGTGAATTGGCGTGTTGCCCGGTGCACAAGTATACCAGTCTGTTGTCGTATAGCCCGCTCCTGGATTTGCAATTGTTTCCACTGTTTCCACATAGGAAAGCCCAGAATCAACCAGTTCTGTATCCGAAACCATTATTTCTGTTTGTGTTGCCGGTTCTGCTGCGGTTGTTGCAACGGCTGCGGTTGGCAGCATTGCCAGACAGCATACAGCTGTCAAAAGAAGAACCGGTATTTTTTTTCGTTTCATGGCAGTCACCTCATAAAAAATGTTTAATTTTATTATAGCAGATTTCAGTTTTACTGTCAATCTTGCTACATTGACTTTTTACAGGGAGCGTGCTATAATGATAGCACATTCAAAAAGAAAGCATAGGGTTTAAAATGTCGGAAAATCATCTTTATGATAAAGAAACGGATACCTATTACACACAGACTGTTGTTTTACCTGTTCATGGCGTTCTCATTGCAGAAGGTGTTTTCTTGCAGCGTGCACCGTTAAAAAATCAGTTTGACAAAAAATCATTTATCTTTCTGTTCCGGAATCTGTCCGGCTGGATCGTGTCTTACAGAGAGATACCTACATTGGAACAGCACAGCAAATCATTGAAAAATATGAGAACCGCTATTTTCCAGCAGAACGGCATTACCTTGCAAAGCATCATCCGGAACAAACCGCAGATTTTCTCATTTAGGATTGACATGGAGGAATTGATATGACAAAACCAGAACCGTTTTTATTACAGCCAGCCGGAAAAGATTATCTATGGGGCGGAAATCGGCTGCATACACTTTTTGGCAAACAGCTCCCCTTACACCCACTGGCAGAAACATGGGAATGCTCCACACATCCAGATGGTTGCAGTATCGTTGCTTCCGGCATTGACAAGGGCAAAACCTTAGCAGAAGTGTTACAGCAGCATCCAGAATTTTTAGGTACGAAAACTTCCGCAACTGGCGACCTTCCCGTTTTGATCAAGCTGATTGATGCAGCAAAAGACTTATCGGTACAAGTACATCCAGATGATGCTTATGCACAACAATATGAACACGAACCAAACGGAAAAACAGAAATGTGGTACATCTTAGAGGCAGAACCGGGAGCTTCTTTAATTTATGGTTTTTCCAAACCAATGCAGCCCGAACAGCTGGACACCTGTTTAAAAGAAAATACGATTTTGTCTTATCTTCAGAAAATCCCTGTGAAAAAGGGAGATGTATTTCTGATACCTGCTGGAACAGTACACGCCATTGGAGCAGGCATTGTATTGGCAGAAATTCAGCAGCGTTCCAACCTCACCTATCGGCTCTATGATTACAATCGTACGGATGCAACCGGAAAAAAACGACCGCTGCATGTTGAAAAAGCAAAAGCTGTGATTCAATTTTCTGCAAATCAACCTCCACAGATGAAACAGCCGATGCAGCAGAAAAACGGCTATCGAGTGCAATGCTTGTGCAAATGTCCCTATTTCTGCACGACATTGCTGACGATACAAACCGCTTGTGATTGGACAAACTATCAACCAGACTCGGATACTTTTCAAGTTTTGCTCTGTATTTCTGGTTCTGGAACGATGCAGACAAAAGAAAACGCCCTTTCATTTCAAAAGGGCGATTGTATCTTTCTTCCGGCTCACGGTTCTATGGAAAGATTGACAGGCACAGCGGAACTGCTGCAAATTACAGGATAACTCACTGTTTTCGGGCAATCTTATAACAATCTCCATCCCGATAATAAGGACAGCTGCTGTAATGTCCTTCCACCAACCGAACATATTCATCTTCATCTAAATTCTGCTCACAAACGTAACAATCCCATTCTTCATCATAGGTATAATAGGCACACGTTTCACAGCAAATTTGATTTTGCATTTTAGTTTTCTCCTTTTCATTGGAATCAAAAGCAGACACTGCATCATTACAGTGTCTGCTTTTTGTTGCTTGCGACAATTTTATAAAACAACGATTTTTTACTTTTGCAATGCACTTTTCTTGAAATACGCTTTGGTATCTCTTGCAATCACACCGGAAAGTGCCAACAGTGCAATGATATTCGGAAGTGCCATCAAACCATTGAAAATATCTGCAATATTCCACACTGCTTCTACGGTCAAATACGGGCCAATGAAAACAGCAATGATATACAGCCAACGATACAGAACCGTTGTAGATTTCCGAGAGCCAATCAGATAAGAAAGGCAACGTTCTGAATAATAGCTCCATCCCAGAATTGTGGTAAATGCAAAGAAGATCAAGCAAATCATCAGAATGAATGCTGGGAATTTTCCGCCAATCGGCAAACCGCTCTGGAAAGCGGCAGTCGTAATCTGAACGCCCTGCAAGTCTGGATTCGACCATTCACCAGAAATTACAATGGAAAGACCTGTCATCGTACAAATGACAATGGTATCAATAAAAGTACCTGTCATAGTAACCAAGCCCTGACGAACTGGTTCTTTTGTCTGTGCAGCAGCTGCTGCAATCGGTGCAGAACCAAGGCCAGCTTCGTTGGAGAAAATACCTCTTGCAACACCCTTTTGCATCGCTACCATCATCGCACCCAGTGCACCGCCGGCAGCTGCACGGATTCCAAATGCACCTTCTACAATTTCAACAATTGCATGTGGCAATTTTGTAATGTTGGTGAAAATAATAATCAACACGCAGAGTACATATAGAATTGCCATAAACGGAACAACGACCTGAGAAACCATTGAAACACGCTTCAACCCACCAATGACAACCAATGCAACAAAAATTGTGATCAACAAGCCGCAAATAACAGTTGTCCAAGTGTAGTCATGTCCAAACATGGTAAAGGCAATATGCGAACTGTCTGCATCAAAAAAATTATTTGCAGCGGAAGTAATACCATTAATCTGTGTAATTGTACCAATTCCAAGCAAGCCAGCCAGCATTCCAAAAATCGCAAACAGTTTTGCAAGCCATTTCCACTTTGCACCCATACCATGTTCAATATAATAATATGGACCGCCATGATAATGTCCCTCTGCATCAATGGTACGGTACTTGATGGCTAAAAAGCCTTCTGCATACTTTGTTGCCATTCCAAACAGAGCAGCAACAATCATCCAGAACAACGCCCCAGGCCCACCGGCTGCAAGTGCAGTTGCAACGCCGACAATGTTGCCCGTACCAATGGTTGCAGACAATGCAGTACAGAGTGCAGCAAAACTGGAAACTTCTCCATCGCCGCCCTCTTCATTTTTGACCATAAATTTCAGAGCTTTTCCAAGATGTCGGAATTGCAGCCCACAGCATCGAATTGTCAGCCAGATACCGCATGCCATAATCAGAACAATCAGCGGAATGCCCCAAACAAAATCATCAATGCTTTTGATGATATTGTTCAAACTGTCCATTTTTATCAATCCTCCAATTTGATTTCTAATTTTAAAAATAAGAAGGCAAGGACGCTGGATGTGCGTACCTTGCCCTCTCTTTGTATCATAAAATTGTCGCTTTTGCAAGAAAAAAGCACTTAGTCATTTACTTTTCTGGTATAATCCGGCAACAGCATCGGAGAAACAGTATCTGGTGTGATACCTGCATCTTCCAATTCCTTTTCAAACTTTGCAACATGATCCAAAGTCAGATTGCCAACAACAACATCCTTTGCCTTTGCAGCTGCATACTTACCAGCATTTCTACCGAATACGATAACATCCAGCAAAGAGTTGCCCATCAGTCTGTTTTCACCATGTACACCGCCAGCTGCTTCACCTGCAACAAACAGGTTTTCTACGCAGGTCTGGCTGTCTGTACCAACCTTAACACCACCGTTCTGATAGTGCAATGTCGGGTAAATCAGAATTGGCTGCTTCCGAATATCAATGCCATACTTGCCGAACATTCGCAGCATTGCCGGAATTCTCTTTTCAATCGTGCCTTCGCCATTCTTCAGGTCGATCATCGGAGTATCCAGCCAAACGCCCTGACCACCCGGTGTATTTACCTGGTTGCCACGACGGCATTCCCGAATAACGGTTGCAGCGGTTACGTCACGGGTTTCCAGTGGGTTCATGAAAACTTCGCCCTTTACGTTTACCAGCTTTGCACCCAGAGAACGTACCTTTTCGGTTACCAGTGCACCGAAAATCTGTTCTGGGAAAGCAGCACCCGTCGGGTGATACTGCAAAGTGTACTGTTCCCGCAGCGGAGCACCAACACGATATGCCAGTACCAGACCGTCAGCAGTTGCACCATAGTGGTTAGAAGTCGGGAAGCCCTGATAGTGCATTCTACCTGCACCGCCAGTTGCAATGATAACAACCTTTGCCTTTGCAATCAGGATTTCCTTGGTTTCCATGTTCAGCAGAACTGCACCTGCACAATGACCCTTGTCATCCAGAATCAGTTCAATTGCAGAAGTGAAGTCGATAACCGGAATCTGACGGTTCAGAACTTCATCTCTCAGTGTCCGCATGATTTCTGCACCGGAATAGTCCTTTGCAGCATGCATTCTCTTTCTGGAAGTACCACCACCATGTGTGGTAATCATGTTGCCATCCTTGTCCTTATCGAATTCAACGCCCAGCTTGTTCAGCCACTGAATGCAATCCGGAGCTTCGGTTACGAGCTTGTAAACGAGGTTCTTGTCTGCTGCGAAGTGACCGCCGCCGTAAGCATCCAAAAAGTGCTGTGCTGGGGAATCGTTCGGCTTGTCAGCAGCCTGAATACCACCTTCTGCCATCATGGTATTTGCATCACCAATTCGCAGCTTGGTTACCATCATAACTCTCTGACCTGCTTCATCTGCTTCGATTGCAGCAGATGCACCAGCACCGCCGCCGCCGATGATCAGAACGTCGGTTTCATAATCCGGGCAGGAAAGATCCGGGAGATGATCCTTTAACCGGCTGTCAGACTGCAACAGCTTTACCAGTTCCTTCGGTGCTTTTTCACCCTTGTTCGGGCCAACGCTCAGTGTATCGAACTGATCTGCACGATAGTCCGGGTGGTTTTCCTTCAGAACCTGATCCTTTTCTTCTGCGGACATTCTTCTCGGTTCCATTGCCGCATTTGCTTCTCTTGCAGCCTCTACCAGCTTAATGGATTCCAGCATTTCTTCTGTATACATGACGCCGCACCTCCTTACTTCTCAATCTCACGATTATTGTACATTTCACGGATTTCTGCATCAGACAGTGCCATATTTGCACGAATGGCTTCTTCGCACTTGCCTTCTGCAATTTCTTCAACCCGTTCCTTCAAGTGCTTGCATTCCGGTTCAATGTACTTACCATTCAACCGTCTTGCCAGCATTGCAACCTGTGGATGAGAAATACCAGCTGGGCAACGGGAAGAACAGCATCCGCACATTACGCAGTCGAATGATTCTTCTGCACACTTTGCATATTCGCCACGCTGTGCATATGCAATATACTGCATAACGTTCAATCCCTGTGTACAGCTATTGGTACAGGAATTACATCCGATACAAGAATAGATTTCCGGATACAGCTGCATCATGAGCTGTTCGGTCGGCTTTACTTCTTCGATATTGTACAGTTCCTTGATGAGCGGGTAGAACGGCAGCTGTGTCAGATACATGCCTTCTTCCACCTGTGTGGAACATGCAAGACATACCTTCAGTTCTCTGTCGCCCTTGATTCTATAAACGGTTGCACAAGCACCGCAGAAGCCGTTCCGGCATCCGCAGCCTCTGATCAGCTTATAACCGGCATATTCAAACGCTTTCATGATGGTCAGGCTTGCTGGAACCTTGTACTGTTTGCCCATAATGAAAACATTAACCATCTGTTCCATGTGAATTCTCCTTTTCCATTAATATTCGTTCGGCAATGTAGACAATTCGTCAAAACGGAAAACTGGGCCATCTTTGCAGACATACTTATTTCCGATGTTGCAACGACCGCATTTTCCGATTGCACACTTCATCCGCAATTCCATTGTAGTGTAAACCTGAGATTCCTGGAATCCCATCTTCTTCAAGCCATCCAGTGTAAACTTGATCATGATCGGAGGTCCGCAGATCAAGACTGTCCGGCTCAGATCCGGCTTCAATTCTTCTACAAAGCTCGGAATAAATCCAACATGGCCATCCCAGCCTTCCTGCGGACGGTCAATGGTCAGATCTACTCTTACATTTTCATCGGTCTGCCATTCGTTCAGAATTTCCTGATAGTCTACCAGGTCATCTGCTGAACGAGAACCATAGATGATGTGCACGCTGCCATAATTGTCCTTCTTGTCCCGTACATAGTTGATAACAGAACGCAACGGAGCCAAGCCGATACCACCGGCGATAAACAGCAGGTCTTTTCCCTTCAGAGCGGATTCCACCGGGAAGCCGTTTCCGTACGGCCCACGGATAGTGATCTGCTGTCCAACATCCATCATGTGCAGCCAGCTGGTCAGACAGCCGCACTTCTTGATGCTGAATTCCATAAAATCTTCATTGGTCGGCGAAGATGTGATGGAGAACATCCCTTCTCCGACACCCGGTACAGACAGCATTGCACACTGCCCCGGAATGTGTTCAAACACCTTTTTACCGTCCAAACCAACGACACGGAAAGTCTTGACATCTGGGGTATCCACACGAATATCTGTTACCACACCGATTTTCGGAATTAAAGTTTCTGGTCTCATCCTTTTTATCCCTCCAGTGCTTTCATAACTTTCACGATGTTCATGGAAATCGGACAGCTTCTCAGGCATCTGCCGCAGCCGACACAACCAAATACACCGTTATTATTTGCTGGATAATAAACCAGCTTATGCATAAACCGCTGACGGAACCGCTGCATCTGTGTATTACGGGTGTTACCATGTGCACACAGGGTAAAGTCCGAATACATACAGCTATCCCAACAACGGAAACGCTGTACACCATGACCGGTATCATAGTCCCGGATATCATAGCACTGGCAAGTCGGGCATACAAACGTACAAGTACCGCACGCCAGACAGGATTCTGACAGAGATTCCCACTTGTCAGAATTGAACAATGCCATCAGCTTATCGCCGCCGAACGATTCTGTGGAAAGGTTACCGAGTGGCAGCTTGTCCAGAATGGTTTGCAGCTTTTCCTTTTCAGAATCTGCTGCATCATCCGCAGCATCTTCTAACAGACTCAGAGAAGCGAGCAGTGCTTCACCCTTTTCGGTGTTTGCCTGCAACAGCAATTCATCGTCTGTCATCCAGCAAGCAACGTCACCGCCTGGGTTGGTTGCATCAATACCGAATGCCTTACAGAAACAAGTTTCTGTTGGTTTCTTACAGGACAGGGTTACAACAACACCGTGTTCCCGTCTGGATGCATAGTAGCTGTCAACTGGGTCTGCCAAATAAACCGTATCCAGAATTTCAAAGCTCTTTGCATCACAAGCACGAACGCCGAAAATCACGAAATCTTCAGTTTCTTTCCGGATGTCTTCTACTTCGATGTTCTTTCCGGACACCTTAAATGCAGCCAGTGTTTCTACCTGTGGAAAGAAGAAATCCTTTGCACTCCGCAAGGTGTTGTATGCCTTGCTCATTGCAGTGCCTTCTGTCCAAAGTTTGAATTCTGCACCCTTTGCACCGTCAACCGGCAAATACAGATTCTTAGAAGCAGCAACAGCGGCAAAAAATTCATCCAGTTTGCTCAGAGAAATTTTTTTCATTACTTGCTCGCCTCCTTTGTATAAACAATGCTCGGTTCACAGTCTTCCTTTGTAAAGTTTACGAGCGGTGCACGGCTTCCAGCTTCTTCACCAGCCTGATATTCGCCGTAGCATTCGTTCATTTCCTTGATAAACTTCCGGTTCAGCAAATGCAGCGGAATGTGCTGCGGACATACTCTGGAGCATTCTCCACAGTCTGTACATCTGCCGGCTACATGGAATGCACGGATGATATGGAACATATTTTCTTCAAAGGAATCCGCAGCGGCTTTCTGGGAAATACCAGACTTCGGATTATCGAAAACGCACTGTTCACAGGTACATGCCGGGCAGATATTCCGACAGGCATTGCAGCGGATACACTTGGAAAGTTCATTTCTCCAGAATGCAAACCGTTCATCCGGTGTCATTGCTTCCAGTTCTGCAACCTGATCAAATCTACCGCAATCCGGATTTACTTCCCCGTTTTCGCCCATCATTTCATCATAGGCAACAACTTTCTTGCTCTTGCAGGTCACGCAGCGTTCTGCAATGACATCTGCCTTCTGGAACTGCAAATCGCCATAGAATGTGGAAACAGTAATCTGATCGCCGTCTGTGGTGATACCGGTTACCCCTTCTGCACCCTTTGCACGCAGCTTGCTTTCATCGACTTTACCATCACATGGAATACCGATGATATAAACCTTTTCCCGATCCACCCGGTGTTCGGTCAACAGCTGGTTAAAGCTGTAAGAATCACATGGCTTCAGGAATACCAGTGTTTTGCCGTCTTTCTTGGAGAGAGCAACCAAATACTTGGAAAGATTGCTTGCACAAAAATCATTGTATACAAAATTGCTCAGTGCTTCTGCTGATTCAAAAACAGCCGGTGTCGGGTCATAAGCAAATTCCCCGTTTTTCCAGCCCAGTACCCGAACAACGGTACCGTCTGCAAGCAATTCGGAGGCTCTTTTTACCATTCCTTCTTGCATCTCAGATCCTCCAATCTCTTATTTTCGCCCAGCTTGAGAATGGTTTCTGTAAACTCATTCATGGTTTCTGCAAACTTTGCACCTTCTGCAGCGGAAACCCATTCTACTCTGGTTCTCTCTTTTTCAATTCCGAGATAATTCAACATCGAGAAGAGCATGGTCATTCTCCGACGTGCATAGTAGTTACCAGTGGTATAGTGGCAGTCACCCGGATGGCATCCGCAGAGGATGACACCATCTGCACCACGCTGAAATGCCCGCAGAATGAAAATCGGATTGACACGGCAGGAACATGGTACTCGAATGATCTTTACATCTGCCGGATAATTCGCACGGTTCGTACCTGCCAAATCTGCACCGGCATAAGAACACCAGTTGCAGCAAAAAGCAACGATTTTCGGCTTGAATTCATTATTTACTTGCATATTGCGTCTACCTCCGCCATAATTTGACTGGTCGAGAAGCCCTTCAAATCCATTGCACCGGACGGACATGCAACAGTACATGCACCGCAGCCCTGACAAACTGCCTCATTGACAGATGCGACACGGCGAATCATAGAACCATCTTTTCTTCTGCTGAAGTCCTTATCCGAATATGTAATTGCACCATACGGGCAAACATTTGCACAGCTGGAGCATCCATTACACATCATTTCGTTGGAGTGTGCAACACACGGATTGCAAGAGAGCTTGTCCTTTGCCAACAGACCAAGTGCCTTTGCAGCAGCCGCACTTGCCTGAGAAACTGTTTCCGGAATATCCTTCGGGCCTTGGCAGACACCAGACAGGAATACACCAGCGGTTGGAGATTCTACCGGACGCAGCTTTGCGTGTGCTTCTGTAAAGAAGTCGTTGGTATCCATACTTGCTGTCAGCATGGTTGCCAGCGGACGAGCTGTCTTATCCGGTTCAATTGCAGCTGCCAGAACGACCATATCTGCCTTGATGTGCAGCTGTTCGTTGGAGAGCAGATCCGAAGCCTGAACCATCAGAGAACCATCTGCCTGCGGAGAAACCTTGCCGACCATACCCTTAATATAGTGTACGCCGTACTGTTCTACTGCACGCCGATAGAATTCATCGTAGTTCTTGCCCGGTGTACGAACGTCAATATAGAATACATAAACGTCGGTATCCGGATACTTTTCACGACACAGCATTGCGTGCTTTGCCGTATACATACAGCAAATCTTAGAGCAGTATTCCTTACCGCAGCCGCCATGGGTTGCATCACCAGACTGTCTGCTGCCGACACACTGTACAAATACCAAAGTCTTCGGTTGCTTGTGGTCGGAAAGCCGTTCGAGGTGACCTTCTGTCGGACCATCTGCTTTCAGGATACGTTCAAATTCCAGAGAAGTTACAACATCCTTGCTCTGTGAATAAGCAAATTCATCATAACCATCCAAAGAAATCGGATTGTAGCCAGTTGCTGCAATGATTGCACCATACTTTTCTTCTACAATCTGATCTTCCTGTTCATAGTTGATTGCACCAGCTGAACAGAATCTTGCACAAACGCCGCACTTGCCCTTCTGAATCTTGTTACAGTAATCGCCATCAATGACAGCAACATTCGGAATTGCCTGTGCAAACGGAATGTAAATTGCACGGTGGTTCTTCAGACCCAAGTCATATGCACTCGGTACATTCTTAACTGGGCACTTTTCAGTACAGATTCCACATCCTGTACACTTTGTTTCATCAACATACCGCTTCTTCCGGCGAATTTTCACGCTGAAGTTGCCGACAAAGCCGGTGACTGCTTCGATTTCGCTGTAAGAATAAATGGTAATGTTTTCGTTCTGTGCACATTCTACCATCTTCGGAGTTAAGATACAAGAAGAGCAGTCCAGTGTCGGGAATGTCTTATCGATCTGTGTCATCTTACCGCCGATGGTCGGTTCTTTTTCTACGATGTCAACCGGATAGCCAGCTTCTGCAATATCCAGAGCAGTCTGAATACCAGCAATACCGCCGCCGATGACCAATGCACGCTTTACAACCGGGCTTTCGCCAGCGATCAGCGGTGCATTCAGCTGTACTTTTGCAATGGCTGCACGTCCGAGTACAATTGCCTTTGCAGTACCTTCTTCTTTATTCTTGTGGATCCAAGAGCACTGTTCTCTGATGTTGGCAACTTCCAGCATGTATGGGTTCAAGCCCGCAGCTGCAACTGCCTTCCGGAACGTTGCTTCGTGCATTCTCGGAGAACAAGAACATACAACAACACCATCCAGATGATGTTCTTTGATTGCTTCCTTGATTATGTTTTGTCCTGCCTCAGAACACATATACGGATAATCGGTTGCAAATACAACAGCCGGTTCTTTTCCCAGTGTTTCTGCGACCGTTTTTACGTCAACAGTTGACGCAATATTCGTACCGCAGTGGCATACAAAAACACCAATTCTCTGCATTGCCTATGCCTCCTTATTTGCTGTATTTTCTGAATGCACTGACAATTGCCTGCTGCGGAAGATCTTCATCTAGCATTGCAGGAATCTGTTCCGGCTTCAGATGGTTCTGTCCTTGCTGACGAATCACTACCAGACGTACTGCTTCTACCAGTTTTGCTGGTTCCACATTTCTTGGACACCGCTCCAGACAAGCAAAGCAAGAAAGGCATTTATAAATTGATTCAGACTGCATCAGGGGTTCAATATTCCCTTTTTCCACCATATAAACGAACTGATGCGGATGGTATTCCATTGCATCATAAGAAGGACATGTGGCAGAACATTTTCCACACCGCATGCACTTCAGGGGATTGACACCGCTGGTACGCAATACCTGTTCTTTCCAATCAGCCATCTTGTCCCCTCCTTACTTTACACCCAGTGCTTCTGCAAGCAGCTCTGTGAAATAAACAACAGGCAGCTCAGAACCACTGTTTTTCTTGAGATTATACAGGCAAAGCGGACAGGCTGTGATTACCATTTCTGCACCAAATTCAGCAGCACTCTGCATCACTGCACTACTTCTGGAAACAGCCACGCTCTTTTCTTCCATGGTCATATATCCGCCACAGCATTCATTTCTCTGCGGATAAAGAACCGGTTCTGCACCGATTGCACGGATGAAATCCTCTAAAATCTTCGGGTTTTCCGGGTTATCCATCTGCAGCACCTTGCCCGGCCGCAGCAAAAGACATCCGTAGTAAGCAGCGATTTTCTTACCCTTTAACGGATTTTTTACCGCAGCTGCTACCTTGTCGAAGCCAATCTTATCCCGCAGGACTTCCAAATAATGAAGTACTTCTGTTTCACCGGTATACGGTGTTTCCAGCTTCATATAATTGTTGGCTTTCATCTGCATGTTCTCATCCGTCTGCATGTCGTGATTTACCTGCTTGATGACATTATGACATGCGGAGCAGAGCGTTACCAACGCCTGATCCTTTTCACGAGCAGAAACCAATGCACGTACGGAAGAGAGTTTTGTCGCAATTTCATTTTTTGCCATCGGATATACGCCACCGCAGCACTGCCAGTCCGGAAGCTCTTCCAGTGTAAAGCCCAACGCTTCTGCACTGGCTCTTGCATACCGATCCAGATCCTTTGCCTTGGTCTTCAGTGTACATCCTGGGAAATAACTGAATGTCATAGCAAAACTACCTTTCTATCAATTTTGAAACCTGCTCCTGCGAAGTAATGCACTTCGCAAAAGCAAATTTCCTGTTATGCCAACAGCAGGCTCAGACCATCTGTTCCGGATGGAACACTTCGTCAAAGCGTTCTGCTGTTAAGAAACCAAGCGAAACACAAGCTTCCTTCAAAGAAATGTTTTCCTTGTAAGCCTTCTTTGCGGTCTTTGCTGCATTTTCATAGCCGATGTACGGATTCAATGCAGTAACCAGCATCAAAGAGTTGTGCAGGTTGTGATGCATCTTTTCCTTGTTTGCACGAATGCCGCAAGCACAATGGTCATTAAAGGACACAATTGCTTCTGCCAAAAGACGTGCAGACTGCAAGAAGTTATACATGCAAACCGGCATGAATACGTTCAGTTCAAAGTTGCCCTGAGAAGCAGCCATTCCAACTGCAACATCATTGCCCATTACCTGAACGGCTACCATTGTAACAGCTTCGCACTGCGTCGGATTGACCTTACCCGGCATGATGGAAGAGCCTGGTTCATTTTCCGGAATGAAAATTTCACCCAGACCATCTCTTGGGCCGCTTGCCAGCCAGCGAACGTCGTTTGCAATCTTCATCATATCTGCAGCCAGTGCCTTGAGTGCACCGTGTGCAAATACCAGTTCATCTTTGCTGGTCAGTGCGTGGAACTTGTTTTCTGCTGTCCGGAATTCCTTTCCGGTGATTTCAGAAACAGCCTTTGCAACTGCAACATCAAATCCCTTCGGGGTATTCAGACCAGTACCAACAGCAGTACCACCCAGTGCCAGTGTCTTCAGGAACGGCAGAGCTGCCTGAAGCATTTCCTTATCCCGTTCCAGTGTGCTTCTCCATCCGCTGATTTCCTGAGAAAATGCGATTGGAGTTGCATCCTGCAAGTGGGTACGGCCGCTCTTTACGATGCCTTCATTTTCTGCTTCCAGACGCTTGAACGTTGCAACCAGCTTATCAATTGCCGGAAGCACCTTATCTTCGATTGCAATCACAGCAGAAATATGCATTGCAGTCGGGAATGTGTCGTTGGAAGACTGGCTCATGTTGACATCATCGTTTGGATGCAGCAGCTTCTTGCCAGCGATTTCATTCCCACGGTTTGCAATAACTTCATTTGCGTTCATGTTTGACTGCGTACCGCTACCTGTCTGCCATACAACCAACGGAAAATGTGCATTCAACCTGCCCGACATAACTTCGTCGCAAGCCTGAGAAATGGCTGCCAACTTTTCATCGGTCATTTTTTCCGGCTTCAGCGAATGGTTTGCCATTGCTGCTGCCTTCTTCAAAATACCAAATGCGTGTGTGATTTCTCTCGGCATGGTTTCCAAACCAACACCGATCGGGAAATTCTGACTGCTTCTCTGTGTTTGTGCTGCCCAATACTTATCAGCAGGCACTTTCACTTCTCCCATGGAGTCATGTTCAATCCGATATTCCATAGTTCCTCTCCTAATTTTGTTTGTGCTTTTTTAAAAAAGCAGTAGTATGTCATGCGATTGGAATGATTCGATGCCTTTGCTTCAATCCGTGCAGTGCACGAAAGACATCGGGTTCTTTCACACTGTTTGTAATTATATCATACCTTGTGCGAATGTTCAAGCAATTTGATGTAAATTATTTTTTTCTGTAAGTTCAAGCAGAAAAAAGATGAAAAAAGAAAGCCGTGCCCCGTCTTTGATATTTTTTTCACAAGGCTTGGAATTGAAATTTTATCTATCCCGCTTCTGACAGATTTGCACTTTCCGAAAAAGTATCAATTTAAAGGGTGTAGCGATACACAAAATCGTCCATTACAAATCCATTTCCAATGTCTGTGACTTGCTTCTGAACGCACTGCATTCCGAAGTGCTCATAGACGGCAATTGCCTGTTGATTATAGCGGTTTACCGTCAGCCAGATATTGCTGCATCGCTGTTCCAATGCCTTTTCCTTGATGAACTGGAACATTTGGGACGCATATCCTTTTCCACGATGTTCTCCGGACAAATAGAACTTGGATAAAAACATGGTATCATCTGGCTTTTTACAAATTCCAAAATATCCAACGACCTCGGTATCATCAATTACAAAATAATATTGATAGCCCTCTTCGATTTGCTTGGTCAGAGCGGTATTCGACTGAAATTGTTCCACCATGTAAGCAATCTGTTCTTTGGATAGAATTTTCACAAAATATTCATTCCAAATCTTGTTTGCCAAATCTGCCAATTGTTGAATTTGTTCCGCTGTTTTCACAGAACGAATGATTATCACGCATAAGCCCACCTTTCCATCTGATTTCTAGAACCCCTGTAAGATACGCCAAAATACCATTTGGATTCCGTTCTTATTATAGCACATTGCAACAAAAAAAGCAAGCAGAATTCCAAACGGAATCCTGCTTGCAAAGAAATGTAACATTTTTCGCAAATATTTTTTATAATCCTCGTAAGTTCTCTTAGTTCTCTCAGGCGTGAACCAACAGCATCGGTGTAATGTACTCTGCCATTATCGCACAAAATCCGCCAATGCAAACGCCGCCCAAAATATCTGTCGGAAAATGTACTGCTAAGTACATTCTCGACCATACAATGCAAAGAGCAATGCTCAGGCATGGAATCCCAAACAATAACGGCAGATGAAAGAACAGCAACAAACCTGCGGACACGGAACTAGTCGTATGTCCGGACGGAAATGAATAATCCAGCGGTCTTTTTACCAGAAGTTCGATGGATGTTCTGATGTCATACGGCCGTACTCTGTGAAACAGATTTTTTAAAATACCGTTGCACAGAATCAGGTCAAGAATCAGTGCTGCAAGCAAAATACATCCGCTTCGTCTGCCGGATTCCCCGAAAAGTCTGCACGCTGTTCCGTCTTTTGTTCTTCTGATCTTTGGATTAATCAGCAGGGCAATGGTCAGTAAAATCCAGATGATCCCGGCATTTCCAAGTGATGTGATCAGACACATCACGCCATCCAGAACTGGCGTATGTATCTTTTGCAGTGCATCTAAAATCTGAAATTCGATTTGCATTTTTCCACCTCTTTTGTTTTTAAGCTCATTCATCTGCGAGAGCTATTTCATATTAATCGCTCTTTCTAAACAATCCGGAGAAATTTTTCTAAACGTTTTCTAAATTCTGCCCTTTTGCAGATTTTTTTGCCAGACCAGAACTCCGTCCTCTCCTGGCAGTTCCAGTTTTTCGTATCCAATTGCTTTAATAAATGCAATAGATGATTCATTTTGCGGGTGAATAAAAGCATGGAGTGAATCCGCCTGCAAAACTTCCG
>ERZ825159.1788-NODE-1788-length-19454-cov-5.666787_pt1 | contig 19454 bp, 16 predicted proteins | sample MGYA00519932_ERZ825159 | MGnify/ENA primary metagenome ERZ825159 (study PRJEB31778, sample SAMEA3449191) | human gut metagenome | biome: human gut; feature: human-associated habitat; material: faeces | place: United Kingdom | collected 2010/2012 ...
CGCTGTCGATAAATTCCTGTGCTTCGTTAATATCCATCTCGGAAATCAAAGTTGACTTGTCCGTTGGATCTACGAATACACCTTCGATATCGGTCAGGAATACAAGCTTCTCTGCGCTGATGGCTGTTGCGATCGCACATGCTGCATCATCTGCATTGATGTTATAGCCATGATAATCGTCGATGCCAATACCAATCGGAGCGATAACCGGGATGAAATCATTTGCAATCAGTGTGTCAATAATCGTAGGATCTGCGGATACAACCTCTCCGACATAGCCGATATCCTTGCCGCCGGAAAGCTTCTTCTGTACCTTCAGAAGTCCGGAATCCTTACCGCTGATACCAACTGCTTTTAATCCAAGCTTCTGCATCATAGATACTAGGCTCTTGTTGACCTTGGAAAGTACCATCTCTGCGACATCGAGTGTCTCCTCGTCAGTCACACGCAGACCATTTACGAACTCGGATTCTTTACCGATTTTCTTTAACCATGCGCTGATCTCCTTGCCGCCGCCATGTACAATGATCGGCTCCATACCGATCAACTTCAGCAGGGCAACATCCTTGATGACATTGTATTTTAAGTTCTCATCAACCATTGCACTTCCACCGTATTTGACAACGACACGCTTGCCGTTGAATTTCTGTATGTAAGGAAGCGCCTCGATCAGTGTCTGCGCTTTCGCAAGTATCATATCCATTGAATCATTATTTACCATCTTGTTTTCCTCCATTTTCATTCATCCTAGGAACGATAGTCCGCATTGATTTTCACGTAATCATAGGTGAGGTCACAGCCCCATGCAGTTGCTTCCGCATCGCCATCACGGACATCGACCTTTGCAATCACGACATCCGGCGACAGGATCTCTGCTGCCTTCTCCTCATCAAAGGCAGTTGCCACACCATTTTCTACCAGTGCGATCTCGCCTTTTTCAGATGCCATCACGATATCGACCTTGAGTGGATCAAACTGTGCGCCAGAATATCCCATTGCACACAGAATTCGTCCCCAGTTTGCGTCTTTTCCAAAGATTGCACATTTCGTCAGGTTGGAAGTGATGATAGACTTTGCAAGCACCTTTGCTGTCTGCTTATCCTTCGCGTGTTTCACCTGCACCTCGAACAGACGGCTTGCCCCCTCTCCGTCACCGGCGATCTGCTTTGCAAGATAAGTATTGACTGCGAGCAGTGCCTCCTTGAATGCCTCGTAATCTTCGTTCTCCTCGGTAATCTCCGGGTTACCTGCCATACCATTTGCCATCACTAATACGGTATCGTTCGTTGATGTATCGCCGTCCACCGATACCATGTTAAATGTATCCTCGATAGAACCCTTCAGCGCCTTGTCCAGCAGATTCTTCGAGATTGCTGCATCTGTCATGATGAACCCAAGCATCGTTCCCATGTTCGGATGGATCATACCGGAACCTTTGCACATTGCTCCAAATGTGACTGTCTTTCCACCGATTGTTGTCTCATAGGCAATCTGTTTCGGATGCGTATCGGTTGTAAGGATTGCCTCTGCGGCATCCTGTGCAGACTGTACATCACTTTTCAGCATACCGGAAAGCTTCTTCACACCATCTGCAATCACGTCCATCGGCAATGTAAATCCGATGACACCGGTCGATGCAACCAGCACCATATCGGATGAAATATTCAATGCCTCGCCCGCAAGCTTTGCTGTCTCTGCTGCATTCTCATAGCCTGCCTGTCCAGTACATGCATTTGCAATACCGGTATTGACAACAACTGCCTGTGCCACACCAGCATCTGTAACCTTCTTGTCCCAAAGTACCGGAGCTGCCTTGACAAGATTCTTCGTGAAGGTACCTGCGGTGACCGCCGGCTTCTCTGAGAAGATCATTGCCATATCCTTGTTTGTCTTTCCTTTTTTGATTCCGGCTCTTGTGCCGGCGGTTGTATATCCCTTTGCGGCGGTTACGCCGCCCTCGATCTGCTTCATCTCGATTTCCTCCTTATTATTTGTATCGAGACGGATACAATTACGATTCTACGCAGACGCGCTCCCGCTCACTTCATCACGTAGTGGTACTAAATTCACGTCAAACAAGTTTGCCGTTCATTAAGTACCAACGTGCTTCAATGGTCTGCTTTAGAATTCGTAATTGCATCCGTCTCTATCCACATATTAATCACAAATTCTTTTTGTATAAATCGTTGTTGCTAAACCTTACCTTGTTATGGGAACATTGGTGGCATCAGAAGTCCTTCTTCTTCCGGTAAGCCCATGATCAGGTTCATGTTCTGGACTGCCTGTCCGGCAGCACCCTTCACCAGATTATCCATCGCACCCATCACAACGACACGTTTCGTTCTAGGGTCAATCACAAAATTCACATCCACATAGTTGCTGCCTTCTACCCAGCGTGTCTCCGGGCAGACGCCCTTTTCAAGCACACGCACGAAGCGCTCCTTGCCATAATATTTATCATACACCGCCTTGATATCCTCGTAAGAGACATCCTTCACAAGCTTTGCATATGCTGTTACTAAAATACCGCGGTTCATCGGTACGAGATGTGGTGTGAAGTTGATTGTAAGCGGTGTACCATCATAAGCATAACCAAGCTGCTCCTCGATCTCCGGAGTATGTCGGTGTGTTGTCACGCCGTACGCCTTGATGCTCTCATTGACCTCACAGTAGAGGTTTGCAACCTTGGCGCCACGTCCCGCTCCGGATGTTCCGGATTTCGCATCCACGATGATCGTATCGACATCAACCAGACGCTCCTTTACGAGTGGATACAGAGAAAGAATCGAGCAGGTTGTATAACAGCCCGGATTCGCGATCAGACGTGCCTTCTTGATATCCTCACGATTGATCTCACACAGTCCATATACTGCCTCTTCGATAAACTGTGGACTCTTGTGCTCTAAGTTGTACCATTTCTCATACGTCGCTACATCCTTGATACGGAAATCCGCGGACAGATCCACAATCTTCGTATTCGATAAGATCTGCTCATTTACAAGCGATGCGCAAAGCCCCTGCGGTGTCGCAGTAAAGATTACATCCGCCTGCTTGCTAAGCTCATCCATATTATCATCCATACATTTCGCATCGACTAACTGAAACATGTTCCGATATACAGATGCGTATTCCTGATCGATATAACTTCTGGAACCATACCAGACGATCTCTGCGTCCTTATGTCCCAGCAAAATACGTACTAATTCCTGACCGGCATATCCGGTTGCTCCTATAATTCCGACCTTTACCATTGTTCCTGCCTCTTTTCCGTAATCACAAATTTGTCTCATTATACATCCGTAGTTTTATTTATGCAACCCTATTTCAATATTTTATGTATAATTTCACAGGATAATCTTGTTTTATGCATAATTTTATTCATTTATACATATATTATGCAGAAATATGCAAAATTTCTGGTTGCATCTTGCAGAAAAAAGAAGTATACTAGACAAAACGTGTCGCAACGTGAATTATTACATATTTTATGGAGGAAACTTTGATGGGTAAAGAGAAAGTTATTCTTGCGTATTCTGGTGGTCTGGATACCACAGCAATCATCCCTTGGTTAAAGGAAACTTACAATTTCGATGTTGTATGTGTATGTATCGATGTCGGACAGGAAAGCGAGCTGGAAGGCCTCGACGAGAGAGCCAAATATTCAGGAGCTGAGAAGCTCTACATTCTGGATGTCGTTGATGAATTCTGTGATGAGTACATCCTTCCAGGTGTAAAGGCAAATGCAACTTACGAGTATGAGTATCTGCTTGGTACTTCTTTTGCAAGACCGCTGATTGCAAAGAAGCTGGTAGAGATCGCACGTAAGGAAGGTGCTACAACGATCTGCCACGGTGCTACTGGTAAGGGAAATGATCAGGTTCGTTTCGAGATCAATATCAAGGCACTTGCACCAGACTTAAATGTCATCGCAACATGGAGACAGCCAGAGTGGACGATGCAGTCCCGTGAGGATGAAATCGCATTCTGTAAGAAGCACGGCATCGATCTTCCATTTGATGTGACAACATCTTACAGCCGTGACCGTAACATCTGGCACATCAGCCACGAAGGTCTGGAGCTTGAAGATCCATCTCTGGAGCCAAACTGGGATCACCTTCTTGTACTTGGTACATATCCTGAGAAGGCACCAGATGAGGCTGAATATGTAACTGTAAACTTCGAGAAGGGTGTTCCGACTGCAGTCAATGGCAAGCAGATGAAGATGTCCGACGTAGTCCGTGAGCTGAACCGTCTCGGTGGCAAGCATGGTGTTGGTATCGTAGATATCGTAGAGAACCGTGTCGTTGGTATGAAGTCCCGTGGTGTCTATGAGACTCCTGGTGGAACCATCCTCTTAGCTGCTCACAAGCAGCTCGAAGAGCTGATCCTCGACAGAGATACACTTGCATTCAAGAAGACAGTTTCAGACAAGTATGCAGATCTTGTATACGAAGGAAAATGGTTCTGCCCACTCCGTGAAGCATTGCAGGCTTTTATCGAGAGCACACAGGATCGTATCACAGGTGAAGTGAAGTTCAAGCTTTACAAAGGTAACATCATCAAGGCTGGTACAACTTCTCCTTATACACTCTACTCTGAGTCACTTGCAAGCTTTACAACTGGCGATCTGTACGATCATCACGACGCAGAAGGCTTCATCCATCTGTTCGGTCTTTCTATGAAGGTTCGTGCAATGCTCGACCAGAAGCGTGAAGAAAAGGATAAGAATAACGATAAATAAATTTACATGTTCTATAAAAAGAAGAACCTCGGCAAATGCCGGGGTTCTTCTTTTTTGTCTGATTATTTATCAAGCTTCAGATACTTCTCCCAGAATTCCAAAGAAGTAAACTGTGGTCTTGCTTTATGCCATTTCTTTCTGTCCCGCTTGTAATACAGCAGGATATTCTTGGCTGTCTTTAAATACTCGCCCAGATAATGGAAACCTTTCTTGTAATCTCTCTGCAGGATATAGCCTGCATTCTTCTCTTCATCGTACAGGAACATCCGCTTGTAGATATGTGGCTGCTCAATACCGATCGCAGATACTGCCTTGATATCCCGCAATGGTGGCAACAACCAGCAGAACATACAGATGATTCCATTGACAAACGGCGGGAAGAAATTCTTCTTCATCTTCACCGGCTCCTTGATGCCTGCTTCTTCCGGCGAGATAAACTTGTAATTGAGTGTTGCAAGCTCTGCATGTTTCTGTACCGGGTCGATCTGCATAAATGCTTCCGGTCCCTTGTGGAAATCATTGTATCCCTGCAGGATACACTCTACCAGATTGTACCGGTAATCAACTACATGAATTCCCATCATCATCGTCATATATCCAAGCAACTTCCACGGTGAGCCAAGTTCTTTCATCGTAGATGCCTCTGCAATCAATGCATTTCGCATGTCATAATATGACATCGATACAGATGCCTTGTTTGGTGCCTGTGGATGCCATACGCAAATACCATTGATCAGGATGACACCCTTGTCTGAATGGCGCACACCGTATTCAATATCATCGAAATGAATAAATGCAGGAATTGGGAGATTGTCTGCCTGTATCTCTGTTGTTGGAATACAGTTATACCACCAGCCACTGTAATTGATCGGTGTCTCCTGCTCGTTTGCACTTACCATATCCGGCTTGCGCATGTCATAATGGCGATGATAGAAATCATTCAGCTGCCAATGTGTCAAAGCACCTGCCTCAAACTGCATATATTTACGGTCAAGCTCAAACATCTCGCCACCAAGGATTGCGCCCTGATATTCCTTCTTCACATGTGACAGGAACAACCATGTCCGTTCTACTACGGCTGTATCAAGCAGAATATCATCATCCATCAGGATAATATGCGTAAATGGCGATGGTTTTCTATAAAACAAAGCTTCCATAATGCAGCGGGTAAATCCACCTGCACCACCCGCATTGATATTCGGGAATACATGAATCTTATCGCTGTCAAAGGTATCCGGCTCGATCGTCTGTCCATTATCGGATACATAGACCTCCAGATTTCCATAAAGCGGGCTGTCCGGATTATTGATAATGTGATTCAATACCAGATTAACATTTCGTTTTAAAAACTCCTCCCGCTTAAATGTACAGATTCCAAGTGCAATGACCGGCTTCTGCGTCATCACAGCCTCTGTTCCATACCCACCGGACAATAAAACCTCTGAGATATCAGATACCTCTTTCTGGCATTTTATATTCACATACAAAATACCATCGTCTGGCAATTCCTCAAACTGCAGATGATATTTGTTTCCATCCTTTGACACGGAACACGGAATTTTACGACGTACAACTGCTACATACTTAGATGGCGACTCCTTCTGAATCATTTCCCGTGTACAATCATGTCCGGCTGCTACACTGCCGACTGCGTGTACGCAGGTAAACTGCAATGCTTCTTCGGACTCTACCTCAAAATAAAGGTTATCCAGATCGGTATATTTCTTCCACTTTCCAATTGAAAATGCGTTAAAATATGTCTCTAACGATATCTTGTCTTCCTTAATTCTATAATACATTTTCTGCTCCGGGCAGACCTCCTGCTTCGGAAACAAAAGCGGTTGTATAATCATAATTCCCCTCCTAGTTTGGTACATACTTTTTATTTTTTCCTAATCTTCCTGCTTTCCCATCCATCCACGCGTCCCACAACATTCGTGTGATATATTTTCCCTGACGATGGTATTTCGGGATCAGGCACATACCTGCGCCACATGCAATAAAGACCATAAACTCTGCATAGATCACAAGCTGTGTCACCTTGCTGCAATGCGTTTTCACTGCATCCAGTCGGTTCCGGTGTCCATAATAGGTTCTCCAGCCCATCCGCATGAAAAAGCCCTTCTGTTCACCCGATGGCAACACCGTTTTATGATTCAGATGTGCCGCATTGACGTTTACAATGCCGCCATACTTCCGCAGGCGCATCGAAAACTCGGTATCGTCATACCAGATAAAATATTCTGATTTCGGAAGTCCAATCTTTGCAAGGATATCTGCACGAACCATCAAACCGCAAAACGTTGCCAGATCGTAGCGGAAGCATTTGCGCTCATATGCAGATAACGGAACGTTCTTCTCCAGATACAACGTCCGGTTTGCAATCACTCTCCGGTGGATCGTCTGAATCTTTCCATCCGTATAAACCGTTCCCGAACATGCTACCACATTCGGATACCGGCGAATCACGCGGTCACATTTCTGAATATAATCTTCTGCGATCATCGCATCATCATCGATGATCAGCACCCAGTCCAGATCTTCTTTACCTGCAAGCTCCAATCCTACACGGAATCCGCCTGCACCGCCCAGATTCTCCGTCTGTTCCGAAATCACAAACCGCATATCTGCTTTGTACTGTTGCAAATACTCGTCCGTTCCATCGGTACTGCAATTATTTACGATAATAATCTTTTCAAACGGGATTGTCTGTCTGATACAATTCTCAATACATTCCTTCAGTAATTCTAACCGGTTATATGTTACAATTACGACTCCATATTTCATCTTAGTTCCTCCAGCAAAATCTGTAACGAATCGATCTGGCATTTGTTTTTAAACGCCTCCCGTTTACAGTCCTTCTTAAATGTTGCATTGGTAGACATATCCTCCAAATGCAGAATATCAATCGACGGTTCATATACCGTTTCAATTTCATGCTTGCGGCACCGCAAATATAAAAGCTCTTCCTCACGGAACATAAATGTCCGGTCGTCAAATGCTGTATCAAACTTTCCAATATAGAGCGGTGTCAGAATCAGACAGCAGCCATGCAAAACGATATTTTTGTGCCGTTGCTTGCTCGCAATCACCATCTGTATCTTATCGTCCAATGTCTCCTTAACCGGTTGCTTCTGAAACTTCAACGCAGGGAGCAGTTTGTCCAGTGTTCGATTGATTATATTTCGAACCGGATAAAGTCTGGAAGTATAATACCGGTACATCTGTTTCGACATTTGTAATTCATGTTCAAAATATTCCCGCGTATGTATTTTGAGATACATATAATTGGTATAGCCGTTCAATAATGTGATATGCGGTCCAACTATTCCACACTTCGACGTCTCATACTCCTGTACAATCCGCTCTATAAAATCCGGCTGTAACAGCAATACATCATTGTTCATCACACATATATAATCCGCATGCAACGTCTGCTTTGCATAGGTATACCCAATGTTATTTCCTCTGGCAAACCCCAGATTTTTCTCTGCTTTCAAAACTGTAATATGCGGTTGGTCTTTATATTTTTTCTCCAAATAACCCCCTGAACCATCCGGAGAACAATTATCAACAATGACAATCTCTGAACTGTGCTTCTTTGTATTCTCCCGGATTGCTTTCACACATTTTTCTGTCACTTTTGGTTCATTATAATGGAGTACCACAAACGCAAAAATAATATCTGCCATTTTACTCTCCTAAAATTCGCTGGTATTCACGATATATGTTTTCGGCATTTTTCTTTGCTGTCATATGCTCTGCCATGAAATCACGGGCTGTCTTTGCTATCTCCCGCAATTCTTCTTTATGATTTAAAATATATAGCATCTTCTGCTTAATACTTTCTGGATTTCCGCATTGATACAGCACACCGAATTTTCCGTCTTTCAAAAGTTCTTTTGTTCCCGCTGAATCCGCACCCAGCACCAGATTTCCCGTCAGCATTGCTTCCACGGTTACACGTCCAAACGCCTCACACCGGGAAGTTACAATCGATACATCTGCCTGTGCCATCACATCGGGCACATCACTTCGAAATCCAAGCAGTTCTACATTTTCTATATGATTCGCTTTTAATTTCTCGCGCAATGCTTCCTCATACTCTTCCCCACCTCTTCCTGCAATCATCAGCCGGTATGCATCCTGATACCCCTCCTGATTCAACAAGCGGCAAGCCTCAATCAAATCATCCGTTCCCTTTAATTCTGAAAGTCCGCCAACATAGCAAAGTTTCAATATCGAATCTTCAAATATCTGTCTCTCTGGCTTATAAAATTGATCTATGTCAATTCCATTATATATAACCTTCATGACATTTTTATGAAGTGATTTATTATATTTTTTATAAATGCTACGGGAAATGGCAATGACTAGATCTGCCCGGTTCATCAACTTATACATATATTTCGGAAAATAGAACTCATTCCCCTGATCTTCCTCCAAAAACTCCCGGATATGCCATACATAAGGAATATTCACCTTACGGGCAGCATATGCGCCAAAATAGCTATACACCGTGTTAATATGCACCAAATCCACATGTTCCTTCTTTAGGATACCCGCCAATCCACGTGCATAGATTTTATTTCTTAAAATATATTTTATCTGCCCCAGTGTTGCCAGTATATTTCTTGGAAAATCACATGATACAACTCCTGATATGGATGGAACCACATAATATTTGATTTTGTGTTTTCTTAATAAGTTTACTCCATCGCCAGGTCCTACATAAGGTCCTTCCTTTGGAATGATCACAATCGTTTTTACATGTAATTGATTTAATTGTATTGCAAGATTTGTCATGCTTAGGAAAGCTCCAGAACTTGCATTATTATCCGAAGCAATCAATGCTACCTTCATTATTTTCCTTCTTTGACTACCTTTATTTTTTGTCATAATACTTCTACATTGTACCCAATTCCATACAAGAAAGCAAGAAAAAAAGCAACATCTTAGCTGCCCGCTAACATGTTGCTTTTCTTATCTCTCTGTCTATTTGAAGAACACGTGATTACCAATCTGCTTATAGGTTCCAAGTGTACTTGTATCCACATATCTTGCAGGACGGAATGACATCAGATCACCGATGTTGTTATTGCCTGCACACGCATCTCTGGCTGCCTGAATACAGCTTGCCTGCGCACCGTTCTGAATCAGTCCTTGCAATCTGGAATCCGATACAACGCTGAACTGGTTGGCTGCATAAACAACACTGCTGATCGTACTGCCCCATGCGCCAGACTGCAGGCGGTTCAAAATTACATTTGCTACCGCAAGCTGTCCTTCGTAGGACTCATTTCCACATTCCAGTGTCATTACAGCTGCCATCAGATTGATATCTGCATCACTCAGGGATACCGGTGTTCTGGATGAAGAGCCGATATTCGAGCTGTTGTTTGCCTGTGTTGTTGCTTCTGTTGTTGTCTGCTGTGTTGTAGAAGTCTTTTCTGTTGTTGTCTGTGTCGACTGCTTGTTCTCCTCTACACTGCCAGAAGCCTTCTTTGTCTCAGTTGTAGATGTCTCCTCAGAAGTTGTATCTTCGTCTACCGCTGTACCATCGACTGGCTCTGCAACACGATATCCTTCTGTGACTTCCATATAATCTGCACTTGCATATCCTTCGGTACCAGTTGCCACCTGAAGACATACCCATGCATCATCTGTTTTCTCTGGTGTAACTGTATAAGTTACATTCTCATAAACCGCACCGACAACCTCAGCGTCCTTATTGGCTGCTGCACGAAGATTGATACCATCTTCCTTCGCAACGGCTGTCATAGAATAATACTGCTTTGCAAGTGCATATGCTTCCTCGCCGATTGTAACATAATCTGCTTTCACATAGCCCTTTACATCACCAGACGAAATCTGCACCCATCCGTCTGCCTGTGCAAGCACATCGCCACAAGCACCGATATTCATATGGCCAACGATTGCAGAATCCGTAGATGCCTCTGCACGGACATTCACATCATCCCGATTAGCTGCACACTTATCTGTAAACTCTGCAGCTGCCGCAGCAACCACTTCTTTTTCCTTTGCTTCCTTATCTGCAGTCATAACAGACTCCAGATCTGCACGGATCATATTGGTTCCGGCTGCATTCATAGAAGTCATCGAACCATCCAGAGTCACAACCTCTTCCACATTTCCAGAAGCAACAACTGTATCTGCTTTTGCTTCTTTCCTGTTTCCAATCATAATGCCTGCGCCTGCACACATGGCAACAACTGTAACCATAATCGTAAAGGCTAAAATATTTCTAACTATGTAACGACTGTTAAATACATTCTTTGTGAGGAATAATCGCATATTCCGTACTTTTAACTTCGTTCTTCTACTCATTTCTTTCACCTTGCAAAATATTTTTGTAACTTCTTACACATATTGTTACATTTTTATTACAGAAGTATCTTAACATTATCTTACAAAGGTGTCAATAGTTTGTTACATATTTGTTACAAATGCAATCGCTAACATACCAGAACCGACATGCGTACCAATGATCGGTCCAATTGGCGCAATCATCAGATTGTCCGCCTGCATACCAGCGTCCACCGCCATCTGCTTTAATTTTTCTGCTTTCTCAATGCAGTCCGCATGTCCGATTACGGCACGGAGTGTGCTTAAATCGCCGCCCTCTTCCACGGTCTTTGCAATAAGGTATTCCATCGCCTTATTTGTTCCACGTGCTTTGGAACGGATAACCAGCTTGCCTTCTTCATCCACACTCAGAATCGGTTTGATTTTAAGGGCACTTCCGACCATCGCTTCGACGGTTGATACACGTCCGCCACGTTTTAAATGGAACAGATCTTCCACCATAAACCAGTGATGCACATGTCCGCGTGTCTGCTTCACCCACTCTGCAAGCGCATCCAGATCCAGGCCTTCCCGTTTCTTCCTTACGATCTCATACAGAAACGCCCCCTGTCCCACAGCGGCTGACCGGGAATCCACACATACGATCTTTGCTTCCGGGTATTTGTCCAGCACCATATCCGCGCCAAGCATAGAAGACTGATACGAACCACTTAAGCCAGAAGAAAAACTGATGTATAAAACATCCTTTCCTTCTTTCACATATGGCTCAAAAAAATCCTGATACATCGCCGGATTGATCTGTGACGTCACAGGCATCGCACCCTTGCGCAGGCGCTCATAAAAGCTTCCAATGTCTCCATCGCGCTCATCCAGATAATACTCGTACACCTGCTCCTCGATTGAATAGGAAAAAGGTACGATCGGAACTTCTAATTCCTTTACAACCGCAATTGGCAAATCTGCTGTTGAATCACTTATAACGATATAATCTCGCATACAATCTATCCTCCAATTTAATATCCATAATACGCATCTAAGCCATCTGCAAGTCCCTGAACGATTTCTTTCTGATAATCCTGATCGATCAGTTTGGATTCCTCCTCTTCATTGCTCAGATATCCAAGCTTGATCAGTGCGACTGGCTTTTCACTCCAGTTAATGGCTGTCATCTGGTCTGTCTCGTAAATTCCCTGATTCGTACATGCAGTATTATCCAGAACACCCTGAATCAAACGCGTTGCCAAACGGTAACTGTCATTGTACAAGTCACTGTTAAATTCACTATCCGGTGTCATACACACACCCATTACACCAGTCAGGGAACTGTTCTCACTGAAATTCATCTGAATACGCACATACACGGTTGCCTCTGAATCATTCGCAAGCAATGCACGATCCTTGTTCGACAAATTGATCTCATCGGTATCTCTTGTCATCAGCACCTGGTAACCACGGCTTTCCAGTTCTGTCTTTAACAGATTCGCATAAGTCAGATTCAGTTCACTCTCTTTCGTTCCAAGTGTCGTTCCAACATTTCCCGTAGATGCCCCCTGTTTGGTCACATCAGTATTCGGTCCGATCTCGACCTGTTCCGCATTCACAACCGCCTGATTGGCTGGATCAAGCATAACGATCTTCTTTACCTTCTCGGCATCGCTTTTTGTTGCCGTATCCGTCGGTGTCTCTTCCTCGGTTGTATCTGGCAGGGTTCCGGCTGGCGGTTCTGTCTGGATCACATATTCGGAATACACGTAAAATGTACTGCCATCCACCATAACCTTTGTCCACTCTTCATTGTAACCGACACGATTTAATATCTCACCACCCGGAAGCAGCTTGTAAATATCTGCGTCCGTGGATGCTGCCACGCGGACATTGATCGTCTCTCCCAACGTTTTCACATAATCATTTGTAATATAGTAACCATCGGCATCCATCGGCAGATCCGGTTCCTGCGCTGCATCCGCATTCGTTGCCACAACTGCAGGTTCTGCTGTTGTAACTGCCTCCGTTGTTCCATCCTGTTTCTTTCCACAGCCACCGAGCATCATCATACAGACGGCACCAATCAGCCAGCCTGCCAGTTTATTTCTTCGATTTAGTTTTTTCTTCATAGCTTGTTACTCCCATTTTCGTATCTTGATTCATCTGTAAAAAGCGTATTTATAAATAGTATCATTCCACGCAAAAAAAGACAAGATGTTTTCCGCATCTTGTCTTTTCCAATCTTTTGAAATATAAAATTAGAAACAAACGATCACTCCGCCACGGCTCTCATACGTGGAGCTGATTCCGTTGGCATCAAGGATTTTCACATCCGTAAATCCGAACTGTTCCATCAGTATCTTCCGTACATTCTTGCTTCGCTCCATACTGCCACACTGTGTGATACGAACCGGTTTGGTATTGTCATAGCCTTCTTTCTCAATATGCGACAACAGCTTATTTAACGCTTTGTTCATGCCGCGCGCCTGATCAAGCTGCTGAATCTCTCCGTCAACACCATGCAGTACCGGCTTGATATTTAACATATTGGCTGCCAGTGCCTTTACCTTCGTAATTCTTCCGTTCTTCCGCATCGTATCGAGGTTATCCAGTACAAAAAGTGTACGAATCTCTCCAACATATTCCTCTGTCTTTTCCACGATCGTCTTGAAGTCAAGATCCTGCTCTATATAGCGTTCCAGACGCTCGCAGATCAGATGCTGTGCTGCCGCTGCCGACTTCGAATCAAACACATGGATTTTTACATCTGGATGATTCTCCTGATAGATCTGCTTTGCAAGCATTGCACTGTTGTAGGAGCCGCTTAACTTGGAAGAAAGTGTCACTACAAATACATTTTCCGCACCTTCAAAATGCTGCATATAATTCTCTGGTGAAGGGCAGGAAGAACGAGGGCATTCCGGGCATCGGTCTACCATATCCAGATATTTCTCCTGATCAAAGGTATCATCATCAATCACATCCGTATCCCCAACTGTGAGAATCAACGGTACCCGGCTGATATATTCCTTTTTCAAATCCTCGGCTGTAAAATCACAACAGCTGTCTCCAACAATCTTATATTTCATAGTTTTCGCCTTTCAACTCTTTTAGAACTATTACACGTGGTTTTTAATACTACATATGATAGCATGTTAAAACACGAATTGCAACCTATTCTTATACGAATTCATAAGTTTTTCATGATTTATAAATTATTTATCTTTTATTTACCTTTTTCAAATTGTATTTTTATACCTTTCATAGTATAATTTCAAAAGTTTGTATTATACATTCAATATAATAGTGAAGGAGTAAGAAAACTTGAATTTTTTAGTTGATCTGATCAAAGGTGTTTTTGTCGGTATCGCAAATGTTATTCCGGGGGTCAGCGGAGGTACGATGGCAGTTTCGTTCGGCATTTATGACAAGCTGCTGAATGCAATTTCCAGCCTCTTGAAAAGCTTCAAAAAAAGCTTTTTGACCCTGCTTCCGATCATACTCGGAATGGTAATTGGAATTGTTGGTTTTACTTATATCATTCCGTGGCTGCTTGCAAACTTTCCATTTGCAACTTCCTGTGCATTTACAGGGCTGATCATCGGCGGTATTCCAGCGATCTTACGTTCCCTGAAGGACGGCTGGCAAAGTGAAGAGAAGAAATCTCTGCTTGTGAACATTCTTGTATTTTTGATTTTACTTGCCGTAGCAATGGCAATGGTATTCTTAAATGGTGACAGCGAAAGCGGCATTGCACTGACTGCAAGTGCCGGTATGATCGTGAAGATCTTCTTCATGGGAATCATCGCAAGTGCAACTATGGTAATCCCCGGTGTCAGCGGTTCTCTGGTGCTTATGATTCTCGGATATTACTTCGGTGTTATCAATTCTGTAAAACAGTTTGTAGAGGCACTCCGCACACTGAATCTGCAGGGCATGCTGAATCAGCTTTTCATCCTGATTCCTTTTGCGATTGGCTGTGTACTTGGAATCTTCTTTATCTCCAAGCTCATAAGCTATCTGCTGAAGCATTTTGCATCTGCGACGTTCAGCGGAATCTTCGCGCTTGTAGCGTCTTCGCCGATTTCAATCTTCTATAAGGTAAATCAGGAATACAGCATGAATGGAACTTCCGTCGTATCCATCATCGTCGGTGTGGTTCTGCTGGTTGCCTGTGTAGCATTAACCTTATTCATGGAAAAACTCGGAGCACCGGAATCTACGGTGTCCAAGTCTTAGTTACGATTCCTTTCTCCACAAGGCTGTCCGGCTGATAGGACAGCTTTGCCTGGCGAAGTCCGGGAATTCCCATATCTTCTTCCCGGTTTATATAGGTATAGTCCGACAATTCCCGTCTGACAAATTCCCGATTGATCATGGCATACGCACCTTGTACATCTGCGTATGCCTTTTCAAAATGCACATCAAACGTATCTTCTGTCAATCGTTCTCCCAATGTAAATGCTACAACCTTGCCCTCTGCACGGATCAGTCCGCCGATCATGCCAAACATCTTCCGATGCGCAAGCGCATAGGCAATAACTGCTTTCTCATTTTCTTTATCCCCATCGTGTTCCGGGTTGTTCTCCCGCGCCCATGCTTCTTCTAATTCCAGACATTCCTTCCAGTTTTTCCCATTGATCCGCTCATATTGATAATCCGGGTAATTCTCTAAAAACCGGTTAATATGGTTTCTCTTCGCATGCAGCTTCTTGCCTGCAAGTGTCGCAAGCGACTCCTGTCTGTACAGATAATCGGCGCTGTCTCTGTCATATTCAATCTGATACTGTCCCGGATACCAGCGTTCAATCATCTCGAACATTTCCGGCTCTACCATATACATAGCAAATGGCAGATTACTTTGTTCAAAGTAATCTACCACTCTGTCAAATGCATCCTTCGGATCGTGTTCCCCGATTGGAAACGTAAATGAAGTCGGAATGCCATCCTCCACTCTGCAAAACACAAGCATATCCTCTAAAATCGTGAATTTCGTCTGATAAAAATCACACCAGAACAGGCTGTTTGCAGCAGAGAATTCACATCCTCTGTAATGATTGTACTGCAAATAATGATCTAACAACTCTTTGGTCTCAATACTCGGTCTGATAATATCCATGTTTGTCTACTTTCCTTCCAATAATGTATCGACGTCATTTCGTCCGTACGCACATAATTGTTTGCGGATTTCCTGAATTGTATACTCATCTGCATGAATTTCTACCTTATCCAGCAAATGATCCACATAACCACACCACTTCTCGTAGATACGAACCAGATCCTGCTCGGTCGGCTCCTTCTTCTTATGATCGTTCAAAGAAACTGCACCTGACATAATCTCCTTCATCGTAAGTGTCCGTGGCTCAATGCCATATGCAATATAACGGATCTCTTCGGTACGAACCAATGCACAGTCATACATCTCTACCAGCAGATCCTCAATACAGTCATCTGCAATATTAAAATGATGATAATATGCTTCGATCGGACGGCGCGCCGGACGGTCTGCCGCATCCTCTTTGTTATACCAATAGAAATCTTCATCACTTGCAACCTTGGATTTTGCACGTTTATTCTTCTTAGAACCATAAGAAGAAAGTTCTTCGTTGATACCAAACATCGTCTCGACCGGCACCTTTGCTGCCTTCAGGTCTCCCATGATGGCTGCGCCCATCGCCTCTGCTTCCCGTACAGATGCAGCAAGCGCCTCGTTGCTGATATTGATCTCTGGAATATCCGGTCCAAATGCAGAATCTGTAAAGTCATCATTTACAGCCTCCGTCTTCGGTTCCGCAATCGCTTCTGGCTGTTTCTTCTGCTTTCTTACATGCTTTTTCTTCTGCTTCTTTGGAGATTCAACCGGCGTCTCTGCTTCTACCGGTTTCTCCGCCACTGTATCAGCTTCCGCCTCCTGCTCCGCAGGAATTTCTGTATTAATCGCTTTCTGATCTTCTACGGCATCTGTGGATGCAGAAACCACATTTTCTGTGGAGTCTGACTCCTCTGGCATAATCGATGTTTCTTTCTCATCCGTTTCCACAGTCTCTGCTGTATCTTCTGATTCATTCTGTACCGATGTCTCAGTCTCCGTCGCAATCTCCGGAATACCTGCATCTGCCTGCATAATATCCTCTGTCTCCGGCTTTGGATTCCGACGTTCTTCCTTGACTGCCTTCGTATCGATCTCCTGTGTCGGCGCATTTGCCTGAACCGGATCGATCTTCAGCGAACCAGGTACATCAAATGCACTGTCAAGCTCTGCATCATACTCATCAACTTCTACATTCTCATAATCTTCATAGGAATCATCTGCATCCGCTGTATCGACGTCATCATAATCTCCGTCCTCTGCATATTCATCCTCGTACTCATCATCATAACCGGTGTCTTCTGGTGCAAACGCAGAATTTTCATCCGGCATATCCAGATTATCTACATAGAAATCATCCGATAGCATGGCATCCGCATCATCAAACACTGTCTGCTCATCTTCCAGCTGCTCCGCATCTTCATACTCTGTGCCATCTTCAAACTCATCCTCGTCATCATATCGACGCTTCGACTTGCTTGCAATCACAGCAATTGTTGCTATAATCATAATCAGAAACAGCGCAAGCAATGCGACAAAATATATCATTGAAATCATTGATCGATCCATATCATTTCCCAGCTTTCTTATAAAATAACCACTCCCAAAAACGAGAACAATCCTTTTGTAGTATACTAAAAATAAATTCAATAATCAACATTATGTTGTAAAATGATTTTTCCTTTGTTATAATTTCCTAAGAATTTATCTGTTATACAGGAGGCTATATATTAAAATGGCAAAGATTAGAACAAGATTTGCACCGAGCCCGACCGGCCGGATGCATGTAGGAAATTTGAGAACTGCTTTATACGCATACCTGATTGCAAAGCATGAGGGTGGCGATTTTATTTTGCGTATCGAGGATACGGATCAGGAGCGTGAGGTAGAAGGCGCTGTCGACATCATCTACCGTACCCTGAAGGAAACAGGACTTGAGCACGACGAAGGTCCGGACAAGGACGGCGGCGTTGGTCCATACATCCAGAGTGAGCGTCAGAAGCAGGGCATCTACTTAGAATACGCAAAGAAGCTGATCGACAAGGGTGAGGCATACTACTGCTTCTGCGATGAGTGCCGTCTGAAGACACTTGTCACAGAATTCGAGGGAAAGACCATCTCCCGTTACGACAAGCACTGCTTACACCTTTCGAAGGAAGAGGTTGAGGCAAACCTCGCGGCTGGCAAGCCATATGTCATCCGTCAGAATAATCCGGAAGAGGGCACGACGACATTCTCGGATGAACTGTACGGCGACATCACGGTTCCGAACATCGAGCTTGACGATATGATCCTGATCAAGTCCGACGGTTTCCCGACCTATAACTTCGCAAATGTTGTGGACGACCATCTGATGAACATCACACATGTTGTCCGCGGAAATGAATATTTATCTTCCTCTCCAAAGTACAACCGTCTCTACGAGGCATTTGGATGGGAGGTTCCAACCTATATCCACTGTCCACTGATCACGAACGAAGATCACCAGAAGCTCTCCAAGCGTAGTGGTCACTCATCCTTCGAGGATCTGTTGGAGCAGGGATTCCTTCCGGAGGCTGTTGTAAATTATATCGCATTACTTGGCTGGAGTCCGGAAGACAACCGCGAGATCTTTTCACTGGATGAGCTGATTAAGGAATTTGACTATCACAGAATTAATAAGTCTCCTTCTGTTTTTGACTATATGAAACTGAAATGGATGAATGGAGAATACATTAAGGCCATGGACGATGATAAGTTCTTTGAAATGGCAGAGCCGTATTTAAAGAGCACCATTACGAAGAATATGGATCTTCACAAAATTGCGGACATGGTAAAAACGAGAATTGAAGTATTCCCGGATATTCCGGAGCTTGTAGATTTCTTTGAGGCAGTTCCGGAGTATGACAGTGCAATGTACCGTCACAAAAAAATGAAAACAACAGAAGAATCTTCACTTTTGGTATTACAGGAGGTTCTGCCAGTATTGGAGGCACAGGAGGAATATACCAACGATCCTCTGTATGAAGCTTTAAGTGCATTCGTAAAAGAAAAAGGCTATAAGAAAAAAGGTGAATAAAAATGTTTAGGATTAAAGATATTGATTTAGATTTCATTAAACATTATTTAAGGATAGAAGAAGAATTTGAAGAAGATGATAATGAATTAGAAGAATTAATAGAATATTTAAAAGATTAACTAGCTGTTAAGGATTAATTTAGAAAACTTTTGATATTCACTTGAGAAAGTTATTATGATGTTAGGGTAATGGGCAAGATGGTAAGGGATAACAAGCAATTGGATATAAAGTAAGTTTTGAGAAGGAGTATCAGT
>ERZ825159.1805-NODE-1805-length-19256-cov-4.017655_pt1 | contig 19256 bp, 9 predicted proteins | sample MGYA00519932_ERZ825159 | MGnify/ENA primary metagenome ERZ825159 (study PRJEB31778, sample SAMEA3449191) | human gut metagenome | biome: human gut; feature: human-associated habitat; material: faeces | place: United Kingdom | collected 2010/2012 ...
CAAGCTTTGGAGAAACGGAAATCAAGGTGCCGCGAGACAGAGACGGTGAATTTGAACCGCAGCTTGTTAAGAAAAATCAAACAACATTGACAGGTGACATTGAAGAAAAGATAATATCCATGTATGCTAAAGGCATGACTACGAGCGATATAGAGGCTCACATCAAGGATATTTACGGTTTAGACTGTTCCGATACAACCATAAGCCGGATAACAGATAAAATACTGCCGGTAGTGCGTGAATGGCAGTCAAGACCGCTTGAAGAAATCTATGCGGTTGTATTCATGGACGCCATACACTTCCACGTCAGAAGTGAAGGACAAATAATTAAAAAGGCTGTATATATCGCAATTGGAATCAATATGGACGGACAGAAGGAAGTCCTCGGAATGTGGGTTGGCGAAAATGAAAGCGCAAAGTTTTGGCTTTCGGTGTTAAACAGTATAAAAGCTCGCGGTGTCGAGGATATACTGATCGCCCGCATTGATGGGCTGACCGGCTTTACAAACGCAATAGAAGCAGTATATCCTAAAACAAAGATACAACAGTGCATAATCCATCAAATCCGCAATACAACAAAGTTTGTATCATACAAGGATATTAAGGCTTTAATGGCTGATTTGAAGAGGGTTTATGCAGCGGTTGACGAACAAACGGCACTTTCGGAGCTTGATAGCTTTGATGAAAAATGGAGTTCGAAATATCCTAAAATAGCTATTTCGTGGCGGGCAAATTGGGCTAATTTATCGACGTATTTCAAGTATCCCGAGGCGGTCAGAACCTTGATTTACACAACGAATACGATAGAGGGATTTAACCGACAGCTTCGCAAAGTAACGAAAAACAAAAGTGTTTTCCCGACAGACGACAGTCTTTTAAAAATGCTTTATCTTGCGATGATAGACATTACGAAAAAGTGGACAGGCAAGCGCAAAGAATGGGGGCAAATACACTCACAGCTTGAAATATTTTTTGCCGACAGACTGCCGCAGTAGCATAAAACAGCCGTCAAATCAAAGGTGAAATAAACTCCCTCCTACGAGGGTGCCCTTGACATGCCGGAAATTTTATGCTAAATTATAGCTAAGGGCTGAAAGCCGAAATCCGGATTTCAGCCCACAAAAAAACTACTTAGATTATATTATCATTTTGGAGCTAAATATGAGGTTTACACAAAATTCGGGATTGACGGGGGTGCGGACATATTCTTGGACTCCGGAAGGGGTTAAAAATATGTATACAAAGGAGCAGCAAGAAAGAGCCCTTGCTGAATTTGAACGACTTGGCTCAGTGCAAGCAGTAATCAATTTGTTGGGTTATCCTTCGAGAAATACTCTCTATCGGTGGTATGAAGAGAAACTTGCAGGAAAACCTAACTATCACGGTTCACCTGATAAGCCATATAAAATTAAACAAAATTTCATTAATGCTCCCTCACACCCTCGACATCCTGATATAAATTTGAAATTAGATGCAATAAAACGTTGCTTTTCTGATGGAGAAGGTGTAGAATATGTATCAAGAGAAATCGGTTACAGCCGTATGAGCATATATAAATGGTATAGACAATATCAAAGCCACGGAGTTGCAGGCCTTATGTCATCTAAAAAACAGATAAAAAGAGAAAATATTGATTTTAATACAGCGCCACCTAAAGAGCAAAATATTGCTGAATTACAAGCACAAATCAGCCAACTTCAAATGGATGTTGATGTGTTGAAGGAAACAATTAACGTATTAAAAAAAGACCCAGGCATCAATTTAACGGAACTAAAAAACCGTGAAAAAGCAGTGGTTATTGATGCCTTGAAAGATAAGCATCCACTGCCATTGCTTTTAAAACATTTATGTATAGCTAAAAGTAGCTATTACTATCAAGAAAGCAAATTTAAACAGTCCGACAAGTATCATGATTTGCGAATCAAAATAAAAGATATTTTTAATGAAACAGGAAAATGTTATGGGTATAGACGTATATACGGATATCTTAAAAGACTTGGTATTACTGTTTCAGAAAAAACAATTCGCAGCATAATGAAGGCCGAGGATTTGATTGTATTTTCAAAAAAAGTCCGAAAATATACCTCATACAAAGGTGAAATCAGCCCAGCGGTTGATAATATAATTGCGCGTGATTTTCATGCTAACAAACCAAATGAAAAATGGCTTACTGATATAACCGAGTTTGCTATACCAGCAGGAAAAGTGTATCTTTCGCCGATTATTGATTGTTTTGACGGAATGGTTGTCAGCTGGAACACCGGAACAACTCCAAATTCGATATTGGTCAATAATATGCTTGATGAAGCAGTAAAAAACCTAAAACCAAACGAGCATCCAATAGTACATTCGGACAGAGGATGCCATTACCGCTGGCCGGGCTGGATAGAGCGAATGGACAGAGCAAAGCTCACGCGCTCAATGTCGCAAAAAGGATGCTCTCCTGATAACTCTGCCTGTGAAGGATTCTTTGGCAGATTAAAAAATGAGATGTTTTATGGGCGCTCATGGATAGATGTATCTATAAGCGAATTTATAGATAAAATTAACGAGTATATCAATTGGTACAACACAAAGAGAATTAAACAATCTTTGGGCTTTTTAAGCCCGGTAGAGTACAGGCATACTCTTGGATTATCAGCATAAAAAACTGTCCAAGAATATGTCCGCACCCCCCTCGAAACGCCTATGGTTATCGGAATTTTGAGAGATTCAGAAAAAGGATATTACATATGTTTAATTACAAGAAAACCGACAAACTAAAGGCGGTTGCATAAATTTACAACCGCCTCTAAAAAATTCCATTATTTTTTTGACCCCAACTATTGACAAAGAGCCTTTTTAATCAATACTCTTAAACTCTCCGAGCGGACACAGATTTTTCATATTCCATAAATAAACTTTGACCGCCGCCGCCTCTGATGTATTGATTTTAACATCCTTCGCCTCGGCAATATTCCCGGTTGTTTCAAGTTCCGGAGTTTTGCAATCTATAACCTGCCCGTCCGTATTATATGCCGCACATATTAAACTTGGCTTTTCTTCCAAAAACGCATTATAGTTTATAACTGTTACATCTATACTTTTATTTTTATCTATATCTTTTATTTCGTTTATATTATCTTTATCGTTTTGTTTTACCGTTATGATGTTGTATATAACACCCTTGCCGTTAAAGCTAATTAAATATTTTTCTTTTATGTTCTCATTGGCAACGACCGCTGTAAAATGTTCGTATTCATCAGTAAGAGAAAACTCAACGGAAAATTCTCCTGTCCGGTCAACATCAAGCTGATTACAATATACCATATCCTGTGTGGGTATAATATTCTCTGAATTTGACGGAAGCTTCTCTGTCGGATATACGGCGCATACCAAATCTCCTCCGCCAACGACCGTTCCGCTCAGCTTGAAGCGATTTTCGTCTTTATTTGTCGCTGTTATATTCGCGGTAAAACCAATGGTGCTAAAGTTTATTAAATATTTTTCATTTAAATTTTTATTAGCAATGACCGCCGTAAAATATTCGTATTCATCGGTGAGTGAAAACTCAGCCGAAAACCATCCCGTCCGCCCGGTGTCAAGCTGTGTGCAATACACCATATCCTGTGACGGTACAACCGTGTCGGGATTTAACGGAAATTTCACGGTCGGATACACAGCGCATACAAGCTCTCCGCCGCCTATAACCCTTCCGCTTATTCTGAATCGGTTTGTAGCTTTATCGATACAAATTATCTCAGAGTTAAACCTGTCGTTCTGATATACAAAATATGTCGGCTCTTCCTCCGGTTGGTATATAACATAAATCGGATCTTTATCCGACACGGTCACAAGATATGTTCCGTCCGGTTGTCTTTCGGATACCCGTCCGTCTTTTTTCGGCACAATTATATTTCCGTACATATCTCTGAAAATGACATTTCTTTTATTATCCTTTTCATTCTCGTTCGGGTTTATCGAAATTTTCTGTTCTCCCCCGACCGACCAGATCATAGAAACATCACAAAGGTCATCGGTTTTCTTAAAATCAAATTGCCTTACATTCGGTGCTTCGGTATATGACGCTGTTCCGCTTTCCTTGTATCCGCAAGTAAGCGAATTGAATGCGGCGGCAGATACATACGCCGGCTTTGCCGCGTAGCCAACCTCTGAATCATAAAACTTCGTCAAGCCGAAAACGTTTTCAGCTACCGTCAAGTTGACTGCGCTTTTATCGGCAAGCACATATATCAGGCATTTATCCGCATACTTGTTTGCAAGCATCTGTGCTGTTACCACCGATGTATACACCGCTTTTGTATAAGGATTCTGAGGCTCGCCCCAGTCCGTTGCTGTATCATCATAAAAGCCGTATTCGTTACACCAAATTTCTTTATTCTTGCCGCCATAGCTGTCTATCAAAGCGCGCAGAGCTTTAAAATCGGTGTCGCTGAGCGTTTTTGGCGTATTATAGTGATGCACAGACACATAATCGAAATATTGCGTCGGATTTTCGCACGAATCACACGCCCATTTTATAAATTCAACGCTTCTCTTAATATCGGTAGTGGTAAAAGCGCCTATCTGAACCTCCGGAAAGTCAGGCTTTATCCTTGTATAAACCTTTTTTAAAAGCTTCATATAAAGCTCTGCTCTATCCTTTGTTTGGTTTTTTTCAGGATGATTCGGTTCGTTCCATACTCTGAAATACTTTATTTTTCCCTGTGAATTCTTGACTATGTTATACGCATATTCAGCAAAGGCATTTATCTGTTCGTCAGTTTCGGGCAGGACAAACTTTTCTTGCATATCGTACAGAGTGTTTCCGAACAGAAAATTATACTGTGGCTCTATGCCCTCTTTTAACATTGTATCTATTATGTCATAATGTCTTTTCGGAAAGATATATTCGCCTTTTCGGGGCTCTGATTGCTGCCATGTAAGCTCGTCTCTGATAATCGAAAACCCTGCCTTTCGTGCAACCTCACACCCTTTTTCCACATTCCAGCCCCACGAAAAATGAGCGTTCACACCGACTTTATCATTGAGCCATCCGTCTTTTCTTTCCAAAATCACGGAATACGGAACCTCTTTTTCAGCCAACAGATTATTTTCCTGATCCTTCACTGTTATCTTAAGATAAAAAACGCCATAACCCAAATCCGGAAGGCTAAGCGCGTCTCCACCGCCCGCTGATAAGCTCTCGCCCGCTGAATCACTCCACAATACCTCACTCTTTTCGTTTTTTATCTCAAAATAGGCTGTCGCATCTGCCTGATCTGCACTATACTCATATTTTATCGTCATAGTTTTATTGTCTCTGTCATTATAGATATTGCCGGTATGCCCTGTCTGAACATTTATCGAAGCGTCGGCATACACACACTCCGCGGCGGATAAAGCAACAAAGACAAACACACAAATAACAAACCACTTTTTTAATAATCTCTTCACCTCTGTACCTCCGTTGTGTTCCGATTTGGGTCGCCTGTCCGCCGTATGCTTTATTTTCGGAATACGGCGGGCAGTATAAATGTCACTTATTCGGTAACGGTTTCAGCCGCTGTGATATCGGCTTTGTCCGCCCGGCAAATCGGCTGGAATTTATCCGTCCATAGGAAGGCTCTTACATATCCGCCGGGAATACCACTTAATGCTATATCCTCTGTCGAACCCGTCTGCGTTTCAGAATTATTCAATCCAATTTCCTTCACCTTAACGGCCGTAACCCTATCGTCTGAATTATATTCGGCGAGAATCAGATATGCCTTTCCCGTTTTAGCGGCGGTATTGATTATATCCGCCTCTGCCTTTACGCTTGTTCCCGCGGCGACATTATCACCGACAGCCGAATCACCCGATTTAATGGCGGCGCTTCCGCTAAAGGTGTTCGGCGCTATAAACTTATCGGGAACATAAACCTTTATGCTTTTAAATTCAGCAAGCTTTGTATTGGTTGCATTCGTCGAATTATTCATAAAGAATATTCCGTTCCAACTTCCGTCTGTATTCGTTCCCACTCTTTCGTTTTTTTGATAAACTATCGTATTATTCGGGTCTGTGACATCGGTAACCGTGACATCCATATATAAGTTGTCGGGGTACTTTGACGCGTCACAATAAATCTTATACTTGTGCCATCCTTTTGTGTTATCCGTATAGTCGGTAACATCCGCCGGAGCATTGGCCTCAACGCCGTTCGTATCAAACAGGTCTTTATTAAGTCCAACATTCGAATCGGTATTAACCTTTAAAACATCCTTGCCGTCCTTTACCTCTCTTCCGATTAATGCACCGGTGAGATTTTCCCCCAATGATGATACTGAATTATACGTCGTATCCCCCGCCCTAACATTGTCCGAGGTCAGACCCATAACATACTCTCCGCCGCCGAATCCGCGCATTTCACACTCCACAATAAAGCTTGTGTTTTTATCTATCTTCGCGCCCTTTTCAAAATACTTCCACACCTTTGTCTTCTGACCGCCGAGCATCGTCGTATTATTTCCTGTCCAAAAACTTGCGTTGCCGGCTCCGGGTCCGGATTTTACCGTCCCATCCTCATTTTTACTATAACCACTCGTGTTATACCAACAATTAAGAATATTGTTATATGAGCCATCATTGTTCCATATCCATTGGTGAAGCTGTCCATTATTTTTATAATATGTATTTCCGTCACTTTTATCAAGGGTATTAGATGTTGGCGGGTTAAAGTTAGCATCCTTTTCAGGCGTATAAACTTTTACCATTTTAAATTCGGCAAGCTTTGTTTTGGTTGATGTAATAACAGTTTTGGGGTTACCCTCTTCGTCGGTTTCTTCTTTCGTGTCCTTTGTATTATTCATAAAGAATATACCTTTCCATGCGGTTGCCTCATTCATTTGAATCTTATTGGTGTTATATACCTTTCCGTCAATCGTCACCGTGACATCCGCTGCCAACACGCCTTCTACATCCGCATATTTTGACCCGTCGCAGTAAATCTTGTAAAAATGCCAGTCACCATCATTGGGCGAAGCCGCCTCTGTTGTTCCGCCCGCCTCCGTTAACGGAGCGTTCAAGAAGTTGTGCGACTCTGTATTAGCCTTTAAAACATCCTTGCCGTCCTTCACCTCTCTTCCGACTAATGCACCCGGAACTTTTTCACATAATCCCTTTTTATCATTATCAAGCGACCGCACAGGATATTCAAATAAAGTATCACCATCCTCAACGGTTTTAACCTTATCCGCGGTGAGTCCAAGCACATATTCGCCGCCGTTTGTTCCCTTTATCGCGCATTCCACAATAAATTTTGAACCCTTAGCAATATTGCTAGCAAAACTCTTCCACACCTTTGTCTTCTGTCCGCCGAGCATTGTTCTGTCTCCGCCCGTCCACCAGCTCGCACCACCGTTCGGCTGGGCTTCGCTGCTAAACCAGCAGTTAAGACCGTTATTATTCTGTTCATCATTAGTCCACTGGTTTTTACCTAAATTCGTTTGTTTTAAGTAAATCGTATCCGCCGCAAAAGCCGGAATCTGTACAACGCTTAAAACAACCGCCCATGTCAACAACATCACAATACATTTTTTAATTCTACTCATTTTTTACACACCTTCCATAATTTTAAATTTTATAACATTTTAATTTTTTCAGTTTAATATAATGCCGTTTTCATCATATATAAGCTTTTCGAGTTTCGGATACTTCCACAGGAAAGTATGATACTCTTCCGCATCACTTTCGCCGTCAAGCGTGAGAGTGTATTCTGACTTTCCCTTGTCCTGTGCCGTCAGATTTATGGGAAGATATTTAACCTCTGTTAAAAGCCGAACCTGTTTAGCGCCGTCTTTAGTCTGCCTCGTAACCGTTTTATATCCTGCAGCAACGTATATGTATGAGCCGGATGAATCGTTGTCCTTTGCGAATACTGCCCTCGCTGTCTTATTAGCGGGGTCATAGCCGAAATCCCTGCATCTGAGCGATTTTTCGTTACCCGGTTTCATTTCCGTTGTGTATTCCAAAAACGAAGTTACATCACTCGAATATACAGAAGGAATCCCCCTGTTAACCGTCACTTTATAATTTCTGAAGGGTTTTAAAGAATTGTCAAAGCTTATCACAACCGTCGAGCGCTCGGTTTCTGTATTATCCAAGACGCTATAGCTTATCGGAATCTCGCTTCCGTCCTCGGTGACCGTTATAAATCCATCAAGATTATTTGGAATAAGCGTGTTAAACTCAGCTCTTACTTCAGAAACCATAGCGGAATTGCTCTCGGCCGCGCTTATCTCGTTTTCCAAGCCGTCATAGAGCTTTATGCTATCGACCTCGGGATAATATACTGTCTTTCCGTCTATGACTGTTGTCTTATATTCGGTCTCGGCAAGGAACGAACCCGAAAGAGTTTTTCCGCTTACCTCGCCTATTGCGTCCTTAAAGGTTATGTTATACCTTCCGTTATCGACCTTTCCGTTAAACACTATATCAAATGCCTGACCGTCCGCCCTATCAATATAAAAGTCTGTCACGGCCTGACCGTTAAGAGCATTTATTATTGTTACATTGTCGTTCTTCAAGTCGCCCTTTATCTTTTCACTTGAAATGAAACTTATTCTTCCGTTATCGGCAGAAAATCGGCTGTTATCGGTTCTCGAGAAGTCGTTATCGCTTTCTGCATTTGTGTTTACATACAGATTATCAACAATAAAGCCGTCCGACGAGCCTACCGGATCTTTTGTTTTTTCCGTCAAAAACGTCCATGTCCATATACCGTTTACCTCACCTATATTCATATCCGAATACAAAAGCTCGCCGTCAATATAACAGCTCATCTGTGCGCTTTTAGATGACAGCTCAGATGTCACAAATTCATAGTGATGCCACTGTTTGGTATCTGTTTGACTTATATCGGTTCTGTTCCAATCAGTTGCATTTTTAAAGTAGGACAGCCAGCCCGGGCCTTTATCTTTTTGATTGATAAAAAGCGCTTTGCCGTACGCCTTGCCGAGTTCCGAACCGCTATAAAACTTTACCAGCATCTGATAATTATCCGTTGTCGTTTTCGCATCAAAGCTTACTTTAAGCTTTCCGCTTGTAAGAGACTTTGGGAAAACAAGCGAAGCGTCGGCATTTGCTTTAAGCAACATTGCCTTTCCGTGTCCATCGTTCGTATCTGTCGGGCCGAAATTGCTCATCCAGCTAACGACCCTCGTCCAGTTACTATCGGGACCTGAGCCTTGTCCGCTTGTATAATCTTCAAAATCATAAAAGTATAAACCGTTATAGCCGTTTTCGGCGGATACAGGTATCCCCGAAATTATCGACCCCAATAAAGCAAGCGTCAATGTCAAGCTAAGTATCTTTTTCATTTTATATTCGCCCCCTGTTATTATTTTAAAAGTTTAAGATGAGTAAAGAGTTCAGTGTTCTTTGTCTCACCTATACCGCTTGTATATTCTATCCAACCGCGTCTTCCTTCGCCGTCGTTATCATTTATCAAATACGAGAACGCCATTTCCTGACCGGCGGTCGGCTTCTGTCCCGACTTTAAAAGCGTTGTCCACGGAATTCTCGCCTCATAATATGTCTTTGTTCCTTTATTGACAACCGCAAGTTCCAAATCCTCAACCAATCCGCCGGGAATCTCATTATCCTGGGCTTTCCATCTGAATGCCTGAACTCCTTTTTCCGTCAAAGCAATACCTATCTCGTGAAACGTGGTTGATGCCTGACCTAAGGCAAGAAAGCCTTCTTCGCCGTAGAATAAGCCGAACTGTATATCATCGCCCTTATACTGAAAGTCCTCGCTCGGTGCCGGGGTGAATTTATTGTCCGTAACCTCAGCACCAAAGTACATATTCTCTTCATCCCACATAACCATTGCTCTTCCGGAAACATCATTTGTTCCTTCCCAATTCTTTATCTGACGAACCTGATCCGCCTTATCGGCATACATCGCCGTATCAAAATACCATTCATCACCATTGAGATTTCCGTCGATAACCGGTTTTTTATCTGCGTATTTAGCAATGGATATATCGAAATTCCCGACCGTGGTATAGGCTTTCTTCTTGTCTGTCACCAAAGTATATTGGATTGACTTCTGTCCCTTTTTCTCTATTTTTCCGAGACTGAACTCAACCTCTCCTGTGCTTCCTGCCGGTATTATTCCTATATCAACATTTTTAAGCCTCCTTGTTATATCGGTATCTTTAAACTCGATATGACCTTTAAGAGCCTCGGTAGCCGAAAGATTTTTTATTTTTGCCGTTGCGATAAACAGGTTATAATCCTTTTCGTCTATCGTAACAGACATCGATGTCGAAACCGCCTTTGTTGAGGTTATATTATATATAGCCGAATACAAAATTTTTTCACCATCTTTTATGTTTACATTTATTCTATACTTTTCGCCCTCCGGCGCATTGTTCTTAATCTTTATCGCCGCGTTGTTATCTTTAAATCCGTTCGATTCAATAATATCGACGGATTCGGGTGTTTCGGTTTCTATTTCCAGCTTCTTATCGGTATTCTTCTTTATATCCAGTTCAAATATATCGTTTTCGGCAACATCTATATCCGTATCCCCTGTTTCTATGGTTTTATCTTCGACAATTTCGACCGTCTTTAAATCATCGATTATATATATGGGATTTTCGCCTATACTTAACATAATCGTACCGTTTTCGCCGCTAACCTCGGTTTTGTTTCCCTTGCTGTCATAAACATCGATCTTATTCTTTCCCAATTTCAATGATACGACCCTGCTTTTATTATCCTGTGAAAACAACGCACCGATTTTTTTTCCGAATTTTTGACTGTTGTATGTATAAAACTTAATGTTTTCATCACCTGTATCAACTATCTTATCCGCTGTGCTTTGAGCCATAATATAGTTAAGTCCGGCAATCATCAAAAATGAATCCTCGGGGAAGAACATTTTTCCCCACTTTTTACAATCGTTAAACGGAGGTGAAACATGACCGAATCTGTCTTCGCGGTCGGTATTTACCATACCCTTTTGTTCAAAGTTATAAAAAACGACCATGCTCGTCGCCTCCGCGACCTTGTACTGTAAGGCAACACGGCTGTTATACGCGCCAACTCTTTCGCCGGCCGGAGTTTCTTTATTGGCGGTAGTAAATCCAACCTCGGTATTCCACAATTCGGCATTCGGCTTACCTGCCTTTGCAAACTCGTTTCGATAGTATTTCATACTCTCTATAACTTCATCTGCATCATTAATCTTGGCATATGCGTGCACTGCACACGCGTCAAGATACTTCCACATTCCGTTTTTCATACAATCGTCAAAATAAGGCTTTCCTGCCGTACCCCAGTCAGAGCTTATTAAAATGTCTGTGATTGACGGTCCACCCAAAATAGCGCCGGGGTCAATTTTATCTATTTCTTCTCTTGCAATACGACAAAGCTCTGTATACTGTGCACCCTGACATTTTTCGAGATACTTGTTAAATGATTCTATGTTCGGCTCGTTCCAGATTTCATATCTGTCGCAAACATCTTTAATCTTTTCCGTCCATTTAATAACGTTCCTGCGCCAGCCTTCAAAACCCTTTTCAGTATACGGCATCTCGAACTGAGAATTCGATGCGGTCGGGTCTATCTTTGAATCATCCGGGATACCGGAAAACACCGGAAGGTATTTAAGATTGTTTTTTGCTAAAATCGGAACGATATCATCAGCCATTCTGTCATTAATATTCTCTCTCATACCCGACACATTCGACTTCGCCATAACCTCTATAAATTCGGGAACAATATCGAGTCCGCGCCAATCAGGATGTGCGGCAAACATAACATCGTCATTTTTAATGCCGTCGGGGTCGGTCTTTATTATCGCAAATTTGGTCGGCATCTGTGAAATGCTTGTTCCGTCACTCATTTTAACATCTGTAATAAGCTTATAAATGTCACAGTATTCCACATCGCCGAAATTTAGTTTAATCTCATTTACTCCGTCCTTCGGGATACTTACCTTTTCTTTTTTTTCACTCTTGATAAATCCGCTCTCCGTCACCGCTTTAAATGAAATCTCCGCCTCTGCGTCCGCACCGCTGTAGTTATATACGGCTGCATTTATAATCTTATCCTTTGAAAACCATTTAAAAGTATTTCCGCTTTCGTCTATCTTTGTGCTGATATAAAGCTTATTCGCATTGGGGCGGCGTGTTACCTTAACCCTTTTTACGGCAATCGATTCGGATGAGATGCTGCTCGATGAACTTCTCGCTTTTATCGAAAGGGAAAAATCGTATTTTCCGTTATACTTTTCATTAAAATCCGCATTCGTCAACGTGAATTTTTGAGTTTTCCATATTCCCGTTGCATTGGTGTATATCTGATTTTGCCATTCACGTTCGCCGTCTGTATTGTTATAGTATAAAAAGCAATACCCCTTACCGGAATCGAAATAATCGATTTCTATATCATATACGCTTCCGTCAAAGTTCTTTGCTTTCATACTATCTGACAGACTAAAGTTAATTGTTGACTTTGCATCGCCCTGAAGCTTATCCATAAGCCAACAGCTTTCACCGTCTCTTATCGCAACAAGCGGCGTCTTATCCGTTCCCAGTTCAACAACTTTAAATCCCATAGCGGTTGGCTTTTCAGAATCAAATATAATCTCCGCCGTATTGGCATCTTCCGTTATCCGCGTCTGTGTCTGTGATTTTGCATTCGACGCCCGAGGACATACCGAAAAAGCCATAATCAAAGCGCATATCATTGCTGTAAACTTTTTGACTGACATACCATTTGCTCCTATCATAATAAATTTTTATCAAAATATCTGTCATCGACAGAGTGTACCGCAAATTATTGCTTTATAACAAAAAGCTGTTTTATCGTCGAGTTTGTGCTCGATAAAATCAGTATATCACAGTCCGCTCCGGCTGTTTTATATGTCATAATGTCGTCCGTGCTCCCTTTATAAATCGGGTTTCTTTCCGAGTTCTTATCAAAAACGGTGACAGAAATTTTAGAACAATCCTCCATTTCCGAAATAACGCCGTCACGTGCCATCGAAAGTGTATACGATGAAGCCACAACACCGTTTTTCTCGTCATAGGCATACGCCCTGGTGAGCTGGTAATTCTGATTTCTCCAAGCCTGTGCGCTTTCCTCCGAATACGTACCGCTGTACCAGTATCTTTCGGGGTCTGTCCACGGCTGATTGTTTTCAAAGAGATTTGTCCGTGCATCGTACATTTTTGTCACTAAATATACCTTTTCGCCCTTTAAATCGTTTTCAACCCTGACTATATCGCCCTTTTTCAGATCAAGCGCAGACATATCAACAGTATCATCTAACTGAATCTCGGTATCCTCACCCATAGACTTACCGGTAAGCTTTCTTACCGCATTGCCCTCTGAATCAAGTCCCATAATAACGTCCTCATACATAATTACATTATAATCCGACTCTTTCGGCTCTAAGTATACAACTATCAAGTCGGGCGAAACCGTTTCGCTTGAAAACTTAAACGCCTCTACCGTGTATGTCTTCCAGTCATCAGGCGTCATCTTGTTTGAGTACATTCTCACCGAATCTTCCATAACGTTTCCGTTTACAACTATATCTCCGTCGGCGTTTACCTTCGGCACGGTCATAAAGTTTGTCGTTGACGCACCTGCATACACATTCATTCCGAACCGTCTCGCATACCATGTATAGAACAAATTCTTTGTTCCGTTTGTAATACTTCTGAGCGTATTATCCTTATTCTCTGCCGCACCTACGTTTACCGTGTCGATTTTATCGATATGTCCGTCCTTATTCAGTTTGTATCTTATAACCTGTCTTTCGATTTTAATTTTACCGTTTGAAACTTCTGTTTTACCCGGAAACGCCGCGGCAATATCCTTATAGTTCTCTGACTTATATGTTACTTCATCTATATTGACCTTTGACGCAAGCTCAAAATCTTTCAGCGTGTTATCATCACGGGTGTATATTTTAAAGCGAATATTTTTATCGAATATGTTATCTAAAAGCGCTGTTTTTGTGATATATCCGACTTTCATACCGTCGGACGCCACGGTTGTATAATCTATTATCTCGTCATATAAATCAAGCCAAGTTTTATATGTTGCACCAACAACAAGATTATCCTTATTCTTTTCATAAAAAGCCTTATCAGCCTTATACTCCGTTCCGTTTATTGTATAAATTCTGTCGCCCGGATTTGTCTCGGAAAGAGCGCCCTCCGCCTTTTTGTTGCATACAACTATCGTAAGAATTTCTTTGTTTTCCGAACAAGCAAGCATAAACGGTCCGACCGATATGTTTTTTATATCAACCGTTATCCCCGATGTATCAAAAGCATAACAATTCCGGTAATCATCGATGCAAACCGTATTAGTTTTATTGGATGAATAAAACTTTTTATCCGCCGGGGTATAAGCGTCCGCACCGAATATCTCATAACTTGTAACGCTTATAACATCACAAACGCTGTTTCCGCCGGAGGAAATGAACGTTACATCGCCCTTTCTTGTTCCGTCGATTAGACGGTCTATTTCGGATTTTATTCCTTTATCATACGGCTGACCGTTGAAAACTATAACGGCTTTTGAATCGGCTGTTTTTGTTTTGATATTTCCTTTATCGCTTCCGTCATAATAAGAAATCGTTCTTGTATCCTCGTTATAGCCGCTTATATCATCATACAAAATTTTTGTAACATCTCTCTTATAACGCGCATCCGCATAAATAACGGTTTTTGTATTTTGGGAATCTTTTTCATCAAGATACGAAAAATTTATATATCTTCCGAAAAATTCATCCATCTTCACATCAGACGCAATATTATATTTTTCGCCGGCTATATATGTCTCTCCCGACTCGGCTCTTATACCATTAATTGTTTTTCCGGAAACACTCTGTACCCTTCCGTCAGAAAACTTAATTTTATGATACACCGAGAAAATATTCTCGCCCTTTTGAGGCTCGGCGGTGTATGATTCACCGCTTGCCGAAACTATACTCATAAGGTCGGTTCTCATCGCGTTATAAATGAGCCTTACCGCCTCAGCAAGCGTTATCCGGTCATTGCTCGCGGGGTTAATACCAAATCCCGCCTTTTTAGCAACCAAAACATACTCACTCATAATTTTATCCATATCCGCATACGCCTTATAGCCGGTCATTGCCGTCATCATCTTGCACGCCTGAGGATAAGTTATAGGCTCATCCGGATTGAACTTACCGTCGTCAGCCATATCTATTATCTTTCTCTCAACAAGCGCATTGATACTGTCGGATGCCCAGTGATTAAGCGGCACGTCCGAAAAATATGTTACATTCATTTTTTCATTTGCCGAAATCGCCGCCGCGGTATAATCCGCAAATTCAGCCCTCGTTACAACAGTAGTGGGATCATACTGTTCCGAAAGCTCGATTACCCCCGCTTTCGTTAAAAGATAAACCTCCTCTCGGATTGAGTCTTTTATCTCTTCCTGATTGTTCGCGTTTGAAACGCTTTCGCCGTTTTCATCCGCAAGTACTATGTCGGTTACCGATGAAAGCGCCATAGCTAAGCACAGCACACAAACCAAAAATTTCTTCATGCCTTACACCTGTCCCTTTCCTGAAATATTTATCAATCTTAGTTTTTATTAACACTTATCGATTTGTTTTAACAAGCGCAAGATATATAATCTTTGCCGCTTCCGCTCTTGTGGCATACGCCTTTGGGTTAAAGTTCTTTCCGTCACCCGATACTATCCCCGCACCGGCAAGGTAATAAACGCTTTCCCATGCATAATCCGACATCTGTTCGTCATCGTCAAACGTAATATTTGTGTCTTTGCTTTCGGAAACAGTAAGGTCTCCCGCCTTTAGCGTCCTTTCGATCATAACGCATAAATCTTCACGCGTTATATTCTGTCCGTATCCGAATTCGGTATCGGATATTCCGTTCACTATTTTAGCTATATATGCCGAACGGATGTATTTATAAGCCCAATCGTTCTCAGACACATCCTTAAACGGACACTCCGCATCAACCAAATTCAATTTAAAGCCTACTGTTATAACCTTAGCGAACTCCTCGCGGGTAATATTATCATTCGGCATAAAAAGCTTGTATTCCTTTCCGTTTAACACACCGCGGTACGAAAGCTGTGTTATCGCCTCCGCCGCCCACGGAACGTCCGCAATATCATCAAACGCATATACCGGTTTTAAATCTTTAGAATCTTTTATTTCCGCCTGTTTTCCGCCATATGTATTCTTTGAGCCGAAGGAGCTTCCCGAACCTCCCGAACCGCCGGAGCTTCCCGAACCTCCCGAACCGCCGGAGCTTCCCGAGCCGCCGGAGCCGCCCGAATTACTCGGTTTTTTAATATAAGATTTTAATGCCCCGATGTCAGAAAAATTCTGTTTTGTCAAATCCTCGGCAAGACTGTCTGTTATCTTAGCATCGGTTATTCCGAGCTCATTACTGTAGTCAGACAAAACATTTTTGATAGTGTAAACACTTCCGTTGTTTATTGAGCTTATTATCACGGCGTCTTTAAGCGCAGCATCAAACTTCGCTATACTGTCAAAGGCCTTTCCCGAAAGATTTTTACATATATCATTTAAAACCGTATCGGTCATATATTTTTCATAGGCATTTTTACCCTCGGTTAAAAATGCCTTATATTCCTTAAGCGATGATAGTTTTTTGTCATTCAAATCGGTAACTAAACAGCATTTCTGAAAAATGTGTGATTCTTCGACCGGATTTAACTCTTTCTTACCTTTATTCTCATTTTTTATAATTTCAGCAAGTCCGTTGTAATTAGTTATATCCGAATTAAATATTCCCAAATCAACCGCCGATTTTTTTATAATCTCCGCTATTTTCTCTGTCGAATCCGCTGCAAGCAGCTCTTTCGCCGCATCATCAAACTTTTCCTTGTCTATGAACGAGAAATTAACAACTTCATTTTCGTCCAAAGCGTTCGACCCTATATACGCTTTATACCTACCGGGCTTATCAAGCGCAAAGCCAAACCTCCAGGCGCCTCGGTTATCCGCATTGTCTTCCGCGGCATAAACAATATTCTCACCCTCGGATATAACAGACGAATCTGATTTTCCTCCCGATACAACGGTTAAAATAACCGCATCATCCTCATCGGCAAGCTTCATATTTCCCGAAAGCTCTATGTATCCGTCATTTACGAAGAACAAGTCCTCAGCGGTTTCATTATTGCTTTCGGCTTGCGCAGCAATCATCCCTCCGCAGAGAGTAACGGTTAAAGATACAGCGAGTGCAGACATTAGTCCCTTTTTTAACTTCATTTTGATTTCTCCTTCCGATAGAATCATGTTTTTATTACCCAAAACCAACTAATGACCAATTTTCTTTTATCCGAAAATTAGTGATTATGTAAATTAGTGATTATGTATAAATTATAATAGCTTATTTCTGTTTTGACAATACGATATATTGCACGTTGAATACGAAAAACAGCAAATCGCTTTTTATTTTATTGAATTTATCAAAAAAATATGATATTATCTGATTTAGAGGTATAAATACTCTGTTTTAAAATTCGAATTTTGGGAAAATAATATAAGACTATAGAGGTGATATTATGATATCGGTGCCTAAAGAAGATAATATAATAGATAAAGACAAGGTTAATGAAAAAACCAATTTTTTATCAAAAAGATATTTGAATGTAAACGGCTGCGGCAGTCTGAGCAGATGTGCATACAGAATTATTCGCAGGAAAGGCCGTCTTGATTATCATATAGTATATGTTATCTCGGGGAACTGGGAAGCGGTATATGACAATAAAAAATACTCTCTTAAACCGGGAAATTTCGTATTCTACTATCCGAATCAGCCCCAGAATTATTCCTTTTTCCCTTATAATGAAGGCTGTGAAGTTTTTTGGATACACTTTTCGGGAAGCGCGGTTTACGAAATTTTAAACGACATTATCCTTTCGCCCGGGGTATACAGATGCGGAAAATCAGAACAAATCACCTCCGTATTTTCCGAACTGGTGCGTGAACATAATCTGAACCGGCCGTTTTCTCAATCGGCCCAAAGTGCGCTTGCTATATACCTATTGACTGCATTTTCGCGGCACGTAACCAATAACCTTGACTCAAAAAACAATGATACGTATACGGCTGATCTCGACATACACCGTGTAATTGTGGAGATGAATGAAAATTATACCAATGAATATAATTCCGAACACTATGCAAGCATCTGTGGCATGAGCATCAGCGGGTTTTACCACAAATTCAAAAGAGTAATCGGAGTATCTCCAAAAAAATATTTTATAAAACTTAAAATGGAATATACAAAAGAGCTTATTACCTTTAGCAACCTAAGCATAAAGGAAATTGCAACTAAATTCGGCTATGAAAATCCGATGTACTTCAGCTATGTTTTTAAGCAGGCAACAGGTCTGTCACCATCGGAATATCGGGCTAAGTCAAATAAAAGCCTAAAATCATAACCACCCGTCAAACGGGTGATTTGCACAAGGGCTATAAAGCTCATAATCCCGACCCACGTCTCAAGGCGCGGGCTTTCTCTTTCTTCAAGCTCTTTTAAGCCGGAATAATACTGATTGTACCTCGCTAAACGGGCGTTGTTTATCTGCTCCGCCTCATTTAATTGTGCATATAAAAATGCTGCACCAAGCTCGCTCGGCAGATAAGATGAGTCCATGCCTACCCAGGTGTATTTATCTGTCATACCAAGCAGAAATTCTGCGCGGTTTGTTCCTTTTTCTCTTATAATATCGGCTTTAATAATATCATCCTTCGAACCTAAAATCAAGGCTCCGTCTTCACCCATAGTATAATTTTGGGTTTCGTGAAAGCTATATGTTCCGAAATCTCCTATCGCGCCGAGAGCCTTTCCTTTATAATAAGCATTCACGCCTTGTACTACATCCTCAACCACTTTTAATGAATACTTTCCTGCAACAGCCGATATATAATCCATTTCACAGCCGACTCCGGCATAGTGAACGGGAACAATAGCACGGGTTTTATCCGTGATAACGGCTTCAATCAGTTTTTCATCAATATTCTGCGTATCGGGTCGAATGCCAAGATAACAAACGGAGGTATCTTCCTTTTTATAAAAGTATGATTTTATAAAATTTATCGCTATACATAATTAAACTTTTATTGACATTTCCAGCTGATTTGAAGATGGTTTATGCGGCGGTTGATGAACAAACTGCACTTTCGGAACTTGATAATTTTGATGAAAAATGGAGTTCGAAATATCCTAAAA
>ERZ825159.1820-NODE-1820-length-19164-cov-5.862473_pt1 | contig 19164 bp, 15 predicted proteins | sample MGYA00519932_ERZ825159 | MGnify/ENA primary metagenome ERZ825159 (study PRJEB31778, sample SAMEA3449191) | human gut metagenome | biome: human gut; feature: human-associated habitat; material: faeces | place: United Kingdom | collected 2010/2012 ...
TTTTGAATGACAAATTGTCGCTCTGGGCGGCGCGCAGCGTCGAGCGGTTACGGCGTTTGGTAAAACGCCGTAACCTAAACAGCCTGTGCCAGCTTCTCGGCTCGCTCGGCGGCGGCGAGGGCCTCGATGACGGTGCCGAGCTGGTCGCCCAGAAGCACGCCGTTGTAGGTGGAGTTGAAACCGATACGGTGGTCGGTCACGCGATCCTGAGGAAGGTTGTAGGTGCGAATCTTCTCGGAGCGGTCGCCCGAGCCGATCTGCGCGAGGCGCTCGGCACCTTCGGCAGCCTGCTGCTCAGCAAGCATCTTCTCGTAGAGACGCGCGCGAAGAACGGCCATCGCCGCAATCTTGTTCTGCAGCTGCGACTTCTGGTCCTGAGACTGCACGACAAGGCCGGTCGGCAGGTGCGTGATGCGCACGGCGGATTCGGTCTTATTGACGTGCTGGCCGCCCGCGCCGGAGGAGCGGTAGACCTGCATCTCAATGTCCTCGGGTCGAATGTCGACCTCGATGTCGTTGGGCAGCTCGGGCATGACCTCGAGCGCGGCGAAGCTCGTCTGGCGGCGGGCGTTCGCGTCAAAGGGGGAAACGCGCACCAGACGGTGGACGCCGTTCTCACTCTTGAGATAGCCGTAGGCGTTCTCGCCCTTGACCATGACCGTCGCGCTCTTGATGCCGGCCTCTTCGCCGTCGATATAGTCCATCATCTCGAACTCGAAGCCGTGCTTGTTCGCCCACTGCATATACATACGGTAGAGCATCTGCGTCCAGTCCTGCGCCTCGGTGCCGCCCGCGCCGGCGTGGAAGGTCAGAATGGCGTTGCAGTTATCGTACTCACCGGAGAGCAGCGTCGTGAGGCGGACCTCCTCGATCCGCTTCTCCAGATCGGCGAAGCCCTCCTCCAGCTCGGGCAGCAGGCTGGCGTCGTCCATCTCGTTGCCCATGTCGATGAGGGCGAGCAGGTCGTCGCGCGTGGAGACGAGCTTTTCAAAGCGGTGGACCTTATTTTGCAGCTGCTTGGTGCGCATCTGATTGGCCTGCGAGCGCTCGATGTCGTTCCAGAAGCCGTCCTCATGCGCCTCGGCCTCGAGCCGCGCGATCTCGTGCTTGGAGGATTCGATGTCAAGCGCCTTCTGAAGGTTTTCAAACGTGTCGCTCATGGCGAGCAGTTTCTGCTTATAGGAATCGTATTCGATAACAGCCATGGTGATCTCCTCTTCTCATACTGCATTAGCCGAAAAAGTATATCATACCGCCGTGCGAAAGGCAAGAAAAATCCGCCTCGGCGGCGGATTTTCCCAATTTTTTATCGGCAACGGTGCAAACTGCCCCATAAAAACAAAAAATCCACGCATCCCTGCGTGGTTCCGTTTTGGTCGCTCAGCGCTCGCTGACGATCTGCTCCGTCGTGCCGAAGATCATGTCATCGACGTCGAAGCCTTTGAAGTTTTCAAACATCATATTGGTTCTCACGCTCCTTTCTCTTTTTAATTTCAAGAGTATGATACCACTTCTCTGTCAAGCGCGCAAGTGTGATTTTCCACATATTTCACAAAAACATTTTCGTCGTTTTGTGCTTTGCGCTAATTCGTTTTGCTTGTTTCCGCTCAAAGCCCTGTGGTAAAATAATGTATCCAATTTTGTTCTTCGGGAGGCGAGAGGACGCCTATGTACGAATTTTTTGCCGGCGACTACGACGTCGCCGTCATCGGCGCGGGCCATGCCGGCATTGAAGCCGCGCTCGCAAGCGCGCGGCTGGGGCAGAAAACGGTCTGCTTCACCATCAACCTTGACGCGGTGGGCAATATGCCCTGCAACCCCGCCATCGGCGGCACGGGTAAGGGCCATCTTGTGCGCGAGCTGGACGCGCTCGGCGGCGAGATGGCAAAGGCCGCCGACCGCGCCTGCATCCAGTATCGCCTTTTGAACCGCGGCAAGGGCCCCGCCGTGTGGTCTCTGCGCGCGCAGGCGGACCGCCGCCGCTATCAGCAGATCATGAAGCATACGCTCGAGCAGCAGGAAAACCTGACGCTGCGGCAGGCGGAGATCGTGGAGCTGCGCGTGGAAAACGGCGCAGTCTCCGCCGTCGTCACCGCGACGGGCGCGGTGTTCGGCGCAAAGGCCGTCATCCTCTGCTCGGGAACCTACCTCGACGGGCGCACCATCGTGGGCGAATGCATTCAGTCAAGCGGCCCCGATGGGATGCACGCAAGCCTGCCGCTCGCGGAGCGGCTGCGCGCGCTCGGACTTCCTCTGCGCCGCTTCAAGACCGGCACGCCCCCGCGCGTCAACGCCCGCAGCGTCGATTTCTCCAAAATGGAGCGGCAGGACGGCGACGCCGAGCCGCTGCCGTTCTCGTTCACGACCGAGCACGTTCCCTGCAATCAGGCGGTGTGCTACCTCACCTACACGAACGAGGAGACACACCGCATCATCCGCGAAAATCTCGACCGCAGCCCCATCTACTCCGGCGTGATCGAGGGCGTCGGGCCGCGCTACTGCCCGAGCATCGAGACGAAGATCGTCCGCTTCGCGGACAAGCCCCGCCACCAGCTCTTCATCGAACCGATGGGGCTTGATACCGAGGAGCTGTACATTCAGGGCTTTTCCTCCTCGATGCCCGAGGACGTACAGGTGCGGATGGTCCATACCATTCCGGGGCTCGAGCACGCGGAGATCATGCGCCCCGCCTACGCCATTGAGTATGACTGCATCGACCCCACCGCGCTCAAGCCTACGCTGGAAACGAAAGCCATCGCGGGGCTGTACGGCGCGGGGCAGTTCAACGGCTCGTCCGGTTACGAGGAGGCCGCCGTACAGGGCTTTGTTGCCGGTGTGAACGCCGCGCGCAGGCTCGCGGGGCAGTCTCCCTTTGTTCTCTCCCGCTCGGAGAGCTACATTGGCACGCTCATCGACGATCTTGTGACCAAGGGTACGAATGAGCCCTACCGCATCATGACGAGCCGCAGCGAATACCGCCTGCTTCTGCGGCAGGACAACGCCGACCGGCGGCTCACAAAGCTCGGGCACGACATCGGCCTCATCTCCGATGAGCGTCTTGCCGCCGTGGAGGAAAAGTACGCCGCCGTCGCGCGGGAGATCAAACGGCTCGAGCACACCGGCCTTCCCGCGAGCGATGCGCTCAACGCGCTGCTGCGAGAGCGCGGCACGGCGGAGATCACGGACGGCAGCCCGCTCATCGCGCTGCTGCGCCGCCCGCAGCTGCGCTACGACGATCTGCGGGCCTTCGACGCCGGCTGCGCCGCCTGCCCGCAGGACATCGCCGAGCAGGTGGAGATCACCGTGAAGTACGAGGGCTACATCCGCCGCCAGATGGCCGAGGTCGAGGAGTTTACGCGGCTCGAGAGCCGCCTGCTGCCCGAGGAGCTTGACTATTCCAGCATCGACGGTCTGCGGCTCGAGGCGCGGGAAAAGCTCGCCGCCATCCGTCCCCGCTCGCTCGGACAGGCGGGGCGCATTTCGGGCGTGTCCCCCGCCGACCTCGCCGCCCTGATGATTTTTTTGGAAAAGGAGAAGCGCCATGAAAATTCTTGACCTGACCCACCTCATCGAAGAGGCCATGCCCGTCTATCCCGAGACCGAGCCGCCGAAGCTCACGCCCTCGAACACCTTTGAGCAGCACGGCTTCCGCGAAACGCTGCTGACGATGGGCTCCCACACCGGCACGCACATGGACGCCCCTGCGCATATGCTGCGCGACGGCAAGACGCTCGATCAATTTCCGGCGGACAAGTACATCGGCACGGCCTATGTGCTCGATTGCTCCGACCTTGCGGGAAAGGAGATCCCCAAAGCGCGGCTCCAGCTCCATGCCTCGGAGATCGAGGCCGCAGACTTCCTGCTCTTCTACACCGGCTGGGAGAAATATTGGGGCAGCGAGCAATACTTCTCCCCCTTCCCCGTGCTCTCGCTTGAGGCGGCGGAGTACCTTGCCGCTTTTCCGCTCAAGGGCGTCGGCACCGACGCCATCTCCATCGACCCGATGGACACGGTGGACTATCCTGTGCACAAGATCCTGCTCGGCGCAGGCTTTGTGAACACGGAGAATCTCTGCAATCTCGCCTCCCTTGTGGGGAAAACCTTCCCCTACGCGACGCTCCCCCTGCGCTTCAAGAACGCTGACGGCTCGCCCGTGCGCGCCGTCGCCATGCCGGAGGATTGAACGAAAAACCGCTCTGCCGTGGGCAGAGCGGTTTCCTTATATTATATAATGATGGAATGCGGCAAAGCCTCCGGTTTGCACCGGAGGCTTTGCCGTGAGTGAAGAAAAGATCGTCGCCCTTGAGCGAGTTGTTTCGATCAGACGTTGCCGATGGTGGCGACCATGACAGCCTTGATGGTGTGCATACGGTTCTCGGCCTCGTCGAACACCTTGGAGTTCGGGGAGAGGAACACCTCGTCGGTGACCTCGCGGATGTCGTAGCCGAGCTCCATCTGGCTCTTGGCCATGGTGGTGTCGAAGTCGTGGAAGGAGGGCAGGCAGTGCAGGAAGATGCAGTCGCTGTTCTCGGTGGCCTTCATCACGTCGCCGGTGACCTTGTAGGGGGTGAGCTGCTTCACGCGCTCGGGGATCTTGTCCTCCTCGCCCATGGAAGCCCAGATATCGGTGTAGAGAGCGTCGGCGCCCTTGAGCAGAGCCTTGTCCTCGCCGTACTCGACGACGGCGCCGGTCTCCTTGGCGACCTCGCGGCAATACTCCACGACGTCAGCGGCGGGAGCGAGCTCCTTCGGGCCCCAGCCGACATAGTGCATGCCGAGCTTGGCGCAGATGTACATCAGGCAGTAGGCCACGTTGTTGCGGGTATCGCCGCAGAAAACGAGCTTGCACTTGTTGAGGGGCTTCTTGGTGTTCTCCATGAGGGTGAGGATGTCGGCGAGCGCCTGGGTGGGATGATCGACGTCGGTCAGACCGTTCCACACGGGAACACCGGCGTTGGCGGCGAGACCCTCGACGACCTTCTGGTCGTAGCCGCGGTACTCGATGCCGTCGAAGAAGCGGCCAAGGACCTTCGCGGTGTCGACCATGGTCTCCTTCTTGCCCATCTGGGAGGACTTGGAATCGAGGAACGTGACGTGCGCGCCTTCGTCATAGGCGGCAACCTCAAACGCGCAGCGGGTGCGGGTGGAGGTCTTCTCGAAGAGCAGAACGATGTTCTTGCCGGCGAGCAGGTTGCCGCGGATGCCGGCGCGCTTCTTCGCCTTCAGATCGGCGGCGAGGTTGAGCATATAGCGGATCTCATCGGGGGTGAAATCCTTCAGCGTGAGAAAAGAACGGCCTTTGAGATTAACGGGCATGGGATAGTCCTCCTTCAAGATAGTTCGCCCCCAATGGGGGAAATTGACTCATGTTCTGTACATAGCATACCAATTTTTGAAAAACGCGCTGGACATTTTCAGCTATTTTTCTTGTATTTAACGGCAAATTTGCGTGGCGCGCCCTTTGCCGCTCCGCTTCCCTGCGAGCTTTCCGGCACTTGCCAAATGGGTCGCCTCTGCGGTATACTATACACCGAAACAACGCATAAGGCAACCCCGCGCCGTCCGGCGCGGGCCGAATGAGGTGACCGATATGAAAGACCTTGCCGCGATGCAGTCCTTTGAACGCTCCCGTCTCGACCGGAGCAAGCTGTGCTCGTTCGACAACGAGACCATCGAGGCGCCGACCGCGCCGCTGATCCATCAGGAGGCCCGCTTCCTCTACATCTGCGAGGGGCACGGCGTCATCCGCATCCAAGGGCACGACGTGGAGCTGCGGCCGAATACGCTTCTCTCCATCCTGCCGTGGCAGATCACGGCGGTGACGGAGGTCGCCGAGCCGCTGCAATATCACCTCGTGATCTACAACCTCCACACGCTCAACCGCTACATCCGCGCCTTCTCCGACGAGCGCGGCGACGCGGTGGATTGGCTCGCGCATATTGAACGGCAGCCCGCGCTCTACTGCAACGAGGGACAGGCCCACCGGATGCAGCAATTTTTCCTCTCGCTGCGCGAGGAGGTGGGGCTGGAATCCATTCTCGGCGCGGCCCCGCCGAAGGTCCTCGGCTCGCTCGCCGTCGTCAACCGCCTCGTCGAGCTGGTGATCCTCATGGAGCGCTTCCGCGCCGAGCAACCCGAGCCCGCCGCGGCCGACCGCGCCTCCGCCGCGCCGGACAGGAGCGAGATCCTGCGCTATCTCTACTGCCACACCGGCGAAAAGCTGACGCTCAAGGGGCTCTCGCGCATCTTCTATGTCTCCGAGAGCAGCCTGAGCAGCTATATCAGCGGCATGACGGGACTCTCGTTCTTTGACCTTCTGAACGAAATGCGCATCGGCAAGACCGCGAATTATCTGCTCTATACCGACCTCACGCTCGAGGAGATCGCCGCGGCGCTCGGCTATGTGGACGCCTCGCATATCTCCAAGGTTTTTTCCGCGCGCGTGGGAATGCGCATCAACGACTACCGCAAGACCTACCGGCGCGTGGAGAGCATCTGCCGCATCGAGACCGACCGGCGCGTCTACGCGCTGGTGGAGTATATCTGCCGCAGCTACAACGAGCCGCTCTCCGCACGCGCGGTCGCCGAAAAATTCGGCTGCACCGCCGCCGAAATGAACCGCGCACTGATGCTGCAGGTGGAGAAGAATTTCGAGGAATTTCTCAACTACGTCCGCATCAACCGCGCCGCCGAGCTGCTGCTCACCACCGACCAGACCGTGACCTACATCGCCATGGAGGTCGGCTACGCCAACGTCAAGACCTTCAACCGCAATTTTCTGCGCTTCAAGGTGATGACGCCCGGCGATTTCCGCAAAAAGGTCGCGCTTCAGGAAAGTCGCCTATAATCTCTTTTTCCCTTGCCGCTTCGGCTGTTTTTCCGCAGCCGAAGCGTTTTTTTCGCCGCTTTTCGAGCTTCGATTCGGTCATTTTTGTTATTTTGCACAAAGATCATACGCTTTGCAAGTATTTCATGATATGACTTGACAATAACTCGGCGAGGTGTTATTTTGGACATAAGCCCTTTGCAATTCATTTGCCGCTCTCTTGCGTCATACACATCAAGTATGGACGGCATTGATGCAGGGGCCGGCTCCGCACGGCGGACATCCATCCCTGCAAGCCCTGACCGTTCCGGGAAAGGAAAACGGTCACAACAAATTGAAGGAGGATACAAACCATGCGCAAATCCATGAAGAAGCTCATTGCTCTCACCCTCGCCTGCCTGATGCTCGCGACACTGTTCGTCGGCTGCGGCAAGAAGGACGACGGAGGCAGCTCCGGCGGCGACACCATCAAGCTCGGCTGGATGGGCTCGCTCACCGGCGACCAGGCCGCCTACGGCACCTGCGAAAGCCAGACCCTCAAGATGCTGGTCGAAGACCTCAACGCCAACGGCGGACTGCTTGGCAAGCAGGTCGAACTGATCTGCTACGACACCAAGGGCGACGCGCAGGAGGCGGTCAACGTCGCCAAGCGTCTGTGCGCGCAGGATCAGGTCTGCGCGATCATCGGCCCGAACGCCTCGGGTCAGTGCATCGCCATCCAGTCCGTCCTCGACCAGTACAAGATCTCCGATATGTCCACCGTGGCGACCAACGAGAAGGTCACCATGCAGGACGGTCAGCTCAAGGAATACAACTTCCGCGTCTGCTTCCTCGATCCCCAGCAGGGCAAGATCGCCGGTTCGTTCGTGTATGATAACCTCGGCTTTGACAAGGCCGCCATCCTCTACGACGTCAACGACGACTACGCGCTGGGTCTGAAGGACAACTTCGTCAAGGTCTTTGAGTCCAAGGGCGGCACCATCGTCGCCGAGGAGGGCTACACCGCCGGCGACACCGACTTCACCGCGCAGCTGACCAAGATCAAGGAAGCGCAGCCCCAGATCATCTTCACCCCCATCTTCTATCAGGATTTCATCATGATCCACAAGCAGGCCCGCACCCTCGGCATTGAGGTGCCGATGCTCGGCGGCGACGGCTGCGCGTCCGAGGTCCTCTTCGACGCCGCCGACGCGGTGGACGGCTCCTACGTCATCAACCACGTTTCCCTCGTCGATCCCGCGGGCGACGCCTTCCGCAAGGAGTATGCCGAGAAGTACAACGGCGCGAAGATGGAGCTCAACGGCTACATGGCGCACGACGCGTTCCTGCTCTGGTGCGCGGCGGTCGAGAAGGCCGGCAGCGATGACCCGCAGGCCATCGCCGACGCGTACTCTCAGGTCGAGGTCGAGGGTATGGCCGGTAAGATCAAGATCTCTGCCGAGGACCACAACCCCGTCGGCAAGTCCGGCTGCGTGGAGCGCATCGACGGCAAGAACAAGACCTACGTCTTTGAGACCTACATCGCCGCGGACTAAGCACATCCCCAAAACAGAAAAAGCAAGCACCCTTTCGACACTCGGGCGCCCCGCACGGGGCGCCCGAGGTTAACAGGACAAAAGGAGGCTATACATGGGTATAGAATATTTTCTCCAGCAGCTGGTCAACGGCATCTGCCTCGGCGGTATGTACGCGCTGATGTCGGTCGGCTATTCGCTGGTCTACAGCATTATGAACTTTTCCAACTTTGCCCACGGAGGCGTCATCATGGTCGGCGCTTATGTGGGCTATTTTGCACTCACGGCGCTGAACGTTCCGTTTCTTCCGGCGTTTCTGCTCTGCGGCGTGGGCAGCGGCCTGCTCGCCGTCATCATCGAGCGGCTGGTCTACTCGCCGCTGCGTAAGCGCCATGCCCCGTCCCTGTACTTCATCATCTCGGCGATGGGCGCTTCCATCTTCCTGGAAAATTTCGTCATCGCCACCATCGACGGCACCCCCAGAAACTACCCTCCGATCTTCGATAACCGCATCAACATCGGCGGGATCTCCCTTGGCGTCGACAGTCTGCTGATGATCGTGGTCTCGGCCGTCGCGCTGCTGATTTTGATGTTCATCATACAGAAAACCAAGGTCGGCCTTGCCATCCGCGCCTGCTCGTACAGTGAGAAGGCCTCGACCCTCATGGGCATCAACGGCGATCTCGTGATCTTCATCATCTTCCTCATGGGCGGCGTGCTCGCCGGCTTCGCCGGTATGCTCTACGGCATGCGCTTCATCGTCAAGCCCACCATCGGTCAGGTCACGAACAAGTCCTTCGTCGCGGCGGTGTTCGGCGGTCTCGGCAGTCTCCCCGGCGCGATCGTCGGCTCGGTTCTGCTCGGCATCATGGAGATCTTTGTCGCGTCCTTCAACTCCAACCTGCGCGACCTGTTCGTGTACGGACTTCTGATCCTCGTCCTCGTCATCAAGCCGTCCGGCCTGATGGGCAAGGTCGTGGAAGACAAGGCGTAAGGAGGGAGGAACGATATGTTTAGCTGGTATTACATCGAAGGCATCCTCATTCAGTCCTGCTACACCCTGCTCATCGTGCTCGGCCTCTCCATCCTCACGGGCTACACTGGTATGTTCTCGTTCGGTCACGCGGGCTTTGTGTGCATCGGCGCGTATGTTTCCATTCTCTGCACGATGGCGTTCGGCCTGCCCTACTGGCTCTCGCTCATCATCGCGGGCCTCGCCGCCATGCTGCTCGGCGCGGGCCTTGGCAAGATCACGCTGAACCTCAAGGGCGACTACTTCTGCATCGCCACGCTCGGCGTGGGCGAGGCGATACGGCTGATCTTTAACAATTTGCAGCTCACCATCAATGTCGGCGGCAAGGACTTCCTGCTCGACGGCGCGAAGGGCGTGGCGAGCATCCCCCTGCACACCACCTTCAAGGGCTCGCTGGTCATCGTCGTCATCTTCCTCACCGCCACGGCGCTGCTGATGAACTCCAAGCACGGACGCAGTATGCTCGCCGTGCGCGAGGACGAGCTGGCGGCCCAGATGAGCGGCATCAACACCTTCCGCTCCAAGATGCTCGCCATGTGCATGTCCGCGCTCTACGCCGGCATCGCAGGCGGCATGATGGCGCACTACTTCGGTTATCTCCAGCCCAAGATGTTCCTGATGACCAAGTCTACGGAGTATACCATCATGGTCATCTTCGGCGGCATGGGCTCCATCACCGGCTCGGTGCTCGGCACGGTGCTGCTCTGCGCGCTGCCGGAGCTGCTGCGCGCGGTCGGTGACTGGCGACTGGTCATGTACGGCCTCGCCGTCATCGTCATCATGATCGTCCGTCCGAAGGGTCTCATGGGCGGCAAGGAGCTGCCGGTCGGCAGGATCTGCCGTGCCGTCGGCCGGATTTTCACCAAGAAGAAAAAGGACCTGCCTCCGCCTGACGGCGGCAGCGTCGGAGAGGAGGCGTCGGTATGAGCGACATCACCTTCAAGCACCATGACCCCAACGTCATGCTCGAGCTCTGGCACGTCACCAAGCGCTTCGGCGGCCTGACCGCCGTGGGCGACGTTTCCTTCAAGATCAAAAAGGGTGAGATCTACGCGCTCATCGGTCCCAACGGCGCGGGCAAGACCACCATCTTCAACCTCATCACGGGCGTCTACGCGCTCACCGAGGGCCGCGTCATTTTCGACGGTACGGTCGTCGGGCAGGGCGACGCCATCATCAAGGACGATATGCGCGAAACGGATGTCAAGCCCTTCCGCAAGCAGCCCTACGACATCATGTCCCGCGGCATGGCGCGCACGTTCCAGAACATCCGCCTGTTCAAGAGCGAAACGGTCTACAACAACGTTCTCACCGCGTGCCACGCGGAGGCGGATTACAACATCTTCCAGTCGCTCTGGCGCCTCAAGGTCGGTCCCAAATGGCTGACGAAGTACTATTACCAGGAAAAGGCTCTGCGCGAAAAGACCGAGGAGCTTTTGAAGATCATGGGCATCTGGGAGCAGCGCGACATGATCGCCGTCAACCTGCCCTACGGCCAGCAGCGCAAGCTGGAGATCGCCCGCGCCCTTGCGACCGATCCCAAGCTGCTGCTGCTCGACGAGCCTGCCGCCGGCATGAATCCGGAGGAGACGCTTGCCCTGATGGACCTCATCCGCGAGATCCGCGACCGCTTCGACCTGACCGTGCTCATCATCGAGCATCACATGGACCTCGTGATGAACGTCTCCGACCGCATCTTCGTGCTCAACTTCGGCAAGCCTCTTGCCGAGGGAACGCCCGCGGAGATCCAGAGCAACCCCGAGGTCATCGAGGCCTATCTCGGAAAGGAGGACGACGGCGATGGCGATGCTTGAAATTCGTGACCTGAACGTTTACTACGGCGGCATCCACGCCCTCAAGGGCATCTCGCTCGAGGTCGAGGAGGGGCAGATCGTCTCGATGATCGGCTCCAACGGCGCGGGCAAATCGTCCATGATGAACGCCATTTCCGGCATTGTGAAGTACAAGTCCGGCGAGATCCTCTACAAGGGTCAGCCGCTGCCGACCGCCGCCAATAAGGTCGTCCGGCTCGGCGTGTGTCAGGTGCCGGAGGGCCGCCTGATCTTCGCGAACCTCACCGTTTACGAGAACCTGAAGGTCGGCGCGTACCTCCGCAGCGACAAGGACGGCATCGAGCGCGACCTCAAGCGCGTGTATGAGATTTTCCCACGCTTGGAGGAGCGCAAAAATCAGATCGCCGGCACGCTCTCCGGCGGCGAGCAGCAGATGCTGGCGATGGGCCGCGGCATCATGTCCGCGCCCGACCTCATCATGCTCGACGAGCCGTCCCTTGGCCTCGCGCCGCTGCTGGTCAACACCATTTTCGATACCATCCGCGAGATCAAGGCCATGGGCAAGACCATTCTGCTCGTGGAGCAGAACGCGCTCAAGGCGCTCTCCGTCGCGGACAACGCCTATGTTCTCGAGCAGGGCCGCATCACCAAGTCCGGCCCGGGCAAAGAACTGCTCAAGGACCCCGCCATCGCGGAGGCCTATCTCGGCAAGGCGGCTCGCTGAGCCGAACCATAAATTTTGGAGGTAATTCCCAATGGCTAAAACGGCACAGGATGTCATGCAGCTCATTCGTGAGCAGGGCATCAAGATGGTCGATTTCAAAATGGTCGATATCAACGGCCAGTACCGCCATGTGACCATTCCCGCTCAGAATTTTACCGAAGCGACCATGACCGACGGCATCGGCTTCGACGCCTCGAACTACGGCTATGCCGTGGTCGAAAAGAGCGACATGGTCTTTATTCCCGACCCCGCTACCGCGCAGATCGACCCCTTCTGTGAGGTCTCCACCCTGTCGATGACCGGCAACGCCATGATCATCGACTACCCCCACAACCGCCCGCTCGACCAGTATCCGCGCAACATCGTGCTGGCGGCGGAGCAGTATATGCGTGATACCGGCATCGCCGACACGATGCTCATTCTGCCGGAGTTTGAGTTCTATCTCTTCGACGATGTAGCATGGAAGGTCGCGCCGAACGAGATCGGCATGAGCCTCGACGCCGAGCAGGCGCATTGGAACGGCGACATCAACGGCCGCGGCGTCATCGTCCCGCGGCAGGGCCACTACCACATTGCCAAGCCGCTCGACCGCACCTACGAGTGCCGCAGCGAGATGTGCCTGCGCATGGAGGAGGCCGGCATCCCCATCAAGTATCACCACCCCGAGGTCGGCGGCGCGGGCCAGTTCGAGATCGAGCCGAAGCTCGGCGAGATGAGCAAAATGGCCGACGCGACCATGCTCATCAAGTACATCATCCACAACACCGCCCTCAAGTACGGCAAGAGCGCCACGTTCATGCCCAAGCCCGTCTACGGCGAGGCCGGCAGCGGAATGCACGTCCATATGCTGCTCTTAAAGGACGGCGAACCGGTGTTCTCCGACGACAACGGCTACTCGCATCTCAGCCGGGAGGCCCACTGGTTCATGGGCGGTCTTCTCAAGCACATCCATTCCCTCTGCGCCATCACGAATCCCAGCACCAACTCCTTCAAGCGTCTGGTGCCGGGCTTTGAGGCGCCCGTCACCGTCGGATACGCCACGAGCAACCGCAGCGCGGTCATCCGCATCCCCGCCTACGCCAAGACACCGAATATGCGCCGCTTTGAGCTGCGCAATCCGGACGCCACCTGCAACCCGTACTTCTGCTACGCGGCGCTGCTGATGGCCGGTCTTGACGGCATTGAAAACAAGATCGACCCGCACGAAAACGGCTGGGGTCCCTACGACGTCAACCTCTACACCCTCTCCGACGAGGAGAAGGCCAAGCTGCAGGGTCTGCCCACCTCGCTTGACGCGGCGCTTGACGCGCTCGAGGCCGACCACGACTATCTCACGAAGGGCGGCGTGTTCCCCGAAGCGCTGCTCCGCAGCTTCATCGCCGCCAAGCGCAAGGAGTGCGCGGCCATGGCCGCCATCCCGCATCCCGCGGAATTCGAACGCTACTACAACCTGTAAAAAACTGCGCGCATCCATCGGGGGACCGCCTTCCGGCGGCTCCCCCCTTTGCGCGCCCGAAACCACGCTCCGCGCCGCGCGGAGAGCAAAGGAGAACGATCATGGAACAAGTCCTGCTGGATCAGATCACCGCCCTGCGCGCACAGCTCCACGCCTGCGCGGAGGTCTCCGGCCGCGAGGTCGTGACAAAGCACACCCTGCTGACCTTCCTGCGCGAGCATACCTCGCTGGAGCTTCATGAGCTTGCGGGCGGCTTCTACGCCGCGCACCGTGAGCCGGAGGGCACAAAGCCCACGGTCGCGCTGCGCGCGGATTACGACGCGCTGGCGACGCCCGAGGGCGGCGCGGCGCACCTGTGCGGTCACGACGGTCATGCCGCGGCGCTGTGCGGCGTCGCGCTGATGCTCGAGGGGCAGTCCATCGGGCGCAGCGTGTTTCTGCTCTTTCAGGGCGCGGAGGAGACCGGTGCGGGCGCGGCGCTGTGCTGTGAGCTTTTTGACCGCGAGAAGGTCGGCGAGATCTACGGCGCGCACAACCTGCCGGGCTTTCCGTTCGGCGCGGTGCTCACCCGCGCGGGCACCTTTGCCTGCGCCAGCCGCGGCGTGACTATTCATTTTGTTGGTAAGCCCGCCCACGCCGCCTATCCCGAGACCGGTATCTCCCCCGCTCCCGCAGTCGGACAGCTGTTGGTCGATCTGCCCGCGCTCGCCGCGCCCGAGCAGTACCGCGGCATCACGCTCTGCACCGTCATCGGCGCGCAGATGGGCGAAAAGGCCTTCGGCGCGGCGGCGGAGTCTGCCGAGCTGTGGCTGACGCTTCGCGGCGAGCACGACGACGATCTCGCGCGGCTCCGCCGCAGTGTGCTCACCCGCGCGCAGGAGCTGGCCCACAAGAACCATCTGGAGTTTTCCTTTGAAGAACAGGACATTTTTCCCGCCACGGAAAACGACGTGCTCTGCGCCAGCCGCGTCATGCGCGTGTGCCGCGGCACGCTCCTGCATGACCCGATGCGCTGGAGCGAGGATTTCGGCCACTATCTGCACCGCTGCCGCGGCGCGTTCTTCGGCGTGGGCGCGGGCGAGGATCACCCGCAGATCCACACCGAGCACTACGAATACCCCGACACGCTTCTGGAGCCGACCGTCGAGGCGTTCCGGGCGCTGCTCACCAGCGAATAAGAAAGGACCTGCGCCGCGCGGCGCAGGTCCTTTCTTTTGTTTGTTAAGGCAATACCGCATAATGGTACAAGAGCGATTTGCTCGCAAAGCGCCGCGGCTTTCATTGTGCGGTGTTGCCTTAAGCCTTTTTGCGGATGAGGATGAACGGGGTGCATTGCCCCTCCTGCCCCGCGGGATTGTCGCGCACGATCTCACAGAGCTGCTCGTCCGTCAGCGTGACGTTGCGGCACTTGCCGAGGATCACGCAGTCGATGTCGCTCGCGTCGATGATCATGGCCTTCACGCCGGTCTTTTCGTAGATCTCATCGCAGACGCCGGAGGGGTTTTCGGGATTGAGAATACCGTAGTCCACATACTCCTTGAACGAAATATCGTAGTCGATCAGACCGTCGATGCCGTCCACCTCGTGTCCGCAGACCTTGTAGAACACGCCCTTCTTGCCGAAGAGCTTCGTCACCGCCGAGCAGAAGGCCGCCAGCAGCACGCGCGGCAGGCCGCAGATCATAATGATGAGCTGCATCTTGTGCGGCGTACCCGCGCCGGGACCCGCGGGCGTGACGTGTACGAAGCGGCACAGCAGCTTTGCCCAGAAGCCGGGGTGGATGTCCTTGCGGTAAACGATGCGCTTCTGGCACAGGGCGATGACCTTCTCGCTGATGCTCAGCAGGTCGCCCTCCTCATAGAGCGGCTTGACGTAGCGCTCGATCAGGTCGATATAGTTCTCGCCGATCTGGACGAAATGCGTCTGAATGGCGTGGCGCTGATAGACGCCGGTCGAGGTCTCGATCTCGACCTTTTTGGACTCATTTGCAACAAATTCCATGAAAAAATGCCTCTTTCGTGCAGGATGATCAAGTGTGCATTTATTGTACCACAAAATCCGCAAAAAGCTACTGTTATTTGCAAAAAGATAAAAATTCGGAAAAGCGCGGCGTTCGCCGCGCTTTTCGCTTGCTTATTGTCCTCTCTGCGCCTGCGGCATCTCCCATGCCAGATGGTCGGTGTGGAGCAGATGATGCGATTTCTCTCCGAGGGGCTTGCCGAGATAGTCGCGATAGAGCGCCTGCACGTCGGGATTTTCGTGCGAAAAGCGCAGCGCTTCGCCCTTGTCGAGCCGCCAGAGCACGCCGCCGCGTGTCTCCGCCAGCTCCTGCCCGTCATGAATGGGCTGACCGCCTCCGCCCGCGCAGCCGCCGGGACAGGCCATGACCTCGACAAAGTCATAGCTGACCTCGCCCCGCTCAAGGGCATAGAGCAGCTTCCGCGCGTTGCCGAGTCCGCTCACCACCGCGACCTTCACCTCGCCCGCCGTAGGAATGGTAAAGCTCGCCTCCTTCCAGCCGTCCATGCCGCGCACGGCGGTGAAGGCGTCGGGATCGGGGTTCTCGCCGGTCACGAGGTAGTACGCCGAGCGGAGCGCGGCGTCCATCACGCCGCCGGTCGCGCCGAACACGACCGCCGCGCCCGTGCCGCTGCCGAGCGGGGAGTCGAACTCCTCCTCCGGCAGATGGACAGGGGAAATATGGTTTGCGCGGAGCATAATGTCCAGCTCGCGCGTGGTGATGCTCACGTCAACGTCGGGAATACCATCCTCGCCGCGCATGGTCGGCAGCGTACACTCGCTCTTCTTTGCGACGCACGGCATGATGGACACGACGAACAGCCGCTTGGGATCAATGCCGATCTTCTCGGCAAAGTAGGTCTTGGCAATGGCGCCGAACATCTGCTGCGGGGACTTCGCGGTGGAAAGCTCCTCCGTCCGCTCGGGATACTGCGACTTGAGAAAGCGCACCCAGCCCGGGCAGCAGGAGGTGAACATCGGCCAGCGGTAGTCCTTTTTGTGCGTAAAGCGCTCAAGAAACTCGCTGCCCTCCTCCATGATGGTGAGGTCGGCGGCAAAGTCGGTGTCGAACACATAGTTGAAGCCCAGCTCGCGCAGAGCAGCCGCCATGCGCTTGGGCGTGGCAAACTCCGGCGAAAGGTTGAACTGCTCCGCCCAGGCCGCGCGCACCGCCGGCGCGACCTGCACGACCGTGACGGTGTTGGGGTCGTCGATGGCGTCAAAGACGATTCCCGTGTCGTCGCGCTCCCGCAGCGCCGCCGTGGGGCAATGCGTGATGCACTGGCCGCAGTAGGTACATTCCGTATCCTGGATGCGGCGATTGCGCGAGGCGTCCACCGTCGCGCGGGAGCCGGTGCCGAGCAGATCCCAGATCTTCACGGTCTGTACGTTCTCGCAGATCTGGATGCAGCGCATACACTTCACGCACTTGTCGTTCTCGCGGATGAGCGGCGTGGAGTAGTCCACCGCCTCCCGGCGCAGCTTGGTGGGATAGTGCTCGCCGCGCATATTGAAGTCGTTCGCGAGCGACTGCAGCGTGCAGTTGCCGCTGCGGACGCAGGTAGCGCAGTTGCAGTCGTGCTGCGAGAGAATGAGCTGCACGTTGTTGCGCCGCGCTACGAGCGCGCGCAGCGTGTTCGTATAGACCTCCATGCCCTCGGCGCAGATCGTGTCGCACGCCGCCATGAGACGGTCGGTGCCCTTGATCTCCACCATGCACACGCGGCATGCCGCGACCTTGCTCACATGCTTCAGATAGCAGAGAGACGGGATCGTAATGCCGAGCTGGCGCGCCGCGTGGAGAATGGAGGTACCGTCCTCCACCGTGACGGGTCTATCGTTGATGCGAAGATTTACCATCTGTCCTTCCTCCCTCCGCGGAATGCGCCGTAGCCGTAATGGTCGCAGCGCAGGCAGCGCGAGCATTCCTGCGCGGCCTCCTCATCCGTAAGGCACGCCTCCATGAGATTGAAGTCCTCCTTGCGGTCGCCGGCGGTGCGCTCGCGCATGTTGACGCGGCCCCACGCGGGCTTGCCGATGGTCTGCGCCGGGGGAATATCCACACCTGAGGTGATCGGCGTATGGAAGCCGAAATAGTGATCGATGTTGCCCGCAACGACCTTGCCGCTGTCGATGGCGCGCACGACCGTGGACGGGCCGAAGAAGCAGTCGCCGCCGGTGAACACGCCCGGCATGCCGGGCACTGCGCCGGAGGGATCGGCCTTGATGCGGCGGCGCTCTGTGCCGACGCCGCTGCTTTCAAAGTGCGCCGAGTCGATAGCCTGTCCGATGGCGGTAATGACGACGTCCGCCGGGAGAATGATCTCCGGCTGATCGGCGTTGATGGGCTTCGGGCGGCCGTTCTCGATGGGGCCGGACACATCGGAGTTCGCGCCGATGAGCTTCGCGCCCTGCATCACAAGGTTCGTCGCCTTTGTGAGCGTGTCGAGCGAATAGCTGCGCCCCTCGCCCACGACCACATAATCGGGGTTCACATCGTTCATCGTGATGCCCGCGTCGTAGAGGGCGTTGAGCAGTCCCGCCTCGCCGATGGCAAACACCGAGCAGCCGGGTGCCTGCTCCCGCAGGAAGGCCGCCGTGGCGAGCGCGCTCGTATAAAAGTGCTCCTCCGGCACATCGAGGCCCATGCGCGCGAGCTTCTGGTTCAGCTCGCGCGGCGTGTAGCCGCTGTTGTTCGTGAGAAAGAGATATTCCTTGTCCTCCTCGTGCAGCCATTGGATGAACTCCGCCACGCCCGGCAGGATGCGGTTGCCGTGGTAGATGACGCCATCCATATCGCAGATGAAGCCCTTTTTCTCGTTGAAATTGATCGAAGTGCCCATGTAGATTTCTCCTTCGTTTCTTCTTTCTGTTTGGTATGTTTTCCTGTTATATCATTGAAGGGAATGGATTTCCATATCATTTCTGTAAAATCTACGATAAGCCGCCGGTAAAGTCGAGCACACACGCGCGCAGGCGCAATATCTCCTCCGGCGTATTCCGGCTCAGGTGCATTCCCATCCCCAGCTCGCGTCCCGCCTTCGGGCTGACCGGCAGCGTCCGCACACCCTGCGTTCTCCCCCGCATCATGATCTCCGTCATCATGGTGATGCCGAGCCCCTTACTGACCATGCGGATCACCGTTTCATCGTCCACATGGCAGGGGCGGACCCTCGGCCTCACCTTTTTCGGGCTGAGCGCGGCATTCACATCAATGTCGAACCGCCCGTAGGGCATCAGGAACTCCTTCCCGTCGAATTCCTCGATGGGAAAGCTCTCTCTCCCGCCGACCGGATAATCCTCCGGCAGGATGGCATACATCGCGTCGTAATACAGCGGCGTCCAATCGCAGTTGACGCGGCTCTGCCGTGCGGCAAAGATGACGTCGGTGCGCCCTGCCTCCAGCAGCTCGAACGGCTCAAGCTCATGGTCCACCATGCGCAGGTCGACATCCGTGTCCGGGCACACCCGCCGGAAGCGGTAAAGGATCTCCGGCATCCAGTGCATCGCGACGCTCGCATACGCGGCAATGCGGATCGTCGCCGTCCGCTTTTTCGTGATGGCCTCGATCTGATTCTCCAGCCTTGCCGTCGCGCTGAGATATTCCCGTATGGCGGGCAGCAGCGCTTCTCCGTCCTCGGTCAGCGCGATGCCGCTGTGGTCGCGCCGGATGAGCGTCATGCCGATCTCGCGCTCCAGCCCGTTGATCAGGTGCGTCAGTCCCGACTGGGTGTAGCCCACCACCTCCGACGCTTTGGAAAAGCTGCCGAGGTTGACTGCCGTCATCAATATTTCAAGC
>ERZ825159.1822-NODE-1822-length-19139-cov-3.670667_pt1 | contig 19139 bp, 18 predicted proteins | sample MGYA00519932_ERZ825159 | MGnify/ENA primary metagenome ERZ825159 (study PRJEB31778, sample SAMEA3449191) | human gut metagenome | biome: human gut; feature: human-associated habitat; material: faeces | place: United Kingdom | collected 2010/2012 ...
TGCGAAATCTATACATACATGGCAGGTGGTGGATGTACACTGCCAGGAAAAGCTATGGTTCTTATGCCAGGTGAAGGATACGAGGGAGTTACAAAATTTGTCCTTGATGTTATGACATCTTACGGACTGAATGCATGTCCTCCGCTGCTTGTCGGAGTCGGTGTTGCTACATCTGTTGAGACAGCAGCATTACTTTCCAAGAAAGCTCTTATGAGACCACTTGGAAGCCACAATGAAAACGAACGTGCAGCATCTATGGAGAAGCTGCTTGAGGATGGAATTAATGCGATTGGCCTTGGACCACAGGGAATGGGCGGAAAGTATTCTGTTATGGGAGTTCACATTGAGAATACAGCAAGACATCCATCTACAATCGGAGTTGCTGTTAATGTTGGATGCTGGTCACACAGACGTGGACACATTGTATTTGATAAGGACCTTAACTACACAATCACAACACATTCGGGGGTGACATTATAATGCTGGAAATAAAAGATGGAAAAAAGATTTTAACAACACCAGTCTCAGCTGAGGATCTCAAAGATATTCATGCAGGAGATATCATTTATCTGAACGGAAGCATGACAACTTGCCGTGACGTTGCACACAGAAGACTCGTTGAAGAAGGACGTGAGCTTCCGGTTGATGTAAAAGATGCAGCAATCTTCCACGCAGGCCCGATCATCAGACCACTTGAAAATGATAAATTTGAAATGGTTTCTGTAGGACCGACAACAAGTATGCGTATGGAAAAATTTGAGTATGAATTTGTAAAAGAGTCCGGAGTTCGTGTGATCATCGGAAAAGGTGGAATGAAAGAAAACACAGAGCGTGCATGTAAAGAATTCGGAGCAATCCACTGCGTATTCCCGGCAGGAAATGCTGTTGTTGCAGCAACAGAAGTTGAGGAAATCGTTGATGCTCAGTGGAGAGACCTCGGAATGCCTGAGACACTGTGGCACTGCCGCGTAAAAGAGTTCGGACCACTGATCGTATCTATTGATACAGAGGGACGTAACCTGTTTGAAGAGAACAAAGTAGTCTTCAATGAGAGAAAAGAAAAAGCGATCGAAGAAATCTGCAAACATGTAAGCTTTATTAAATAAGTTGTGTCAGGACATTAAAGTTTACTCGAAAAATCTGAGCCGCTCATGCCTGAAAAGCGACTCAGATTTATGAAATCAGAAATTAAACCAATTTTACTGCCATGTAAAAATATACCATAAAATATAAGCCAAATGATCTGTTCGGCCAGGGACAGATAAAAAAGATATCGGAGCACACGAAAAATGTAAGTGTGTTTCGATATCTTTTTTATTTTGCAAAATCTATTTATTTTGTTCCGAAAATGCGATCCCCGGCATCTCCAAGTCCCGGACAGATGTAAGCATCTTTGTTTAGTTCCCTGTCAATATGTCCTACGTACAGCTGAATATCCGGATGTGCTTCCATCAGACGTTCTACGCCCTTCGGAGCAGCAATGATAGCCATGAATTTGATCTTCTTTCCGCCATGTTGTTTGATAAAATCAACAGCAGCAACAGCAGAACCACCTGTAGCAAGCATAGGATCTGTAACAACGATCAGACGTTCAGAGATTGGGCTTGGCAGTTTGCAGTAGTATTCGTGTGGCTCATGTGTCTCCTCATCACGATACAGACCAATATGACCAATCTTTGCAGTCGGGACTAAAGCCTGAAGACCGCTTACCATTCCAAGACCGGCACGTAAGATTGGTACAATAGCAAAGTTCTTGCCTGCAATCTGTGGGGTCATACATTTTTCAATTGGTGTTTCGACTTCCACATCTTCTAATGGAAGGTCTTTTAAAGCCTCATATCCCATTAACATAGCAATTTCTTCTACCAGCGCACGGAATTCAGCAGTTCCTGTATTCCTATCTCTTAATTTGGAAATCTTATGCTGAATCAGTGGGTGCTTCATCTCAATTACATTATTCATTTTGAATTCCTCCATCCATTTTCTGACCCCTATTATAACGAGTTTCTTGTTTGGAGACTACCCCCTTTTTTTAATAAAAGAGACTTTCAAATGAAATTATTGAAAGTTTGTTGAGTTTTATTTTATGCAATAAATAGGTGGCTTGAGTTTTATAAGATATTAGAGTAAAGTATTATTAAAAGAAGTCAAGCACTTTTACAGTCACTGTTCAAGGTAGCTGTGCCCTCAATGGCATAAGATATGAAGTGGTAGAGAGGTGGGAAAATCATGAAAAATTATTCAGAAGATCCGAGCAGACAATATCATATTCAGGTAGCAAAAGGAGAAGTTGGACGTTATGTGATCATGCCGGGAGATCCAAAACGCTGCGTTAAGATTGCACAGTATTTTGATGATCCGGTTTTGGTAGCAGATAACAGAGAGTATATTACTTATACAGGAACACTGGACGGAGTAAAGGTAAGCGTTACATCTACAGGTATTGGTGGTCCGTCTGCATCAATCGCTATGGAAGAGCTGTATAAATGTGGAGCAGATACTTTCGTAAGAATCGGAACATGTGGTGGAATGCAGACAGAGATTAAAAGTGGTGATGTTGTAATCGCAACAGGTGCGATCCGTATGGAAGGAACATCCAAAGAATACGCACCGATCGAGTATCCTGCAGTAGCAGATCTTGATGTTACAAATGCATTGGTTGCAGCAGCAAAAGAGAAAAACTTCACACATTATACAGGTGTTGTTCAGTCTAAAGACGCATTTTACGGACAGCATGAGCCAGAGAAAATGCCGGTAGGATATGAACTTATCAATAAATGGGAAGCATGGAAGATGATGGGATGCCTTGCATCTGAGATGGAATCAGCAGCAATGTTTATCTGTGCATCTAAATTAAGAGCAAGAGCAGGTTCTTGTTTTCTTGTTGTTGCAAATCAGGAAAGAGAGAAACTTGGTCTTGCGAATCCAGTTGTTCATGATACAGATATGGCAATCCAGGTAGCCGTTGAAGCAATTCGCAAATTGATCAAAGCAGACCAGGAAAACAAATAAGAAAACAGGTAGTAGCATATGAAAGAAAAGAGGAGGCTGTGATGGAACAGGTTATGGTTGAGAAATTGATCGATACAGCGATTGAGCAACTTAAGTTTTCCTATACACCTTATTCGAATTTTAAAGTTGGGGCAGCGCTTTTAACAAAGAGCGGAAAGATCTATACAGGATGTAATATAGAAAATGCATCTTATACACCAACAAACTGCGCGGAGAGAACTGCATTTTTTAAGGCGGTAAGTGAAGGTGTTCGTGATTTTCAGGCAATCTGCATTGTCGGTGGCAAAGATGGAAAATTGACGGAATATACTGCGCCATGTGGTGTATGCCGTCAGGTCATGATGGAATTCTGTAATCCGAAGACATTTCAGATCATTCTTGCAGTGGATAAAGAACGATATGAAATTTATACTTTAGAAGAGCTGATGCCTCTTGGGTTTGGACCATTAAATTTGGTATAATATATACGAATTAAAAGCTGACAAAGGAAGGGGGATTTAACAATGACAAGGGAAGATATTATGAAATTGCCAAAGGTGGAATTGCACTGTCATCTGGACGGATCACTGAGTCGGGAATTTGTGGAAAAGAGATTGGGAAGACAGGTGGGAAAAGAAGAACTGAGTGTGTCAAATGACTGTACCAGTCTTGCAGAATACCTGGAAAAGTTTGATCTGCCGGGGCAATGCTTACAAGATGAAGAAGGTCTTGAAGAAGCCGGTTATGATGTGCTTAGAAGTATGAAACAGGAGAATGTGATTTATTCTGAGATCCGTTTCGCCCCCCTTCTTTCAGAGACAGATAATATGAATTGTAACAAAGTGATAGAAGCAGTCCTAAGAGGTCTTGAAAGAGGCAAGAAAGAGTTCGGAATTGACTTCGGCCTGATTGTATGTGCAATGCGGCATCACAGCGAAGAAATGAACTGGCGCATGATACGTACAGCGAGAGAATATCTTGGCTCAGGAGTGTGTGCAGCAGATCTTGCAGGAGCAGAAGCCATCTACCCTATGTCAGAGTTTAAAAATCTGTTCCAGAACACCCACAAGATTGGGATGCCGTTCACAATCCATGCAGGGGAGTGTGGAAGTGCCCAGAACATCATAGATTCCGTGGAAGCTGGGGCAAGAAGAATCGGTCATGGAATTGCAATGAGAGGGCATAGTGATCTGATCAAAGAACTTGCCGAAAAAGGAATCGGGATCGAGATGTGCCCAATCAGTAATCTGCAGACAAAAGCAGTAGCAGGACCGGAGGAATACCCGATCAGAGAGTTCTTGAATGGCGGTTTAAAAGTAACGGTCAATACGGACAATCGTACGGTCAGTGATACAACAATGACAAAGGAACTGGAATTTATTCAAAACACATACGGAATCCAAGATGATGAAATCTATCTTTTGATGAAGAATGCAGCAGATGTGGCTTTTGCGGAAGATTATGTAAAAGATAAATTGTATCGGATAATGAGGGAAGTTTATGGCGCATAAGTATTTACACGAAATGTTACCAGTTTTCAAGTTCAGAAAACAAAGAAAAGGAGAGTGAAAATTATGTATAAGAAATTAGTTACATGTCTTGAAAGTGTAAGAAAGAAGATCGATTTTAAACCAGAAGTGGCACTGATTCTCGGATCCGGACTTGGAGACTTCGCAGATGGGATCAAGATTGAGCAGACCATCGATTATACAGAGATTGAAGGATTTCCGGTTTCTACAGTAAAGGGACATAAAGGACGCTTTGTATTTGGTTATGTAGAGGATACACCGGTTGTGATCATGCAGGGACGTGTTCATTATTATGAGGGATATAAGATGTCTGATGTTGTTCTTCCGACACGTCTGATGGGAATGCTTGGGGCGAAGAAGATTCTTCTTACAAATGCGGCAGGTGGATGCAATCCATCTTATAAAGCCGGAGACTTCATGATGATCACAGATCATATTACAACAGGAGTTCCAAGCCCATTGATCGGACCGAATATTGATGAACTTGGAACAAGATTCCCGGATATGAGCGAAGTGTATAGCAAGCGTCTTCAGGATGTGATCCGCAAGTGTGCAGCGGAGTGTGGCGTTGAGATTCAGGAAGGTGTTTACGTTCAGTTTACAGGACCGAACTATGAGACACCGGCAGAGATAAGACTCGCACAGAGCTGGGGCGGAGATGCAGTCGGAATGAGTACAGCATGTGAGGCTATGGCAGCACGTCATATGGGAATGGAGATTTGTGGGATTTCCTGTATCACAAATATGGCAGCAGGAATCTCAAAAGTTGAATTGAACCATAAAGAAGTACAGGAGACAGCAGACCGCGTAGCAAAATCATTTAAGGAACTTGTTACAAAGGTCGTTGTAAACATGTAATGGGGTGTGACTTTTATGAAAAAATATAATCGAATTTTTACAATTGTGATCGATTCATTCGGAGCAGGAGCAATGCCGGATGCTGCAGAGTATGGGGATGCAGGAACAGACACAATGGGACATATTTCTGAGTCTGTGGATGAATTTCATATTCCGAATCTTCAGAAACTTGGGATGCTGAACCTGCATAAGGGTGGTTCTATGGAAGGTATAGAGAAGCCGATAGGCCGTTATATGCGGATTGGTGAGGCCAGCAACGGCAAAGATACGATGACCGGACACTGGGAGATGATGGGACTTCATATCACGAAGCCATTTAAGACATTTACAGAGACGGGATTTCCGAAGGAATTGATTGACGAACTGGAAAAGAGAACAGGACATAAGGTAATCGGAAACAAGAGTGCCAGTGGCACGGAGATTCTTGATGAACTTGCAGAAGAAGAGATTGCAACAGGTCATATGATCGTCTATACATCTGCAGATTCTGTATTGCAGATCTGTGGAAATGAGGAGACATTCGGACTGGATGAGCTTTACCGCTGCTGTGAGATCGCACGTGATATTACGATGAAAGATGAGTGGAAAGTCGGACGTGTTATTGCAAGACCTTATGTTGGAAAGAAAAAAGGTGAGTTTAAGCGTACAAGTAACAGACATGATTATGCGCTGAAACCATACGGAAGAACAGCACTTAATGCACTCAAAGATGCAGGATATGATGTGATCTCAGTCGGTAAGATCTTTGATATTTTCGATGGAGAAGGTTTGACAGAATCAAATAAATCTAAGAGCTCCGTTCACGGAATGGAGCAGACGATTGAAATTTCAAAGAGAGATTTCAAAGGCTTGTGCTTTGTAAATCTTGTGGATTTTGATGCATTGTGGGGACACCGCAGAAATGTGAAAGGATACGCAGAGGAACTTGAACGATTTGATGTGAAATTAGGAGAATTTCTTGGTGGATTGAGAGAGGATGATCTTCTGATCATTACTGCAGATCACGGAAATGACCCGACGCACACAGGAACAGACCATACAAGAGAAATGGTTCCGTTTTTTGCATATTCTCCATCTATGGAAGGATACGGAAAACTGCCGGATTCAGATACATTTGCAGTGATCGGTGCAACAATTGCAGATAATTTCGACGTAAAGATGCCGGAGGGAACGATCGGAGCATCTATCCTGGATGAACTGAAATAAAAACTGAGAATGAAAATAATACGAAAAGCAAATTAATTTTCATCTTAAGGTAATGAAGTTTAGAACAAGGAGACAGAGAAAAATGGATGAAAGATTGAAACGACAGCTTGATTTTGCATTGGAAATAGATAAGGAAAAAAATATTCTGAGACAGACACATCTCTCAGAGCATGGCAGACGGGAAAACGATGCAGAACATGCATGGCATATGGCGATTATGGCATATCTTTTCAGAGAGCATTCAAACGAATCGGTGGATATTGCAAAGGTAATGCTGATGTGTCTGATCCATGATATTGTGGAGATCGATGCGGGTGATACGTATGCATATGATACAGAAGGTTTGAAAACTCAGAAAGCAAGAGAAGATGCGGCGAAGGAAAGAATTTTTTCAATCCTTCCGGAAGATCAGAAACAAGAGCTGATTTCTCTTTTTGATGAGTTCGAGGCATTTGAAACAGCGGAATCTAAGTTCGCACATGCAATGGATAATCTACAGCCGCTGATGCTGAATAACAGCAATGGTGGAAATGATTGGAAAGAGCATGGAGTGTATGCTGAGCAGGTTTATGGCCGTCAGAGAAAGACGAGTCTGGGATCAGAAAAGATATTCGAAGTTGTGGATCAGATCATTCAGGAGAATATAAAAAAGGGAACAATTAAAGAATAAAATGTGAAAAACTTTCTTGTAAAATGAAATGAATGTGAAAAAGAATTGCTGCTGTTCTAAAAATAGAGGGACAGCAGCAATTCTTTATTGAGAGGGCAAAAATCGGATGAGACTATTTATAATCCATTACCAGGAACATTGGTTTGATCGTAACGATTTCATCATACTCTTCTTTTTCGACTACGACGTTAGAATTCAATGCTTTCAAATCTTCCTTTAAAAGCTTTAGAGCTTCAGGAATTGTCTCTGCACGACCTTCTTTCATAATATCCTGCATTCTTTTTAACACGATCGGATGTGCATAATATGCAGGAACCGGAAAATCCGGATATTTTTGGATGTATGTTTCCATTTGCTGAATGGATCGTTCCAGTTGGTTTTCGATATATTTTTTATTGTTTTTAGAAGTCGGCAATACATTTGCTCCGGCGAACAGAAAAATTGCTGCCAATCCAAATAACAGGAAATACATACCGAATCCGGCATGAGTCAGAAGGGAGTAGATTCCATAAAGGAATGCTCCGATGCCCAATATTACAACAGCAAGAGCGACCCATTTATAAGCGGGATTGCTTCTGTCATAGGTTCTCTTTTTCTTCGCCGACAGGCTCAGATCCATGTAGTAATCGGATTGCTTTTTAAGATAATTTTCTGCGCGTTCAAGCTTGGTAAGCCGCTTTTTGATTTCTTCCGGAAGAATGCGCTCGCGCTGCTTTTCTTCCAGCCATTTTCTTTTTTCTTCCAGTTTTCGCTCGGCTTCTATGCTGTGCAGCGGAATCTGAGGAAATCTTTCTTCAATATAAGCCAAAAGACGATCCACATCTTCTTCATGTTTGAAGTTACATTGTTTTTCTTTTCCATTTTCATATACAACTACGAGATAGGATAACGTTCCAAATGCTCCTTTTCCTGTAAAACCACCTTTGCTCATAGCAATTCTTTTGAAGATTCTTTCTACGGAAGAAATGGGTATGTAATAACGTCTGTCAAAATAAAAACTGTTTAAATAAATTGCTTTTTCCCCAACACCGCAAGGGCCTATTTTTTTGCAGTTTTTTTTGTCAGTGGTTAATTCAGCATCCGGGATTGTTACAGTTCCAAGTCGTTGTGGTTTAAACATAATATCATCTCATTTCATTTGTATATTGTAAAAGAACTGTGAAAAACATGATATCTGTCTGCTTTTCACAGTTCTATAATCTTAAGCCTGTTTTTTCGCAGGTTTTCTTGTTGCCCAGATAAAGATTCCAAGGAACAATGCTGCCAGGATAATTCCTACAGGATAAGCAACTGCTGTAGAGAATCCCAGACATTCATCTGCACAGAAGAAATAGGTCATGGAAACGGCACTCATAAATGTTGCAGGAACTGCTGTGATCCAGTAATTCTTCTTCTCGCGGAACAGATACATACTTGCTGTCCACAAAACGATCATTGCTAAAGTCTGGTTTGTCCAACTGAAATATCTCCATACAATGGCATAATCAAGATGTCCTACAAAAGCACCGACTGCCAGAAGCGGTACACAGAGAATCAATCGTTTCTGCAATTTATTCTGATCAATCTTGAACCAGTCTGCAAGTACAAGACGGGCACTTCTGAATGCAGTATCTCCGGAAGTGATCGGACATACGATAACACCGATCATTGCCAATGCTACACCGATGCCTCCCATTGTCTTAATACACACATCGTAGATAGCGGCTGACTGACCGTTAGCAAGAACTTCGCTTAAACCTGTGTTGAGACCACCTGTTACTTTGTAAAGTGCACATCCTGCGGCTGCCCAGATCAGTGCAATCACACCTTCTGCTACCATTGCGCCGTAGAATACGAAATGTCCCTGTTTCTCAGATTTCATACAACGCGCCATAAGAGGTGACTGTGTTGCGTGGAAACCGGAGATCGCGCCGCAGGCAACGGTGATGAACATGAAGCTCCACACCGGGGTGCCCGAGGGATGCATGGAGCCGAAGTTGTTCCAGATCTCGGGGATGGTGTACTCAGGCTTGGTGAAGATGCCGACGGCAACACCGATGGCCATGATGATCAGGCAGATACCGAACAGGGGGTAAATCTTACCGATGATCTTATCGATGGAAATGAAAGTCGCGATGAAGTAGTAGACAAGAACGATGATCAGCCAGAACAGGGTCGTGGCGACGATGCCCTCGTGGCCGCCGTTCTTGAACAGGGTGACAATCAGACCGGCAGGGCCGACCGCAAAGACCGTACCGACCATAACGAGCAGCACCACGCTGAACACGCGCATGACGTTCTTCATTGCGCCGCCCAGATAGATACCGGCGATCTCGGAGATGGAAGCGCCTTCGTTACGCTCGCTCATCATACCGGAGAAATAGTCGTGAACCGCACCGGCAAAAATCGTACCAAAGGTGATCCACAGGAACACGATGGGGCCCCACAGAGCACCCTGCATTGCGCCGAAGATGGGGCCAAGGCCCGCGATGTTCAGCAGTTGGATCATGAACAGCTTCCACTGAGGCAGAACCACATAGTCCACACCGTCGTTGATCTTCACAGCGGGGGTCTCGCGGTCGTCCGGCCCGAAGGTGTTTTCCACCACCTTGCCATAGACGAAATAACCGCCGATCAGCAAGGCCAGGCAAATCAGAAAGCTTACCATTTTTTCTCCTCCTTCATACATACAATGTAACGATTTGAAGCAAAAGGGTACGAATCCTTTTGCTTTCCGTCCAATATGATAATTTTTTTACAGAAAAAGTCAATCCCCACTTTGCACAAAAAATCTTTACAATTCCGTTACGATATTTGCAGATTATTCGCGTTTTCTTTATTCTGATGAAATTATGTGCTGTCCGTCGTCTGGTCTCATACGGTGTTTTTGAGTATTGACAAACCGTTTGTTTCCCCCATTGGTAACGTTTTCGGTTGTTAAACCCGTTTCCATGCGAAAAATCCCGCACGGGAGCAGAATATGGCCGGTCAGCGCTGCTGTTCCCGTTTCAGGCGGCGGATGTCCTGCCCGATAAAGGGCAGCAGTTCAAACTCCCCCTCCAGCCGGGACATGATCTGGGCGGAGTATCGCCTGCCGATCTGATCGGGGTCCAGATTGGTGCTGATGATGGTGCTCCTTCCTGCCAGAAGGCGGCTGTTGAGCAGCTGGTACAGGGCACTCTGAACAAAGGCCGTGGTCATCTCCGTGCCCAGGTCGTCCAGGATCAGCAGATCGCAGGCCATGCAGCGCTCCACGCTCTCATCCGGCTCGTCCACGTCATCCCGGCGGAATTTTGATGCCTCGAACTGGGCAAAAATGTGACCCGCCGTGTCATACACCACGGAGAAGCCGTCCTCACTGACCACCCGGGCAATGCAGGCAGACAGAAAGGTCTTGCCCAGGCCCGGGTCGCCGAACAGCAGCAGATTCTGTGCACCGGGACGGAAGTCCCGGGCAAACCGGCGGCAGATCTCCAGATTCCGCTCCGCCGTCTCCCGGGGAGAGCGCGGCAGACCGTTTCGGTCGGTGGAGTACCAGCTCAGCTGGAAGGTATCAAAGCTCTGAGAGCCGATATCCAGCAAGTGGGACAGCTCGGCGATCTGCTCCCGGGCGTAGTAGCTGCGCAGACAGGGGCACATGGTCCCGTCGGACCGGAAGCCTGCGTCGCCGCACCGGGCGCACCGGGGCTTTTCCTCCAGATAGTCGGCAGGATAGCCCATAGCCTCCAGAAGCTCCCCCCGGCGGCGCTGGAGGGCCAGATTCTCATCCCGGATGGCGTGGATGGCGGGAACGGGATCCCTCCCCTGCCGCAGAGCCCGGGAGATGATCTGGCTCATGGTGCCGCGCAGGCGGCGGTCGATATCCGCCAGCTCCGGCTCCCGGCAAAACAGACGCTGCTGCCGCTCCCGGAACTGCTGGGTCCGGCGCTGCTTGTCCTCATCAAAGCGGGCCATGGCCCGACTGAGAATTTTACCGTCATAGGGCATAGGGTCCCCTCCTTTACCACTTCATATACTTTCCCATGCGGGAATCGTTTTTATCCGGCTTCTGGTCCGGAGGCGCGGCGGACTTTTTGGCGTCGCCCTGCTGGATCTCCTCCGGCGTATGGAGCTCCGCCTCATGCCAGCGCTTGAGGATGCCGTTGCAGTAGGGCCAGCGCATCTCATGGCACTTGAGCACCGTCTTGTCATAGGCCAGGGCCACCGTTTCCGGCGGAAAGCCCTTGTCCATCCAGTCGGAGATGTATTTTTCTTCACTGGCCACCGGACGGCGCTGGCCCAGGCCCAGCACCTGCATATACGCGGCCTGCCCCTGCTGCTTTTCCCGCCAGGTTTTCAGATAACGGGCGGCGCTGTCCTGGTCAAACAGGCCCTGCCGGGCCCAATAGTAGCCCTCCTTCTCGATCTGGCGCAGGGTGGGCCGGCGGCCGGGGCCGTATCGTTCCTCGGACCGGGCAATACAGTGGTTCACCAGCAGATAGATCACATCCGCCGGCATGCCCATATCGTCATACAGGCCCGCCAGAATCTGCAGATCCGCCGTTTTCAGCCTGCGGCCCAGCTTTTCTTCCACCTGGGGAATCAGCATCCGGAAGGACCGATCGTCCTCCAACAGCTGGGCCAGGTCCTGGGCGCTGTATACCGGGCGCTCCTCCGCCGGCGCAGGGGCCGGTGTCTCCGCCGGACGCTGGATCAGCCCCAGCCGCTGCAAGGCTCCCTCCGCCGCATTCAGCCGCAGCTGGCTCCACCGCAGCCGGGACTGAAGCTCCTGCTCCGTGACCCCGCGGTCTGCCCGCATCAGCAGCAGATACAAAAGCGCGGCGTCGCCGTCGCCGTTTTTCACCAGGCGATCCACCTGATCCGCCGTCAGGACGATGCTGGGCTCACTGTCCCGCAGAATATAGCCGCTCATGCCGCGCCTCCCCTCTTTCCATGGTTTAATTACTTTATTTTACACGAAAACCCCCGGTTCGTAAAGCCGCCGCAGCGGGTTTTTCACAAAATTCTCCTTTTCGCCAGAAAAAGCTTTTCCCGGCGGGATTTTGTGGTATAATGGATTATGTATTGGTGTGACTAACTTTTCGGTTTACATAAATGGGAGGGCAACATGGCAAATAAAGTGACGATGAGCATCTGCGGCCAGGAGTATACCCTGGTGGCGGACGAAAGCGCGGAGTATATGAAAAAGGTAGGCGCCCTGGTGGACCAGCGAATGGACCGGATCCAGGAGACCCTGCATGTGAGCCAGGCGGATGCGGCAGTTCTGGCGGCGGTGAACCTGGCGGACGAGCTGCTGAAAAACCAGGCAGCGGCAGAGAATCTGCGCCGGCAAGTGAAAAACTATCTGGATGAGGCCACTCAGGCCAAAAATGAGGCGTCGGAGCTGCGCCGTCAGCTGTTCAAGGCCCAGCAGGGCCGGGGCCAATGACCGAGCTGCTGAGCCCCGCCGGAGGCTGGGAGGCCATGGTAGCCGCCGTGCAGAATGGGGCCGACGCGGTGTATATGGGCTTCGGCGGGCTCAACGCCCGGCGCAGCGCCCGGAACTTCACCGATGAGGAATTCCGTGCCGCCGTGGCCTATTGCCACCTGCGGGGCGTGAAGGTCTATCTGACCCTGAACACCCTGGTGACGGACCGGGAGCTGCCCGCCGCCGCCCAGGCTTTGCAGAAAGCCTCGGACATGGGGGTGGACGCTATCCTCATCCAGGATTGGGGCGTGTGGCGGCTGGCCCGGGAAATTGCGCCCGATGTTCCCCTCCACGCCAGCACCCAAATGAGCCTGCACACCTTGGGCGGCGCCTGCCGCGCGGCGGAGCTGGGTCTGGAGCGGGTGGTACTGGCCCGGGAGCTGAGCCGCCGGGACATCGCGGCCATCACCCGGGACTGTCCCGCAGAGATCGAGGTGTTTGTCCACGGGGCCCTGTGCATGTGCTACTCCGGCCAGTGCGGGATGAGCGCCGTTATCGGCGGACGAAGCGGCAACCTGCCGCCTGCCCTACGGCGTTAATGAAAAGGCCTCCGGCGGCCACCCTCTGAGCCTGAAGGATGCCAATCTGTCGGCGTATCTGCAGGAGCTGGACGATATGGGCGTGGCGTGCCTGAAGCTGGAGGGCCGCATGAAGCGGCCGGAATATGTGGCGGTGATCACCGGCATCTATCGCCGCCTGCTGGACGAAAAACGCGCCCCCACCCAGGAGGAATCCCGGCAGCTGGAGGCTGCCTTTTCCCGCAGCGGCTTCACCGACGGCTATTACCGGGGCCGTACGGGCCCGGAGATGTTCGGCACCCGGCCGGAGAATGCGCCGGAGCCCAAGGAGCTGTTTGCCCGGGCCAAGGCCGCCTATGAAAAGGAGGATCGCCGCCGGATACCGGTGACCATGTCCTGCACCCTGCGGGCCGGTGTGCCCGCTCAGCTGACGGCCTCCGCCAAAGGACACACTGTTCGGGCAGAAGGTCCCATACCGGAGGCGGCCCGGAACCGGGCCCTGACGGCGGAGGACCTGCGCATCCGGCTGGAAAAAACCGGCGGCACGGTGTTTGTGCCCAAGGAGACCCAAGTGGAGCTGGCGGACGGTCTGATGCTGCCGGCCAGCGCCGTGAACGCTATGCGCCGCCAAGTGCTGGAGGAGCTGGAGATGGCTCTGACCCAGCCGACCCGGCGGCGGACAGGAACCCCCTCTCCCCTGCCCCCGGCCCTGCCGGGGCCGGAGACGCCGCAGCTGACCTGCTCCGTCACCCGGGCGGAGCAGCTGACAGAGGAGCTGGCCCAGTGCGGGACGGTGTATGTCCCGGCAGAGCTGCTGGACGGCATGGACCTGGCCCGCTGGGCGGGCATGACCCAGATCTGCGCGGTGCTTCCCCGGATCTTCCGGACAGAGGACGAGGAGCCTCTGCGGCTGCTTTTGCAGCGGCACCGGGAACACCTGTCCGCCGTGGCCATCGGCAATCTGGGACACCTGCCCATTGCCGATGGGCTGGGCCTTCCCCTATGGGGGGATCTGGGGCTGAATATTTTCAACAGCGGGGCCCTGCTGTTCTGGCAGGAGCTGGGTCTTTCCGCCGCCGCGGTGTCCATGGAGCTGCGGTGGCAGCAGATCCGGGATCTGCGGAAGGTTCTGCCCTGCGAGGCGGTGGTATACGGCCGCCTGCCGCTGATGATCATGGAAAACTGCGTCATCCGCAACAGCCTGGGCTGCCGGGACGCGGGGCGGGACTATGCGGACCGCTCCGCCGCCTGCCGCTGCGGCCAGGACAATGATCTGATCGACCGCACCGGGGCGCGGTTTCCCCTGGTGGGGCAATGGGGCCACCGGTGCGAAATTGAGAACAGCCGGGTGCTGTTTCTGGCGGATAAGCCGGAGTGGCGGCAGCTGGGCCTTACCCGGGCGCGGCTGCGGTTTACCACGGAGTCGCCGGAGGAGTGCGTCCGGGTGCTGCGGGCCTATCAGGGCCGCAGCGACTACCGGCCCCAGGAGCTGACCCGGGGGCTGTTCTACCGGGGCGTGGAATAAGCCCTTTTCAGGATTCATGATTTTTTTACAGATTGTTTTTATATACAATGGGAGCAAGTGATACAATGGAGCTTAAAATCAAGGCGGTGTCGCCGAAAATGGGCCGGGAGATTCCCCTGCCCCGCTATCAGACGGCGGGAGCCGCAGCCATGGACCTGTGCGCCTGCGTGGACGAGGCCGTAACGCTGGCCCCAGGCCAGCGCCGGGGCATCCCTACGGGCATTGCCATCGCCCTGCCCTCCCCTGATTATGTGGCCCTGGTGTTCGTGCGCAGCGGCATGGGCTTCAGGCACGGCATCGCCCTGTCCAACGGCGTGGGCGTTATCGACAGCGACTATCGGGGCGAGATCTCCGTGGGGCTGGTGAACCTGTCCCAGGACAGCTATACCATTCAGCCCGGGGACCGCATCGCCCAGCTGATGGTGACGCCGGTAGTGCGGCCCGTTCTGGTGCAGGCGGAGGAGCTGGACGAGACGGACCGGGGCGCAGGCGGCTTCGGCTCCACCGGGAGGTAAGCCTATGGCAAGGATCGTATTGGCCTCCGGATCTCCCCGGCGGCAGGAGCTTTTGGGCCGGATCGGCATCCGGGACTTCACCGTCCGGGTCCCCCAGGTGGAGGAATGGTACCCTCAGGGGCTGACGCCGCCGGAGATCGTATCCTACATCAGCCGGGAAAAATCCCAGGCAGTGCCGTCGGAGGACGACGAGATCGTCATCACCGCCGACACCATGGTATTTCTGGACCAGCAGCGGCTGGGCAAGCCCCGGGACGAGGCAGACGCCCTGCGGATGCTGACGGAGCTTTCCGGGCGGCGGCACACGGTTTGTACCGGCGTTACCGTGCGGCAGGGGCAGCGGTCCCTGACCCGAGCCCAGTCCACGGACGTGTATTTCCGTCCGGCGTCCGAGTCGGAGCTGCGGGCCTATATCCGGGGCGGTGAGCCCATGGACAAGGCCGGAGCCTACGGCGTCCAGGGCCAGGGCGCCCTGCTGGTAGAGCGCATTGACGGAGACTTTTTCAACGTCATGGGTCTGCCGGTGCTGCTGCTAAGCCGGATGCTGGCAGAGTTTGGCGTAACGCTGCTGTGAAAAAGGGAACAAGCTATGAAACGATTTTTTCAGAAAAACGGCATTATGATGCTGGCCGCTGTGGTAGTGGTGGCGGTGGGATTATGTATCGCCAGCGCCGTCAGCAACCAGACGGGGTTTTTGCAGAACGCCGCCGGAGTGGTGACCTACCCCTTCCGGGCGGCGGGCTCCGCCGTGACCGGATGGTTCCAGAGTATTGGAGAACGGTTCCAGACGGTGGAGAGTCTGCGCAAGGAAAACGAGGACCTGCGCAAGGAAAATGCACAGCTGACGGAGGACCTGCGTCAGGCCAAGACCGACAGCGAGGAAAACCAGCGTCTGCGGGACCTGAACGGTCTGCGCCAGCAGCGTCGGGATTTTACCTTTGAGGCGGCCCACGTGATCGAGCGCAGCACCTCCAATTGGTCCCGGACCCTGACCCTGAACAAGGGCACCAGCCTGGGCGTGGAAAAGGGCGACTGCGTGGTGGACCAGTACGGCTATCTGGTGGGTGTTATCACCGACGCGGGGCTCAATTGGAGCACCGTTACCACCATTCTGGACACGGATTCCCAGCTGGGTGCCCTGGTGTTCCGCACGGGCGAGGTGACGGTGGCCATGGGCGATCTGGCGCTGATGAACCAGGGAAAGCTGAAGCTGTCGTATCTGGAGGGGGAATCCAGTCTCATCAACGGCGACATGATCGTCACCTCCGGCCTGGGCGGCTACTATCCCTCGGGGCTGGTCATCGGCTCCGTGGAGGAGATCAAAACCGATGACAACGGCCTGACCCGTTATGCCACCATCCTGCCCAAAACCGACATCACCCAGCTGGTGGAGGTTTTCGTCATCACGGATTTCACCATCGTTGACTGAGGGGTGACACCATGAACCAAGCCTTGAACCAACGGGATATGTTTTTCAAGTGGCTGTACTATGCCGGGGCCACCCTGCTGCTGGTTTTGGTGCAGTCCCTGGTGCTCAACCGCATCTGCGTGTGGGGCGTGCATCCCTTTCTGCCGCCGCTGATCGCTGCCATCACCGCCATGCTGGAGGGCCCCGGCGAGGGGACCGCCTTTGCCGGAGTATTCGGCCTGCTGTGCGACCTGACCATGCCGGGGATCATCCCCTGCTTTTATACACTGGCCTTTCTGGCAGCGGCGCTGCTGGCGGCTGTGATCGCCAAGCGGTTTCTGAGCCAGGGCTTTCTGTGCGCCGTTCTGTGCGCAGGTCTGTCCCTGCTGGTGACCGATCTTCTGCACACGCTGCTGCTGACATTCCGCCAAGGGGTGGAGCTTACGGCCGCCCTGTCTCTGACGGGGCGGGAGGCCGCCGTGACTGTGGTGCTGTCGCCGCTGGTGTATCTGCTGCTGCGCAGCGTTCACAACCGTATCCTAAAATAGGAGGAGTCCTATGAAGAAAAATGCATTTGACCCGGTCCGGGTCCGTATCTGGGCGCTGACGGGTCTGATGGGTCTGTGTCTGGTGGCCTTTGCCGGGGTCATGTACTATACCCAAATCCTTCACGGCGAGGAAAACCGGGCCAAGTCCCTGGCCAGCAATGCCGCCAGTGAAACGGTGGAAGCGTCCCGGGGCATTATCACCGACCGCAACGGAAAGGTGCTGGTGTCCAACCGGCTGACCTATACGCTGATCTTTTCCGCCAAGGAATTTGACACGGATCAGGAGCTCAATGCCGCCATCCTGCGGCTGACGGACCTGTGCACGGAGAACGGCACCGCCTGGAACGATACGCTGCCTGTGAGCCGAACCGTTCCCTACAGCTATACGGACCCTGCCGACGGCGAGGGCTTTGCCCTGTTTTTGAAAAACAAGGACATTCCCTATTCCACGCTCTCCCAGGTGACGCCTACTTTGCAGCCGGACCGGTTTATGGCCAAGCTGCGGCAGCTGTTCAATATCGACGACAGCTATACCGAGGACCAGGCCCGGACCATCGCCGGGGTACGCTACGAGCTGACCATCAAGAGTCTGACGGATGCCCAGTATGTCTTTGCCGACGATGTGTCCGTGGAGCTCATCAGCCAGACGGCGGACGGCCAGTACCGGGGCGTGTCCACCGGCACCTCCTCGGCCCGGGTGTACAACACCGAATATGCCGCCCACGTTCTGGGCCGTCTGAGTCCTATTTACTATGAGGACTGGGTGGGCGATCCGGAGAATGGCATTACCGGCTACCGGGATATGGAGGGTTACTCCATGAACTCCCTGGTAGGCCGCGAGGGCGCGGAAAAGGCCTTTGAATCCTATCTCCACGGCACCAAGGGCACCCGCATCATCACCACCAATCAGGAGGGCAAGATCACCGGCGAGCTCTATACCAAGGAGCCTCAGCCCGGCGGTACCGTGGCCCTGACCCTGGACATCGACCTGCAGGAGGACACGGAAAAATCCCTGGCCCAGACCATCCAGGCCATGACGCAAAAGGACGGCGTGGTCCGTGGCGGCGCAGCGGTGGTGGTGGGTGTTGGCAGCGGCGAGGTGCTGGCCATGGCCAGCTATCCCACCTATAATCTGTCCACCTTTGACCAGGATTACTCCAAGCTGGTCAGCGACACCGCGGGCACGCCCCTGCTGAACCGGGCTATCGGCGGTGCGTATGCACCGGGCTCCACCTTTAAGCCCTGCACAGCGGTAGCGGCTCTGGAGTCCGGTATCATCACCCCCTCCTCCACCATTGTGGACCGGGGCGTCTATGACTATTACAAGTCTCCCCAGCCCCGGTGCTGGATCTACAACGAGTACGGCGGCACCCACGGACGGGTCAACGTGTCCCAGGCCATCACCGTTTCCTGCAACTACTTCTTCTATGAGGTGGGCCGCCTGACGGGGATCAAGACCCTGGCCAGCTATGCCAAGCAGTTCGGTCTGGGCGAATATACCGGCATCGAGATCGGCGGCCCCGGCAGCGCCGAGGCCAAGGGCTCCATGGCCACCCCGGAATTTGCCGAGGCCGAGCACCTGGAATGGACCGACGGCCAGACCCTCACCGCCGCCATCGGCCAGAGCTATGACCTGTTCACTCCCCTGCAGCTGGCCAACTATATCGCCACTCTGGTGGGCGACGGACAGCATTATGAGGCCCACCTGCTGAAAAACGTGAAGTCCTACGACAACTCCTCGGTGATCTATGCCTATGATAAGGAGCCCCTGAACACGGTGCAGATGAGTGACAGCACCGTCCGGGCAGTGAAGGAAGGCATGCACAATCTGACCACCGGCAGCCTGTCTTACTACTTTTCCAAGTGCGTGGTATCCGCCGGCGCCAAAACCGGTACAGCCGAGACGGGTATCAACAACACCAACA
>ERZ825159.1836-NODE-1836-length-18990-cov-3.466438_pt1 | contig 18990 bp, 22 predicted proteins | sample MGYA00519932_ERZ825159 | MGnify/ENA primary metagenome ERZ825159 (study PRJEB31778, sample SAMEA3449191) | human gut metagenome | biome: human gut; feature: human-associated habitat; material: faeces | place: United Kingdom | collected 2010/2012 ...
CTCCAAAGAAGAGCATTGCATCCACCGCCAGCGTGCAGATGAACAGATAGACCAGCTGCCCAGTGGGAAAGGCTTCCGTGTAGCCGTGCACGATGCCCAGCAGGACGGCGGCACCCGTTTCCAGCAGAGTCACCAGCAGAATTTCCAGCAGGCCAAAGGCGGCTTTGCCCGCAAACAGGCTGCGGCGCTCCTGCAGGGTGTAGAGGAGCTTTGGCATACTGCCTTTGACCTCGATCTCCCACAGGCGGCTGGCAAGCACGGCCATCAGCACCGGCATCAGAATGGCCTCGATGACCGGGATGCTGTAAAGCAGGGCACTGTAACCGTTGGCAAGTTCTTCAGGGTCAGAGGGAGCAAGCCCGCCCACCCATAAGATCATGATGAGGGGCACCAGCAGGCAGAGCAGCAGATCGTGCCGCCGGTGCGCCTTCTGAAGTTCAGCATGGAAGGAACGCAGCATCTCAGGCCACCTCCCCGTTGTTCTGGGTCAGGCTGAGGAAGATCTCTTCCAGATTCTTTGTCTGGGCGGTCAGCCCGACCACACCGACACCGTTTTCGGCCAGCGTGCTCACCAGTGCCGCCAAGGCGGACATGGCCTCCGAAGAAGGCGTGGCGCTGGCCCAGCGGCTGATGACCACGCTGAACAAGGATCGTTTGAATTTTCTCCGCACCTAACACCTGCTGATATTCATCGAACACATCGCGGATCAGTTGGCAATACTCTTGTCGGCGTTTCTCAAACCAGGCATTTTCACGCTTGTTTTGTAACATGTGGTTGTAAAATGTAGCACCGGAAAACGCTGCACGAAAGTGCAGTGCTTTCTCGTTTTGCGCAAAGTCTTCAGCTTGGAAAGTTGCGAAAAACGCAATTTCAAAATGATTGGTAGCATCCAACGAGAGGCGCACAAAAAAGATGCAGAACGCCGATTTTTTCAACTGAGGTGATTCGAACTCCGAGGCTATCAAAAAAGAGGATCCAATAGGCCGCCCTGCCGCTCCCACACTTTCGGGAAGGCAGGGCGGCGTTTTTCCGTCTATGGATCCTACGCCTCCGTCTGCGAGCTTTTTTCGTTGGCTTTTGTGAATGGCTTTCCGCCTGGTGTTGTGGCATGGTATCCGTACCGGGCAATGCCCGAAAAAGGAGGAAATGACAATGACAAAAGAAAACGCAAAGGAATGCAGATGGCTCTCGCAAAGGACGCACTGGCGCTGCTGATGCTCCACGAGGAGTTGGATGTGCGGTTACACAGGGAGTGCATCGAACTCATCGGTGAGGCGTGGGACATCCCTGCGGAGGAGCAGCGGGAGCCGCTGGCCCTGCTTGAAGAAGAGCAGGTATCGCTCCGAACTGGGGAGGGCCATGTATTGCTGGAGGAGGAACTGCCCATGAACGCCAGCGGCACGGAAACGCTGGAGCGTATCTGGGGCCTCTTTGAGACGTCCCTGCGGCTCAGAAGCGAGAAGAAACGCACCGCACTCTATGAAATGGCACGCTGGCTGGAGGAGTCCCAGAACCTGGAGGACTGGATTATGAAAACACAGGGGGAACAGTTGGCGGAGTAAGCGCTGAAAGGTGAGCACCGCGGAGCCGCCCAACCAGGGGCGGCTCTGCGCTTATGGCAGAAAGTATCCTAGTCTCCTGCCCTTGTTGCATGTGCTTCATTTGTGCGGGATTCCTTGGTGGTGTTGGTAATGGCTTTCGTGATGCTTTCCGGCTATACTTGCGTTGCAAATCAAGAAAAGGAGGCAGTCAGACATGGAGCAGACCAAGGGCCTCTCATGCCAAATCCCGGAATCCCTGCATGCCAGGGTGACGGCGGAGCGCGTCGCGGCAAACCAGTCCCTCAGCGAGTACATCACGGGACTACTTACCAACTACTATGAAAATGGAGGAAAAAAAGACATGGCACAGACAAGGACAATGGCATTTCAAATCAGTGAGGACCTGTTCCAGCGGATCAAGGACTATCTGGCCCACGAGAATGAGCGCCAGGGCCGGAAAGTGACCCAGAAGGAGTTCGTGATTGGGCTGATCGAGGACGCTCTGGAGCGGTGGGAGCAGGAAACAGCGGATGCCGATCCCGGCGCACCAACTGACACGCTGGATCCCATAGACGAGTCGGCAGACAGCGCCCCGTCCTGGGAGGCTGAAGAAACGGAAGGAGGAGCCAAGAATGTGGCAGAATGAACTGGAGTCCATGATTGCGGCCGGCGGAGCGCCCTGCAGGGCTTGCGGCCAGCGGATGCTGAAAGCGGACGGCTGCACCTGGACCCATGTGAAATGCGGCAACCGGTACTACCGCCGCATTAAGTACGGCGAGGATGGCATGGCGCATGGCGACGCCCGCTGCCACGATTGCGGCGCCAGGCCTGGGCATTACCACCATGTGGGGTGTGATGCGGAGCGGTGCCCGGTGTGCGGAGGGCAGCTCATCAGCTGCGACTGCGACATCTCCGAGTATGTGGAGCGGCCACCCAGGAAGAGAACAACCAAGTAAATCAGGATCCCAGAACCGCCCGGAGCGCCCGACAGGGACGTTCCGGGCGGTCTGTTTCACAAGAGAACCGGAGGTGAGAAAACGTCGGAACAGAGAGCCAATCGTTTCACAGAACAGGAGTTGGAGATTGCCCGTGGGACGGACCTGCCGGACCTGCTGGCGTCTCTCGGCTACACCGTGACGCGGATAGGCCGCTACTACTCCACCAAGGAGATGGACAGCCTGCGGATCAAGAACCGCCGCACCTGGTATCGCTACTCCGAGAGAGTGGGCGGGGATGCCATCACCTTCCTACAGCATTTTTGCGGCAGAAGTTTCCCGGAGGCGGTGGAGGATCTGCTGGCATTCCACGGCCGCGCCAGGGACGCCCCCGCGGAGCGGAACAGGCAAACTGAGCAGGCGCCGGAACCGCCGAAACCGTTTGCATTGCCGCCCAGGCACACCGATGCCCGCCGGGTGTACGCCTACCTGAAAAAGCGGAGCATTGCGCCCCAAGTAATCCGGGGCTTTATCAACGCTGGTCTGCTGTATGAGGATGCCGAGCATCACAACTGCGTGTTCGTAGGGTATGACAGGGACGGCAAGGCTGCCTTCGCCAGCCTGCGGGGCACCTACGACCGGGACGGCAGCGGTTTCAAGGGCGACGCCGCTGGCAGCGACAAATCCATCGGTTTCCGACTGCCGTATGCCCCGGACAGCAGGAGCGTGTATGTGTTCGAGGCACCTATCGACCTCATGAGTTACTGCACTTTGCACCGGGAGTTCCACAGCAATGCACTTGCCCTGTGCTGCCTGGATGACCGCGCCCTGTCGGTGTTTCTTCGGGAGCATCCCACAGTGCGGAAGGTTGTCCTGTGCCTGGATCACGACCGCCCCGGCCAGGAGGCCGCGGAGCGCATGGGCCGGAAATACGCGGCGGAGGGATATGTCGTGCAGACGCTGTCCCCTCCCTCCCGGAAGGACTGGAACGCCTATCTGACCTTTGTGCAGCAGTTCCGGGAAAGGGGGCGGTGACCAAGTAAACGAAAATAAAAACCTGAACCAGCAATTTCTACACAAAAGGAGGAAAGAACGCTTGAAAAGCAAGACAACCAGGCATGGCCTGAAGCGCATGACGGCCCTGCTGCTGGCCGTGGTTCTGTGCGTCGGCATGGTGCCCACCGCCTTTGCCGCCCAGCAGGACAGTTACCACGACCCCGCTGAGAACTGGCAGGAGGCCAACAACCGCACCAACGAACTGGACGCCAACGCCACCGTGACCCACGAAACATTCAACTGCAAGGTCTGCAAGCAGCAGACTTCCTTTATCGTGTTCCGCACCCCGGAATATACCAGGGACGGCCAGACTGCCATGAGCCGGAATGTGAAATACTCGGACGGCACCTTTGTAGATGGCTCCGGCAAGGGTTCCATTCTGGACGGCGTACCCGGCGAGGACGCCTATTACACCGCCTACCACTGGACGAAAGCGGTGTGTGAAACCTGCGGGAGTATTAACACCAACATGGCCAAGACGGACTACGGTTACCTGAAGAACGTCTATTGGCTCTACGATTGCGCCAACAATTTCTTTGAGGAACTGCCGGAAACACAGACCATTGAGCAAGCAGACAGCGAGTATCACCGCGTCATCACCACCAGCGGCGAATACTGCGGGTTCTGCTACGGCACATTCAAGGAGGAATCTTCCACCCTGGAGCGCCACCACATGGAGAGCGCCATCCGCCCGGAGCTGGCCCATGACCGCTTTGTGGAGATGGATACCTGCGCCGACTGCGGCTATGCTGAAACTTCCTACACCGCCGCCAAGGCCGTCATTGCGGACTACTTCGGCGTGGTGGACGGCCAGCCCCACACCGTCACCGTGTCGGACTTGTCCGAGGCCGGTGTGACCACTGCCATCCGCTACGGCCACAGTGCGGACGCCTGCACCCTGACCAGCGCCCCCAACTACACCGAGGCCGGGGACTATCCCGTGTACTACGAGATCACCTACACCTACCACGACACCGACATGGTGGAGGACGGCGTGGCGTATGTCCATCTCAGGGATGAAACCACTACCGAGGACGGCTCCTGCACCTGCGGCTGCGGCAATCCCGACTGTGGCTGCCAGGACCCGGACTGCGACGGCTGCTGTTGTGACGACAAGGGCTGCGGCGAGAACCACAACTGGACATTGCTGGATAGCGTAGACCCCACCTGCCTGACCCTCGGCTATGACCGCTATCTCTGTGTGGACTGCGGCATGATTGAAAAGCGGGACTATGAGGCCGCGCTGGGCCACGCCTATCAGAGTGTGGTCATCCGGGACGCCACCTGTGAAGTCCCCGGCAAGACCATTGATATTTGTGAGCGGTGCGGCAATGTGAAAGAAACCGACCTGCCCCAGACCGAGCATGAGTTCTCCACCACCGTCATTCCGGCAACCTGTACCAGCCCTGGCTACACCCTGCGGGAGTGTACCGTCTGTGGGGAGCGCCACATCGAGGACATCACCGCCGCGCTGCCTCACAACTATGTAAGCAAGACCACCCCGGCCACCTGTGAGGGCGGCGGGCGCACCCTCCATATCTGCGAGGGCTGCGGCAGTTCGTTCATCACCGACTACACCGACCCGCTGGGGCATAGTTGGGATGAGGGCAAGGAGATCACCGGGGCCACCTGCACCGGCGAGGGCATGACCGAGTACACCTGCATCCGCTGTGGAGCCACCCGGCTGGAGGGTGACGAGGCCGCGGGTCATATCCCCGGCGATCCGGCCACCTGCACCGATCCTCAACTCTGCATCCGCTGCGGCGCCGTCATTGAGAACGCTTTGGGGCATGACTATGCCGAGGAAGTGACCGAGCCGACCTGCACCGAGATGGGCTACACCACCTATACCTGCACCCGCTGCGGCGACGCCTACAAGGGCGACTACACCGAGGCCGCAGGCCATAAGCCCGGCGACTGGATCATCGACAAGGAGCCTACCACCGACAGCGGGGGCAGCAAGCATAAGGAGTGCGAGGTCTGCGGTGAGAAGTTAGAGGAAGAAACCATTGAGAAGATCTACAATCAGGCCACTACGGACAGTAAGGGCGAGGCCGTTGTGGGCGGCTATCTGGTAATTGTCACGGATACCGACACTAAAGACCCCGTTTCCAATGCTATTGTCACTCTCCATGCGGACGATACCCTGTCCATCCGTCTCCCCAATTCCCGCCTGCTGGACTATGCCGACCAGACTACCGTGACTGTCCTGCTCACCAAGGATAAGAGCGCCGTGGAGGGTATGTTCGTTACTATGACTGACAAGCACGATAACTACTGTGCCGGTAACACTGACAGCAATGGGCAGGTCACTGTTCCCGGCACCAGCGGCAAGACCAATGAGGACGGCAATACCACCGTTGGCTGGGAGGACGAGGACGGCGACCGCTGGACACTGACCGTCACTGTAGAGGACTACGAAACCGGACGCCCCATCGAGGACGCAGAGGTGTCCATCGGTAAGGGCGGCAATATTACCGTCACCCTGCCGGACGGCACCGATATGGACGAGGACAACCGCATCACCGTCACGGTCACAGACAATGAGCGCGACCCGCAGGAGGACGTGACCGTCATCGTCAAGGGCGACCTCGGCCAGCGGGAAACCGGCGAAACAGACGAGGACGGGAAACTCACGGTTCCCGCCGTCACCGAAACCGAATATCACGGGGCCTATATTGTCGGCTACACAGACGGCACCTTCGGCCCGGAGCGCAGCATGAGCCGGAGCGAGGCGGCGGCCATCTTTGCCCGCCTACTCTCTGACAAGTTGGATGAGCGCATCCCCAGCGGAAATAATGTGAAGTTCAAGGATATTGACCCGGATATGTGGTATGCGGGCTATGTGGAATATCTCACTGGCTACGGCGTGGCCGTGGGCTACAATGACCGCACCTACCGGGGTGATAAGGCCATCACCCGCGCCGAGTTTACCGCTATGGCGGCGCGGTTCTTTGATGTGTACGGCGATGGAGCCGAGGAAATCATGGAGCAGTACGAGGACTTTGACGATGTGAGCGACGGCTACTGGGCTGCTGAGTATATCAAGGACGCCGCCATCCACGGCTGGGTGGAGGGCTACGGCGACGGCACGTTCCGGGCGGATGATCCCATTGACCGGGCGGAAGTCGTCACCATCGTCAACCGCCTGCTGGGCCGCGAGGCTGACGAGGACTATATTGCCGATAATCACCGCCGTCTGGTGATGTTCCCCGACGTGTCCTCCCGCCATTGGGCCTACTACAACGTGCTGGAGGCCGCCAACGCCCACACCGCCAACCTCACCAATCCCGAAACCTGGGAGAAGTGATTTATCTGCGTGCCGCGGCCCCGCTGTGGGCCGCGGCGCTTTTATACCACAATCCACCCTACATGAAATGAAAGAAGGAGAATGCACCTATGCTGAAGATCGTAGCAATCGGAAACCTGACCAACGACGTGGAGCTGAAGGTCCATGAGGCCACTGGCAAGCCCTATGCCATCCTGCGGATCGCCTCGGACCGCCGCTACCGGGACAAGGAGGGCAACCGTCTGACGGATTTTATCTCCATCAAGGTACGCGGCCCCTTGGCGGAACGCTGTGCGGAGTTTGCCTGGAAGGGCTGCAAGTTGGCGGCCTCCGGTGACTTTGAAACCATCACCTTCGCGGACGATCCGGAGCGTCAGCCCGGTTTCCTCATCAAAGCCACGGAGGTGGAGTTCCTGTCTCCCCGCCGCGTGGAGGAAAGCGCCGTGTCCATGCCTGCGGACGGTATGGATGAGGCTGCGGCCTGAGCGCCATGCGTAATACAGGCATTGAATACACCAGTGCGGAACGCACCCCCACCATTCTACCGGATCTGGCGGAGCTGCTCCCTCCTCTCAGCGGGGAGCAGCTTGCCGCGCTGGAGAAGGACATCCTGCAAAACGGCTGCTATGCGCCCATCATCGTCAATGAGGATCTCGTTGTCGTAGATGGCCACAACCGCCAACAGATTTGCACCCGGCACGACCTGCCCTACAAGATGGCGGTGTTTGCCTTTGACGATCTGCTGGAGGCCAAGCAGTGGGCGCTGGATACCCAGAAGGGCCGCCGCAACCTGGACAAATGGGAGTTGGGCAAGATCGCCCTGAAACTGCGGCCGGAGATCGAGGCCAGGGCAAAGGCCAACCAGGGTGCCCGTACAGACCTTTCGGCAACATTGCCGGAAGGTTCCGCACCTGTGGACACCCGCAAAGAATTGGCTGCATCCGTTGGCCTCGGGGAGCGCACGATGGGCAAGGTGATGCAGATCGACGAACACGCCCCCGCCGCCGTGAAGGAGGCCCTGGATAAAAAGGAACTGTCCGTCAACCAGGGGTATCAGATCACCCGGCAGGTACAGGATCTGCCGGAGGACGAGCAGGGGCAGGCGGCATTGGACCTGGTGGAGCTGGAAAAAGCGAAAAAGGAGATCCGGGAGAAGGATGCGGAGATCGACCGCCAGAGCAAGATCGCCGGCGTGTTCTGCAAGGCGTATGAAAAGGCTGTCCTGCTGACGCCCACAGAGGAAAATGTGCGGATCTGGGTCAAATGCACCCGCATGACCAGGGAAGAAATGGAGGATACCATCCAGGAGTCCCGTGAGCTGGCTGGGGTGTTTACCGCCATTGCCGGTTTCATGGAACGCCTCCTGCCGGAGAGGGGGACACTATGAATGAGATAAGTGTGCGGACGTGGCAGGAGCGGTTCCGCGCCGGGGATTTCAGCAGCCGGGATCGTGCTGTGCAGTGTGAGGCCGGCTGGTACGACTGGTTCTGCCGGGACGACGCCCTGGCCGGACGCCTGAAAAAAATCTCCGGCGTTGTGCTTGGAATCACGGATCCCTTCATTCTGGACAACTACTATGTGTGGTTCAAGAACAACTGCCCGCTGGATGGGCCGCTTTATGACGACGTCCGTTTTGAGCCTCTCACCGGGGAGCGCGACGGGAAATATTTTCTTGTTGCCCTGGACAGCCCCCACGAACTGATCAAGTGGACGCTGTACACAGAGCGGTATGGCTATGACGCGCCGGAGTTTTGCTGCGGGAATGTGCGGGAGATGACCGCCTATATCAACGCCATGGCGCCGGAACTGGCCCAGGGGATCCAGCCTCGCTTCGTGCTGGAGAAAGCGGCTGTGGGGGAATATGTCCGGCAGCATGAAGGGAAAGCCGCCTACAGCATCCGGCGGGAGGGGGATCACCTGTTCGCCTACCAATCCCCCCGTGACTGGAAATACAGAACTGTCGCGGTTTCGGACTCTCCGGAGAATGTCCCCCAGGGCTTTCCTGCAGAACTTGCAGAACAGCACTGCATGCTCTATGTTTTCCCAAGCGAGGCGCCCGCACTGGACAGGGCCGACGTGCTGCAGCGCGCACAGCGCAGGAAGGAGCAGACGCGATGACCAGGAAATCCCACGGCCGCCCTGCGCTGCCGCCCAAAGCCAAGGCCGAGATCCTGGAGGTGCTGTTCGCCAACATGGAGATCAGCGGCGATGAGATCGCGGCCATTTTGAAAAAGCACCATGTCTCCTGCGACATTGACGTCCTGCAGGACCGTTACCGCAGGCAGCTGGGCCAGCGCCTCATGGCCAGCCTCCGGGACGCCTCCGGTGAGCGCGAGGTCCTGTCCAATGGGAGGGGGCGGTATGTTGTGCTGGAGTGCTGCCGGGATCGCCAACAGCTTGCGGCCATCCGCCGCCGCATTCAAAATCAGGCGCATGGCCTGAACGCTTCCGCCGGCAAGGTGAGAGCCCGCATCGCTGTGCTGGATCGCCTGATCGCCTGTCTCAGAAAGGCGGCGTGACATGAAGATCAAGGATCTGATCGCCGCGGTCCGGGACTACCCCGCTCTGCGGCAGGCGTTGGAGGAATCCAACACCGAATTGGACCTCAGCCGGATGGAATGCGCGCAACTGCAGAGCAAGATCAATGAACTGGAACCGCTCGTCGATGAATACTACCAGGAGAGCTGCGGTAAGGAATATGCCGCCAATCAGGAGCGCCAGAAAGTGGAAACACTGAAGAAAGCCCTTGCGTCCTTTTGCCCGGCCCTGGACAGCACGGAGCAGCTCCGGCGGTTCTATGACACCATCGCCCCGGATTTTGATGATGGTGGTTTCCGCCTCTACGACGCCGCCCTGGCGATCTCCGGCTATCCCAATCTCCCCGGCGAGTTCCCCTATGAGGACAACCGCGGTGTCTTTGATGAGGCGGACGGTCATCAACTGCTGAAGTACCTGACCGCCCTGCACTTCCATGCCGTTCGGTGGGAGGTCGTGCCGGGGACACCTTATGAAAAGGCTGTCCTGTTGGATGTGGATACCGCCACCCCGGAGTACCGGGCCTTTGAAAAGCAGCTCTATACGCAGGCCCTGCGTGACTTAGGTTTTCAGGGCCTTCTGCCCCAGGAGCAGGAACGGCGGATCGGCAAGCAAAAAGAAAAACGGAAGGAAGGTGCTGAGCGATAGAACAGAAACCTGACAATCGGATGAGCAAGGACGCCTTCTGGGCGCTGATTCAGGAGGCAAAAACCGCCTGCGGCCAGGATCTGAACGCTATGGAGGACTACCTGCGGGAGCAGCTTGTGTCTATGGGGCCTGCCGCGGCGAAAAAATTCCATGACATTCTGCAAACCTATGAGGATCTGGCGGACCAATACGGCCTGTGGGACGCCGCCAGCGTGATCAAGGAGTATGGCTGTTCGGATGACGGTTTTATCGATTTCCGCGCCTGGCTGATTGCCCAGGGGAAAGAGGTCTATCTGAACGCACTGAGGGACCCGGACACGCTGGCAGAGGTAGAGCCATACGGCGATTGCTGTTTCGAGTGTATGTCCTATGTGGGCGATTACGCCTATGAGCAGCTCACCGGCCGCAGCGCCTACGATGAGATGGATCTGGGAAAGATGGAAAATCTACGGGATGAGCTAAAAAAGGATATCGTCTACAAGGACGGCATCCAATACCCCAGAGAACCGAAGGACCTGCCGCGGTTCCTGCCCCGGCTGTGTGAGAAATACGGCGGACCGGAGCGTTTCCAGGTGACGCCTTCCACCTGGAATTTCGACCTACACGAGATCCGCCGTCTGCTGGACGAGGGCAAGGTCCAGGACATGGCTACCAAAAAAGAGAAAGGGGGCGGCGCTCGGTGAGCGAGGAATACGTCATCGGCGTGGACCACGGTTACGCAGCCATGAAAACTGTCCACGGTTCCTTCCCCTCGGGGCTGGTGGCCTATGAGCATGAGCCGTACACCCAGAAGAATGTGTTGGAATACGGCGGTACGTACTATGTGGTAGGCAGCGGCAGGCAGCCTCTGCAGAAAGACAAGACCCGGACGGAGGACTACTATCTGCTGACCCTGGCAGCCATCGCCAGGGAACTGGACTGCCGCAATGCCGAGCGCACCTGCTCCGTCATTCTGGCTGCCGGTCTGCCCCTGACCAGTTTTGGCCGGGACAAGAAGAAGTTCCGTGCCTATCTGCTGCGGGACGGCAAACCGGTGCCCTTCCGCTATGAGGGCCGGGACTATACCGTCACCGTCCGGGATGTGAAACTGTTCCCCCAGGGCTATGCCGCTGTGCTGACCCAGACGGAGCTGCTGGATGAACCGTCCGTCATCGTGGCGGACATCGGTGGCTGGACAGTGGACCTGATGCGCTTGGACAACCGCCTCCCCAATGCCGCCACCTGCCGCAGCTTGGAGTGGGGCATGATCCGCTGCATCGATGAGATCAGCGAACAGGTGCGACGCGTCCTGGGTCTTTCTCTGACAACGGCGCAGATCGAGTGCGTCCTGCGGGGTGATGCCAGCAGCCTCCCGGACGAGGCGAAAGGCATCATCCATGCCCAGGCGGACCTGTATGTGCAGAACCTGCTCTCCACCATCACGGAGTGCGGCCTGGACACCCGCGCCATGCCTACTATTTTTATAGGCGGCGGAGCGGCGCTCATGAAGCGGCGTGTTTCGGCCACAAACGGCCTGTGTCGGCCCGTGATCCTCGATGATGTATCCCTGAACGCCAAGGGCTATGAACGGCTTGTACGGCAGATGTCGGGGAGCGGCGCCCATGCCTGAAAAGCGACGGCTCAGTCTTTCCTTCTCCCTGACTCAGCGGGAGCAGCGGAACGCATGGGAGCGCCTGTCCGCCGTTGCGCCCGGACAGCGCATGGACGCCGTGTGCAGGATGATCAACGGTTATATGGAACAACAGGAACTGCTGGAGGCCATCCGCGGCGCTATCCGGGAGGAACTGGCAGGCGTTTCCTTCCCAAAGACCACTACGCAGCAGGAGCAGGCCGGGGCCGTCGATGAGGACGTCCTCGGCTTTCTCCGTGCGCTGCAGGAGGGAGATGATACCATCTGATTCGATATTTTGATATGTTCGCCGGGATCGGCGGCTTTCGGGCGGGGCTGACCCGCGCCGGCGGCTTCCAGTGCGTCGGACACTGCGAGATCGACAAATATGCCGAAGCCAGTTACCGCGCGATCCACGACATCAGGAAGGAGGAGCGATACTATCCAGACGCCCGAGCCATTGACCCCAACGACCTGCCCGACTTCGACCTTTTGTGTGGGGGATTCCCCTGCCAGGCGTTTTCTCTCGCTGGCCGCAGAAAAGGATTTGACGATGCAAGAGGTACTCTCTTCTTTGAAATTGCCCGCCTGGCTGAAACCAGACGGCCTTCGTATCTTCTGCTCGAGAACGTGCCAGGACTGCTTAACCATGACGGCGGCCGGACGTTTGCGGCCATCCTCTCCGCGCTTTCTGACCTGGGGTACCATGTCGAATGGGCTGTGCTTAACAGCAAACATTTTGGAGTCCCGCAGTCAAGGAGGAGGGTGTTCCTTATCTGCTATCTTGATCCCCGATGCGCCGGAAAAATATTACCTGTCTTCGGAAATGGTGCAAAAGCTCTTATACAACTCATCGGCGGGGCGCAAGGACACCGGGTCTATGACCCAGAAGGAGTAGCCTGTACCCAGACAGCCGGTGGTGGCGGTCTCGGTGTGAAAACCGGGTTATACCTGCTGCCGCCGGACACGCCTTTTGTGGATCTGTGTGCGGGGCATCCGAAACGGACGCAGCAATCCCGATGCATCACTGCCCGCTATGGGCAGACGACGCTGTCCAATCATAAGGCGGAACGCTCCGGGGCGCTGCTGATCAAGGAAGCCACCCAAAAAGGCTATCAGGCGGCGGCCCCCGGCGACAGCGTGGACTTGGGCTATCCGGGCAGCGCCACACGCGCCGGTCGGGTCGGGGCCGGGGTCGCCCATGATGCCGCCAGTGTGCAGGGCATCGTGGAGCGCGGCGGACGCATCCGCCGCCTCATGCCCAGGGAGTGCCTGCGCCTGCAAGGGTTCGAAGATGAGCAGATCGACAGGATCCTCGCCATCAACTCGGACGCCCAAGCCTACAAGCAGGCAGGCAACAGCGTCACCGTCACAGTGATCGAGGCCATTGGCCGGCGCATCCGGGCCGTGGACGAGGCTTTGCGAAAGGAGGCGGCTGCGTGACCGGGATGAAGGACCAGTATTTCGGCGTCGAGGTGGAGATGACCGGCATCACCCGTGAACAGGCCGCGCAGGCGCTGGCAGATTATTTCGGAACGATCCCACAGTACAAAGGTGGGGTTTATGATGCATGGGTCGTCAAAGACACAGAAAACAAAGAGTGGAAACTGATGAGTGACGGAAGCATCCATGCAGAGCGAAAGACATTGCATGGCTACGAACAAACAAATAACAGGCAATATAAAGTGGAGATGGTTTCGCCCAAACTGACCTATGCGGAGCTGCCAAAGTTCCAAGAGTGTGTGCGGCAGATCCGGCATGCGGGGGCAAAGGTCAACAGTTCCTGCGGCCTGCACATCCATGTGGACGCGGCCAACCACAACCGCCAGAGCTTGAAAAACCTCCTGAGCATCATGTACGCCAAAGAGGACATTTTGTTCAAGGCCCTGCAGGTGAATGAGGCCCGTGCCGCCCGCTGGTGCCAAAAGGTGCGGGAACCCATGCTGCGGCAGGCCCGCACCCTCTCCGCTGAGGAAACCAAGGATCTGACACAGCTGGAGAGCATTTGGTATGAAGGGGAGGTCAGCGCAGGAGAGCATTACAACTGGACACGCTATTATGCCTTAAACCTGCACTCGGTGTTCTATCGCGGCACCGTTGAGTGGCGCTGTTTCAACTCCACCCTCCATGCAGGCCGTGCCGCGGCGTACATCAACCTGTGCCTCGCCATGTCGGCCCAGGCCATAGCCCAGCGCAGCACTGTCATGCGGAAAACCCACAGCGACAATGAACTATTCACTTTCCGTGTATGGCTGGTGCGCCTGGGCCTCAACGGGCCGGAGTTTAAGAACACCCGCGACCATCTGCTGGCCAACTTAGATGGTGACCGTGCCTGGCGCTACGACAAGGACAGTTACGAAGTCAACAAAAAGAAGAAAAAGAACCGAGAGATGGAGAGGTGACGAGATGAAGATCCGCATTGAAGAAGATATCCTGTCCGGTACCGGGGCGGAGATCATGGACCAGCTGCGCGCCCGTGTATTTGACCCCACGGAGTTCCCTGACACGGAGAGTTACATCTGGTTCCTGCGAAACAATGTGGTGCGTACCACCGGCCTGGACTTCCCACTGCCAGAGGGGGATGTGGAGCAGCAGGCCCGCATGATGTTCTCCCAGTTGGCGAAAGTGGGCGCTCTCACGATTTTGGAGGACTGATATGGCAAAGCGTCTGTATTTTGCCTATGGCAGCAACATCAATCTGGAGCAGATGGCGGTCCGCTGTCCCGCCGCTCAAGTGGTTGGACCTGCGGTGCTGGATGGCTATGAACTGCTGTTCCGCGGCAACCGGCGCGGAACCGGCGTCGCTACCATCGAGCCTTTGCCTGGCAGCCAGGTCCACGGCCTTCTGTGGAAGCTGACGCCGGAGTGTGAGCAATCTCTGGACGTCTATGAGGGATACCCGCGGTTGTATGAGAAAGAGGATATCACGGTCCGCACCGGGGACGGCAAAGACGTGACCGTCATGGCCTACATCATGACAGGGGAACTGTGGCGGGATCCTGCCATCCCTTCTCCCGCCTACTATGGCGGCATTCTGGAGGGATACCGCCAAAACGGCCTGCCGGTGCCGGAACTGGAGGCCGCGCTGAAGAATGTGCACGACGAGGTGCGGCAGGTCCGGCACTTCGAGCGCATGCAGGAGGTGGACCTGTTTTCCGGCGAAAAGCCAGGCAGGAAGAAGGGCCACCATGAGCGATAAAGGAAAGAGAGGCGCGGTATGGCAAGAAAAACCATCTCTCTGACGGGAGAACTACACATGAATGCCACAGGATTTTCCGTAACCGTAGATGCACTGGAAACATTGAAAATCGTTGGTATCGCATATGGTGTTTATGACCATGCGGAAGATCTGCGGGATTGCCGTGTCACACTGGAGAATGGTGAGCGGCCGGCACTGGTTGTTCAGGAAGATGTCAGCCTGCATGGAAGTCCCTTTTGGGAAACCGTGCGTACCATTACAGATGACCCGGAACGGATCCGGCAATATGTGGCATTTCGGGAAACGCTAAAAATGTTCCAACAGATAGAACGGGAGCGCGAAGTTGTGCAACAGGATACAGGCCGCAGCAGTCAACAGGGCGCTCCCGCCAAGAGGAAGGATTGCCATGAGCGATAACCATCTGACAATCCTCGTTGTAGAGCCGGGGAAACCGCCATATCCCCGGCAGATCCCAGACACCCTGCAGGCCATGCAGGAGATTGTCGGCGGGGACATCGACGCCACATACCCCTATGAGGATCCCGTGGCGCTTATATTTAACAGCAGCGGCAAGTTTGCCGGCCTGCAGCCAAACCGCCTCCTCCGGCTGGAAAACGGGGATCCGTATGATGTTGTGTGCGGCACCTTTTTCCTCGCCGGCCTCGGCGGGGAAACCTTTGTGTCTTTGACGCCGGAACAGCTTCGAAAATATGAATCCCTGTACAGCCGGGAGATGTTGTTCCCACTCCCCAAAAAGAAAGAGAGAAGGAATGAGCATGAAAGATAAGACCATTCTGACAGCGGAGTCCGTCACAGCGGGCCACCCGGACAAACTGTGCGACACCATAGCGGACACGGTGGTGGACTGCTGTCTGGAACATGACCCCAACGCCCGCGTCGCCTGTGAAGTTCTGGCGACAGCGGGCAAATTCGTGGTGGCCGGCGAGATTACCGCACTGACGATCCCAGATATCCCTTCCATCGTGCGCGACACGGTGCGCCGGGCCGGATACAACTGCAGGAACTTCGACGTGGAGGTCCTCATCCGGCCCCAAAGCCCGGACATCGCAGGGGCAGTACAGCACGGGGAACAGACCGCAGCCGGTGATCAGGGGATCGTGTATGGCTACGCCTGCAGCGAAACGGAAAACCTCCTGCCCCTGCCGGTGGTATTGGCGCACCGCCTGACCGCCCTGCTCACCTGTGCGCGGACGATGGGCAGGATCAGCGGCCTGCGGCCTGACGGAAAGGCGCAGGTGTCTGTGGAGTATGCCTTCGGCGCACCCCGGCGGATCTCCGCTATTGTCCTCTCCTGCCAGCATGCGGAGGATAAGGAGCTGCCCCGGCTGCGGGAGGAATTGTTGGAATTTGTCATCCAGCCCGCTCTCCGCATCTTCCCCGCGGATGAAGATACAGAGATCCTCATCAACCCCTCCGGCCGCTTTGTGCAGGGCGGGATCGAGGCGGATACCGGCCTGACCGGACGCAAGCTGATGGTGGACACCTACGGAGAGCTGGTGCCCCACGGCGGCGGTGCGCTGTCCGGCAAGGACGGGACCAAGGTGGACCGCAGCGGCGCCTACATGGCCCGCTGCATCGCCAAGAATATTGTGGCCGCCGGCCTCGCGGAGAAATGCACGGTCGCCCTGGCCTATGCCATCGGACGGGCTGATCCGGTGGCTGTGGATGTGGATACCCACCTCACCGGTACATACTCGGACAAACTGCTGGAACAGGCGGTCCGCTGTTTCTTTGACCTCACGCCCGCGGGAATGATCCGCACCCTACAACTGGACCGGCCCATCTTCGCGGACGCCTGCAACTATGGCCACTTCACCAGGGCAAGCCTGCCGTGGGAGCAGACTGGACAGGCCGGAAAGTTTGCGGAGTTGTGCGTAGCATTGGATCGCGGAGATGATGGCGGCTGAAACATATAGCATCCTGTTCCTTTGGCAAGGACAGCATCGCCACCATCCTGCTGGCGCTCCATCATGGGGAACCACTGGACGAGGCGGTGTACTGCGAAGTTATGTTTGACAGCCATATCTCCGGCGAGGTGCCGGAGCACCGGGACTTCATCTATGGCACAGCCATCCCCGCGCTGGAGCGCATGGGCGTAAAGATCCGCGTTCTCCGTGGGCTGCAGACCTATGTGGGGCTGTTCACCGGGCGGATCACCCGCGGGCCGAAAAAGGGCCTGCTCCGCTCCTTTCCCATCTGTGGGCGATGCGCCGTCCAGCGGGACTGCAAACTGAAACCGATTTTACGGTACCAGAAAAGCCTCCCGCCGGACACGGTCCAATACATCGGCATCGCCAGGGATGAGCAGGAGCGGCTGCTCCGGCTGGACGGACGCCGTGTTTCCCTGTTGGACAAGTATGGCTATACGGAACAGGACGCAAAGCAGCTCTGCCGGGAGGCGGGGCTGCTTTCTCCTGTCTATGACTTCACCGACAGGGGCGGCTGCTGGTTCTGCCCCAACGCCAGGCGGAGGGAACTCCGCCATCTCTATGACCACCACCCGGATCTGTGGGCCAGGATGCTGGAACTGCAGGCCCTGCCGGGAAAGGTCACTGAGAAGTTTAACCGGACCACGACATTTTCGGAAATTGACGCAGGTTTTCGGCGTGAAGATGAACAACTCAGCCTATGGAAAAACGCCGCATAGCGGTGAAGGGAGGTTTCATGCCAAATCATATCACAAATTTGATCTCATTTGGAGATCAGCCGGAGCAGGTCGCCGCTTTCCATCAAATGCTGCGGGATCTGCGCCAGAAGGATGGTGTTTACGGGAGCATCGATTTTAACAAACTCATCCCTATGCCAAAAGCCTTAGACATTGAATCCGGAACCAGGACAACCAACGGCCTTGACGCATATCGCCGGTTTATAACTGGTGACAAAGCCGGCGCGGAGGCTTTCCAAAAAGAACATCCGGAGGAATGGGCGCTTGGGAAACAGGCGTATGAGAATATTCAGCAGTACGGTTCCCCCACCTGGTACGAGTGGTGTAATAAAAATTGGGGAACCAAATGGAATGCGTATTCCTGTGTGGAACTGGGTAAGGATGATGATACCCTGGAGTTCTTTACTGCCTGGAGCAGCGTCCCGACAATTTTGGAGGCCCTTTCGAGAAAGTACCCGGATCAGACTATCTCCTACTGCTGGGCAGACGAGGACATCGGGAGCAATGTGGGAGAGGCTGTATACAAAAACGGAGAAATGATCGATGCAAGCATCCCGGAACCCGGATCCAGAGAGGCGTATGAACTGGCGTCGGATATCATGGGGATCGACCTTGCAGACTTTGACCTCTATCTCTCTGCGGATAAAAGCACCTATGAGTACCATGAGGACCCACCCAAAACAAAACGCACCAAGGATGGGCCGGCGAGATGACATTTTACGAACAGGAACTTCGGAAACTGTTTGCGGACGGCACGGTGATCGGCAGCCCCACTTTTGCGGGCCGGGCCTGTTTGGGAACGCTGGGAAAGGACCTCCGTGTCCGTGTTCAGTTTGTAACATCGGGTCATGCGGATCACTATGACGCCATCAGCATCACAGTGCTAAACCGCACGGACGGTGTAGTCGATAAACTTCGCCTCCGGCTGAAGGATGTTCTCGGCGTCAAGCAGGTGCCGGGCACCCCCAACTTCCGTAATGGAGTATCACCGCATATCTGGGAAGATAGCGGGAAAGCGGAATGGTATGCCTTCCGCCCATCCGCGGCGGACTATTCCGCCATGCGGCAGGCTGTGAGCGAATACCTGGATGTATTCCGGGACCGTGCGACGGAGCGCCGGCAGGACAGCCCGAAACTCATTTACATCTGCGCCCCGCTCCGCGGCGAGGTGGAGAAGAATATCGCCTTCGCCAGAGATAAAGCGCGGGAGGTATTCGCAGCGGGCGATGTGCCCATCTGTCCCCATTTGATGTTTCCTCCCATTGCCGACCCGGAAAACCCGGTACAGGATCAGGCGGCACGGGAGATGGGCCTGCGGCTGGTGGAGTCCTGCCAACAGGTCAATGTCTACGGTCCCGTCTGGACGGAGGGAATGTGGGCGGAGATCCGCCACGCCGAGAGGCTGGGCATCCCTGTCCTGACAGACCAAAAGGAGCTGGGTCGGCTCCAGCAAAAGAACACAAGAAAGAAGGAGAAACTTGCCTATGAGCG
>ERZ825159.1839-NODE-1839-length-18978-cov-9.979284_pt1 | contig 18978 bp, 19 predicted proteins | sample MGYA00519932_ERZ825159 | MGnify/ENA primary metagenome ERZ825159 (study PRJEB31778, sample SAMEA3449191) | human gut metagenome | biome: human gut; feature: human-associated habitat; material: faeces | place: United Kingdom | collected 2010/2012 ...
GGCGGCAAGAGCTTCATCTGCCTGTCCTCTACCTTCTTTAATAAAAAGACCGGTCAGCTGGAGAGCCGCATCCGCCCCACCCTGGAGAACGGCAGCATCGTTACCGATACCCGCGCCAATGTGCACTATCTGTGCACGGAGTACGGCTGTGTGAACCTGAAGGGCCTGACCTCCTGGGAAAAGGCTGAGGCTCTGATCAGCGTGGCACACCCGGATTTCCGCGAGGAGTTGATCCGTGAGGCCGACAAACTGCATATCTGGCGCAGAAGCAACAAAATTTAACAAGCGCTGTGGGTGTTCCCGCTGCCCGCAGCAGGAATGGAGTTTGTCATGATGGACAAAAAGCCGCACATCAAACCGTATCTCTATGGGATGCTCGCAGGGTTTGGTGCCATTGCACTGAGTATCATCTTCTTTTTCCTTATTTACCGCTTTGACGGCTTTGGGGACGCCATCTCCACCCTGACAGGCATCCTGATGCCCTTTATCTACGGTGCCGTCATCGCCTATCTGCTCAAGCCGGTGTGCAACACCATTGAGGCGTTTCTGCGCCGGTTCATCCCGGAAAAGATGAAGGGCCTGATCAACGCCCTGTCCGTGACGTTCACCATCCTGTTCGGGCTTCTGCTGATCTACGCGCTGTGCATGATGATCATCCCGCAGCTGATCACCAGCGTGACCACCCTGTACTACACCGCGCAGGCCAACATTACAAAGTTCATGAACTGGGCAAACCATCTGGAGTTTATTGAAAAGAACGAACAGATCACGGAGCTGCTCAATTCAGCCTACGCTGCCCTGAACACCAATCTGGACACATGGAACACATGGCTCAAGAACACCCTGCTGCCCTCCATGCAGAACATCCTGAGCGGCGCAGCCATTGGTGTGCTGAACGTGGTGACGGTGGCCAAAAACCTGATCATTGGCATCATCGTGGCGGTGTATATGCTGGCCAGCCGCAAGCGGTTCGTGCAGCAGGGCAAGCTGGTGCTGCACAGCATCGTCCGCCCCCGCTGGGCGCAGCTGATCACCGAGGAAGTGAAGTACGCAGACAAAATGTTCGGCGGCTTTATCAACGGCAAGATCATGGACTCTGCCATCATCGGCGTGCTGTGCTATATCGGCTGTCTGATCTTCAAGTTCCCCAGTGCGCTGCTGGTCTCGGTGATCATCGGTGTGACCAACGTGATCCCCTTCTTCGGGCCATTCATCGGTGCCATCCCGGCCACGCTGCTCATTCTGATCCAGAACCCCATCAAGGCGCTGTGGTTCGTGCTGTTCGTGCTGGTCCTGCAGCAGCTGGACGGCAACGTGATCGGCCCCAAGATCCTGGGCAACACCACCGGTCTTTCCAGTTTCTGGGTACTGTTCGCCATCCTGCTGTTCGGCGGCCTGTGGGGCTTTGTGGGCATGATCGTTGGCGTGCCGCTGTTTGCTGTTATCTACGATGTCATCAAAAAGCTGGTCATCCACGGCTTGCAGCGCAATCAGGAGCTGACCCTGCTGAACAGCTATCACGACCAGTTCGGCGACCCCACAGACGATGCAGCCGCACAGCCCGCTGCATCGCAACCTGCTGAAAACCAGTAACCCTTCCCTGCCCCGCATCAGAGCACTTCCGATGCGGGGCTTTTTTTTACACATTACAAATTGAAATTTGACGAGGTATTTACATGAAGAAGAGCGCATCAAGGATTATCGGTTTGCTAATGTTGATTATAGCTGTTATATTTATAATGTTTGCATTGAACCATCCAGAAATGAGTTTTCCTTGGAACAATACCATTACTTGGTTACTGTATGGTTTATATATTCTTGTGACAGTCATGTTGCTTATTGCGCCTAAGACGAAGAAGTAAACAATTCGCGTTTGTGGAGCGAAGTGGAACAATGAAAGCCCCAGTGGGGCTTTTAAGTGACAGAACAGTCTTGCGTAGCAAGATGGAGGGGCCTCGCCCCGACAAGTTCCAGCTTGCCGGGCGGACAGGCAACTGAAAACCACACAAAAAACGAAGGAGCAGCCATGGTACTTTATTTTACGGGAACCGGCAACAGCCGGTATCTGGCGCGGCGCATTGCCGAAGGGTTGGGGATGCCGCTTTACGACCTGAACGCTTGCATCAAGGCAGGGAATACCGCCCCGGTGCAGACTGGCCGGGATGTGGTGCTGGTCACGCCTACCTACGCATGGCGCATCCCCCGGGTGGTGTCGGAGTGGCTGGGCAAGACCGCGCTGACCGGGGCAGAGCGTATCTGGTTTGTGATGGACTGCGGCAGCGGAATTGGCAATGCAGCAGTCTATAACCGGCAGCTTGCGGCGCAAAAGCAGCTGCAGTACATGGGTACAGCTCAGATCATCATGCCGGAAAACTACATTGCCATGTTCAATGCGCCCCAAAAAGAGCAGGCAAAGAGCATCGTGGAGCAGGCAGAGCCTGTACTTCAGAAGGTGCTGACCCAGCTCAAGGCCGGGCAGGAATTTCCCCCGCCGAGAGACAACCTCTACGACCGCCTGATGAGCGGCCCGGTAAACCCGGTGTTCTATCGGTTTTTTGTAAAAGCAGAGGCCTTCCGGGCAACGGGTGCCTGCATCGGCTGCGGTAAGTGCGTGGAGTTGTGCCCTCTGAACAACATCCATCTGGAAAGCGGCAGGCCGGTCTGGGGAAAAAACTGTACCCACTGCATGGCGTGCATCTGCTATTGCCCCAAAGAGGCCATCGAGTACGGCAAAAAGAGCAGGGGAAAGCCACGGTATCATTTTGAAGCGCTGGAAAGGAAGCAGCAGGACGTGTGAAGGAGAGCGGAAATTAGATGAAGTTTTTATACTTGCATGGGTTGGGACAAAAACCAGACAGTTGGGACAGAGTAATAAAAGAAACGAAGGTCTCGGACAGCAGCGTCTGCTTGAGTTTGGCAGAGATGCTGGAAGGAAAAGCGGCCACCTATAAGGAGCTGTATACTGCATTCTCAGAAGAGTGCAACAAGGAAAATGACGAAATCGTCTTGTGCGGGCTTTCCCTGGGTGCTGTTCTGGCACTTAATTATGCGATAGACCATCCGAATAAAGTAAAGGCACTGGTGCTAATTGCAGCACAATATAAAATGCCTGAAAAGCTATTGAAGTTCCAGAATATGCTGTTTCGCTTTATGCCGAATACAATGTTCAAGCAATTTGGATTCAAGAAAGCAGATGTGATCAGCTTGTGCGGTACGATGACGGAATTGGATTTCAGGGATTCATTATGTAAGGTGTCCTGTCCGGCATTGATCGTTTGTGGGGAAAAGGACAACGCAAACAAAAAAGCCTCAAAGGAACTTGCCAGTTATTTGAGCGATTCCCACTTCCATGAGCTTTTGAAAACAGGTCATGAAGCAAACATAGAGTCTCCAGAGGAATTGGCAATGGTGCTGCAGAGATTTTATGATAATATTATCGGATAGTCTACGATCTACACCCTGAAGGATCGCTGTCTGAAATACAGTACATTTAGAATAGTGTTTTCTCCATTCTGCCGGTTGAATGGCGTTTGAAGTTGAAGAGGATCTTGCTGATCATATAATAACGATCTGCATTTGGCTCTTCTGTAACACAGTCACAGAAGCTGCAGACCCATGGCGATGATCCACATATAGGAGCAGGTCTTGGGGATCATCAGCAGGCCCACTTTGGGCTTGGTCTTACTGAAAAGGGTCACAGGCAGGTAGCAGCCGAAGGAGATTAGGATGGCTGCCACCATCCGGGTCATATGGTAGTCGCCGGTGTTGCCGGAGATGGCGTACAGGATGATGACGCCGAGGCCGGTAAAGGCAAACACTGCGTTGCGCAGGATGGACAGGGTGGGGTTGCCCTCATCGGTACACCAGTTGTTCTGGGGCAGCAGGCAGATCAGGATGCGCAGGATGGCAGACAGCCAGATCAGGACTTCCACAGCTACGGGAGCCTGAAGCTGAGGGAAGGTGGCCTTCCAGACATACAGCAGGATGATATAGAATACCGTCATGGTGATGGAAGAGACCTGCAGCCCGATGCCGAGCTGCTTTTTGATCCGGTCGCTGCTGCCTCGCACGGCCCGGATGATCCGGGGCACCAGATGGAAGGCGTCACCGCCGCAGAGGGTCAGGGTCAGGACGCCATATAGGATAAAAAGGCTGCGGCCCTGAGCCATCGTGAAAAAGAGGATGCCTGCGATGAGATCAAAGATCAGATAGGCGGCATCGAACACCGCCTCCATCAGGTCGGGCATTTTGGGCTGGTAGGCTTTATGATTCATGATGTGTCATTCCTTTTATTTTGAGGCATTCTTCTGCGTTGTCGCATATCTTCTGGAATGCCTGTTTACAAGCTGCGATCTGAGGCTCTGAGAGTCCCTGAAACATATCTCTGGCAAACTGCCGCTGAGCCTCAAGCCCTTCGGCGATGATCGGCTGAGCCGACGCGGACAGATAGACATCGATATGCTTTTTGTTCCCGTCGGCGACCTTTTTTTCGATCAGTCCCCGCTCCTCCAGCACTTTCAGTGAGGTGGAGACATGAGATTTGGTGGAATTGCGCACCCGTACAATATCTGCGGCGGTATGGTACTGAGGATTATGGTATAAAAACATCAGGATATCATACTCCATCTGCCGGAGCTGATATTTCTGACATACGGATGACATCAGCAGCTCATAGTAGCAGGTAATGGCTTTGTGATGATCCCAAAAGTTCATAGATACCTCCTGTGATATATTGTTCTATTTAGAACGATTGCATTATATGCTATCCCCGCCGCTTTGTCAAGAGGAAATTTCTGACGATGATGTTCTTGACCGGAAAATAGGACTCATTGCCCTGCGGAGCCTTTTCTGCCATGTCAACACGGGAAACACAGAATAAAAAAACAGCGACCCCGGAGAGCGGTGGGAATCACTCTCCGGGGTCGCTGTTGTCAGGACAGGGTCTCTTTTGTATGCAGGCGTCGGAAGGCGTCCTCTTTTACAAGCTCAATGACCACCGCAGTCAGAGGAATAAAGAAGATGATGCCGATGATGCCAAAAAGCTTTCCGCCGATCATGGCGGCCACAAGGGTGTAAAACGGAGAAAGCCCCACGGATTTTCCGACTACACGGGGATAGATGAACTGGTTCTCGATAAACTGCACGGCAAGGTAGACAATGAGGCAGCGCACCGCCAGCACAGGATCCACCAGAAGCACAAGGAACACGCTGACCACGCAGGAGATCAGTGCCCCCACATAGGGGATGATGGCACAGATGGCGGTGAGCATCCCCACCAGACTGCCGTAGGGGATCCGGAAAACCGAAAATGCAAGGGTCATGAGGACACCGAGGATCACGGCCTCACTGCATTGTCCCGTCAGAAAGTTTGCGAAGGACTGACGGAACAGCCGACAGAATTTCAGCAGCCCGGCGGCGTGGCTGGGCTTCAGATAGGCACATACCAGTGTGCGGGCGTGGTGGCAGAGACTCTCGGCCCCGAGGGACATATAGATGGAGATGATCAGGGCAAAAGATGCAGTCACCACGATGTTCACCGTGGCAGATACCGCCCCGACCGCATTGACCAGCACGGTGTCGATGCTGTTGGTGATCCTGTGCAGCAGCTGCTCCCAGTCGATGCCCTCCAGCCAGTGCATCAACCAGTCCATGTTGGTGTCCTGTGCGCTGAGATAGGCGGTCCAGCGAGGGATATTGGACTCGATCTGCAGATAGAGGCTGTGAAACGACTGCACAAGCTCCGGGATCAGCAGGGTGAGCGCCAGCACCAGCACAAGAACAACGCCGAGCAGGGTGATGAAAAAGCTGAGAAGATGGATGGCGCTGCCCGAGGGCTGCTTTTTGGCCCTGCGGAACAGGCTTCTCAGCCGCTTTTCCAGTCCGGCCATAGGCACGCTGAGAAAAAGCGCCAGAATGCCGCCGGCCAGAATGGGCAGGATCAAATCGATAAGTTCGGCGGCAAAGGCCAGAACGGCAGAAAGCCGCAGCAGTGCGACAAAAAGCGTTACCCCCACAACGGTCACGAGCAGATATTGTTTTGTTTTTGGTTCCATGACGACATTCCTTTCCCGGAGTCTGTAGCTGCAAATTGCAAAAGCTCCTCTGCGGACTCTTTTATCGTATTGTAATGGGAAGGAACAGGCTTGTCAAGACGCCGGGAAGGGGAGTGGCGGCCCGCAGCGATGGCCCTGCCTGTCGATCGATGCTTTTTTCGAAGGGAGCATTTATCCTAGCAGCATTCTCCTTTTTATGATATAATCATATCGTTTCTCGCAATTCAAAACAGCATCGCTGCGATATGCAGTCTGCGGATGTTGCGTGTGCATGAAAGACGCAAACTGCTATAAAAAAGGAGGAATGCAAGATGATCCACCTGCTGTTGGCAGTGATCTATGTTTCTTTTATCAGTCTGGGCCTGCCGGATTCTCTGTTGGGGGCAGCGTGGCCTTCGATCTATCAGGGATTTGGGGTTCCGGTCTCCTATTCCGGTGTGATCTTCTGCATTATATCGGTGGGAACAGTGCTCTCCAGCCTGCAAAGTGACCGGATGACCCGCCGGTTTGGAGCGGGCGGCGTTACGGCCATCAGCGTTGCCATGACCGCCGCAGCACTGTTCGGGTTCTCTGTCAGCAGCTCATTCTGGGCCATGTGCCTGTGGGCGATCCCTTATGGACTTGGAGCTGGAAGCGTGGATGCTGCACTCAACAACTATGTGGCGCTCCATTTTGCCAGCCGCCACATGAGCTGGCTCCATTGTATGTGGGGGATCGGAGCCTCGGTCGGGCCCTACATCATGGGCGCGGCGCTTTCCTCCCGTGCCGGGTGGCAGACGGGGTATCGGGTCATCAGTGTGATGCAGATGGTGCTGACGATCATTATTCTGCTGAGCCTCCCGCTCTGGAAAACGAAATCGGGTGCGAATGCCGAGGAGCGGGAAGCAGCCCCGGCAGAAGCGCTGACCCTGAAACAGATTTTCCGGATCTCCGGCGTAAAAGAGGTTCTGGTCACATTTTTCTGCTATTGTTCTCTGGAGCAGACCACCAGTCTGTGGGCCAGCAGTTATCTGGTGCTGAACAGGGGAATCGCGCCGGAGACCGCCGCCGGTTTTGCCAGTCTTTTCTTTGTCGGCATCACTGTGGGACGGGCGTTGTGCGGCTTCCTGACCTTAAAATTCGATGATACCCAGATGGTTCGTATGGGGCAGGGGATCATCGCGATTGGGATAGCGGCGTTTCTTCTGCCGCTTGGGGAAGCAGTGACGCTGGCAGGGCTGCTGCTGGTTGGTCTTGGCTGTGCTCCAATCTATCCCAGTATCATTCATGCAACGCCGGGCCGCTTCGGTGCGGACAGGTCACAGGCGATCATTGGGGTTCAGATGGCCAGCGCCTATATTGGCAACTGCCTGATGCCGCCGTTGTTCGGCGTAATCGCAAACCACACCACGATCTCGATTTTTCCGTATTATCTGCTGGTGATCCTGATTTTGATGGGATATATGCACGAAGCGCTGCAAAAGAAAACGAAAGCGGCGCAATAAAATACCGCTGCTCTTGCGTTTGGAGAATGCACAAGAGCAGCGGTATTTTTGTATGCATATCAATCCTGCATCTGCACCGGAACAGTCGGCAGGTCTCGCAATCGGATACGGCGCACCACGATTCTGGATGTGGCACTGGGGTGAAGAATTTATTGCTCAGACGGCCCGGACCGCTGGGATTCTCTTGCCTGTATGCGTCGGCAGGCATCCTCCTTCACAAGCTCAATGATCACCGCCGTCAGGGGGATAAAGAAGATGATACCGATGATGCCAAAGAGCTCTCCGCCGATCATAGCGGCCACAAGGGTGTACAGCGGAGAAAGTCCCACGGATTTTCCCACAACCCGGGGGTAGATGAACTGGTTTTCAATAAACTGCACGGCAAGGTAAACAATGAGGCAGCGCACGGCCAGAACGGGATCCACCAACAGCACGAGGAACACGCTGACCACGCAGGAGATCAGCGCTCCGACGTAGGGGATAATGGCGCAGATGGCGGTCAGCATTCCCACCAGGCTGCCGTAGGGGATCTTGAAAACGGAAAACGCAAGAGCCATGAGAACGCCAAGGATTACGGCCTCACTGCATTGCCCTGTCAGAAAGTTTGCAAAGGATTGCCGGAACAGTCGGCAGAACTTCAGCAGCCAGGCGGAGTGGCTGGGTTTCAGGTAGGCGCAGACCAATGTGCGGGCGTGGTGGCAGAGACTCTCTGAGCCAACGGACATATAAACGGAGATGATCAGGGCAAAGGATGCGGTCACCACGATATTTACCGTGGCAGATACGGCACCTACCGCATTGACCAGCACAGTATCGATGGTGTCAGTGACCCTGTGAAGCAGCTGCTCCCAGTCGATGCCCTCCAGCCAGCTCATCAGCCACCCCATGTCGGCATCCTGTGCGCTGAGATAGGCGGTCCAGCGGGGGATGTTTGCTTCGATCTGTACATAGAGGCTGTGAAAAGACTGCACCAGCTCCGGGATCAGCAATGTCAGCGCCAGCACCAACACCAGCACAACACCTAGCAGGGTGATGAAGAAGCTCAGGAGATGGAGTGCTTTATCCGAGGGCTGTTTTTTGGCCTTGCAGAACAGGCGTTTCAGCCGTTTTTCCAGCCCAGTCATAGGCACGTTGATAAAAAGTGCCAGGATGCCGCCTGCCAGAATGGGCAGTACCAGGTCTACCAGCTGTGCTGCAAAGGTCAGAACGGAAGAAAGCCGCAGCAGCGCCACAAAAAGTGTGACTCCTACAACAGTTATGAGCAGATATTGTTTTGTTTTTGGTTCCATGAAAAAATCCTTTCCCGGAGCTGATGGCTGAAATATGCAAAGAGAACGTCTGCGAGCTCTTTTTCGTATTGTAATCAGAAGCAGCTGGCTTGTCAAGAAGTCGGGAACTGCGGGGTTTTCTTTTTGGGCTGGGCGTGATATAATATGTAGGTCGCAATTCCGTGAAAAAAATCAAAATAAACGGGAATGCGTGGAAAAGCAAAGAGATATAACAGGGAGTATCTTTGCCGCTTGCATAAAGTTGAATGAAAATCAACTTGAGATAAAACTCCATAGTACAGTCTGTATAAAAACGACACGAAAAAAGCTGAAATTTCCTCTTGCTTTTTCTGAGATCTGTGCTATAATATTAAGGCAATCGTTTCCAAGGCCGCTCGCGGGGGTAGCCGATATTGAAGGTTGTGATGGGCACATACATTTATAATATGGCCCCAATAAGTCAGAACCAGAAATGAGGTGAAAAGAATGAAACAGGGTATCCATCCGAACTACGTTGACTGCACCATTACCTGCGCTTGCGGCAACGTCATCAAGACTCGTTCCACCAAGCCCGAGATCCACGTCGAAGTTTGCTCCAAGTGCCACCCCTTCTACACTGGTAAGCAGAAGCTGGTTGACACCGGCGGACGTGTTGAGCGCTTCAACAAGCGTTTCGGCCGTAAGTAATTACTGGTCTTTTTAGCGCCGTCTCCTTTGGGAGGCGGCGTTTTTTGTTGTTATGCCGCACAAAAGCTCTCTTTCTGTAATTTACACGCCGTTCCCTTATTTTGAACACATTTCCGGACTAAAATAAACCAGTATCTTCAAAAAGCGCTTTGCGCTGCCTTAGAAAGGAGCGTTGTGAACGTGATCGAAGTTTCTCATCTCACCAAACAGTATGGCAATCATCTTGCCGTGGACGATGTCTCGTTTAACGTGGCAGATGGCCAGATCTGTGGTCTGCTGGGGCCCAACGGCGCGGGCAAATCCACCATTATGAACATCCTCACCGGCTATCTCTCTGCCACCAGTGGGCAGGTGACGGTGGCAGGGCACCCTCTGCCCGAGGAGGCCGATGCCGCCAAAGCCTGTGTGGGCTATCTGCCCGAACAGCCGCCCCTTTACCCGGAGATGACGGTGCAGGAGTACCTGACCTTTGCCGCCGAGCTGAAGGGTGTGAAAAAGGCGGAACGGAAGGAGCAGGTGTGCAGGGCTGCCCGCCGTACCGGGCTGGAAGCCGTTCTGCCCCGGCTCATCCGCAGCCTTTCCAAGGGCTACAAGCAGCGGGTGGGCATTGCACAGGCATTACTGGGCAGTCCCAGGCTCATCATTCTGGACGAGCCGATGGTCGGCCTGGACCCGGCACAGGTCATCGAGATCCGCAAGCTCATCCGGGAGCTGGGCCGGGCGCATACAGTTATCCTGTCCAGCCATATCCTCAGTGAGGTGCAGGCAGTCTGCCAGCAGATCCTGATCCTTTCCAAAGGACATCTAGCGGCAGCAGGCAGTCTGGAGGAGCTGACCGCCGATGGCAAGAGCCTGGAAGCGGTGTTTCTGGAACTGACCGACGGTGAACCGGAAGAAGCAACCGGAGAGGAGGAAGCAGAATGACAGCTATTTTCAAGCGGGAATTCCGCAGCTTCTTTCACGGGATGCTGGGGTACGTCCTCACGGCGTTTCTGGTGGCGAGTTCCGGCCTGTATTTTCTGGCCAGGTGCCTGATCTACGGCCTGACGGATTTCAGTTACTACACCCTCTACCAGACCATTTTCATGCTGCTGCTCTATATCCCGGTGCTGGCGATGCGCTCACTGGCCGAGGAGCGCCACAGCCGCACCGACCAGCTGCTGCTCACCAGCCCGGTCTCAGTGTGGGGCATCGTGCTGGGCAAGTTCTTTGCCATAGCGGCTGTGTTCGCTCTGCCCTGCGCTGTGGATGCGGTGATGATCTTCATCCTCTGGGCGCTGGGCGGCACCGTGTCTGCTCTGCTCGCAAACCTTGCGGGGCTGCTCTGCTACTTTTTGCTGGGCTGTGCGGCCATTGCATTGTGTGAGTTTCTCTCCGGCCTGACCGAGAACCAGATCATTGCCGCCGTGGCGGGCTTTTCAGCCTTGCTGCTGGCCTACCTGATGCCCAGCCTGCGCAGTATGTTCAATGCGGGCAGCGCCGTGGCGCTGGCAGTGTTCACCGGGATCGCAGGCGCGGCTTCTCTGGCGGCCGGTCTGCGCACCCGCAGCTTTGTGCTGGGGTGCCTGACCTTTGCGGCGCTCTGCCTGGGCCTGACAGGGCTGTTTCTGCTCCGCAGTGCATGGCTTACCGAGGCTTTCAGCGCCGTGCTGAGTGCCCTGTGCCTGTTTACACCCTTTGAGGATTTTGTCAACAACAGCTTCTCCATCCCTGCCGTGGTCTATTATCTGACCGTGACGGCGGTGTTCCTGTTCTTTACGGCGCAGGACATTGAGAAGCGCCGCTGGAACTGAGAGGAGGGAACACAGATGAAGCTTTTTGCAAAGCAGAGCTCCTCGGGTGACGGGCGGGTGTTCCGCAGCGGGGTGTGGTCGGCAGCCATTGCCGCGGCTGTGATCGTGCTGGCCGTGCTGGTCAATCTCATTGTCCGGGCCATTCCTTCCAGATATACCGAGTTCGATCTCTCCGAGGCTGGGCTCTACACCCTGAGCGAGAGCTCCAGACAGGTAGCCGACGACCTGACGCAGGATGTGACCATTTATTATCTGGCCCAGACCGGCAATGAGGACCAGATCATCTCCAAGCTGCTGGACAAATACGCCGCCCAGAGCAGCCATATCACCTGGGAGCTGAAAGATCCGGCAGTCTACCCGACCTTTGCGGCCCAGTACGGCGCACAGGATCTGACCTCCGGCGGGCTGATCCTGGTCTGCGGGGAACAAAGCAAGGTGCTGGATGCCGCAGAGCTTTACGACTACGATTACAGCGATTATGCCGCCACCGGCGCGGCCAACGTGACCTTTGACGGTGAAAGCAAGATCACCTCTGCCATCTACCAGCTGACCAGCGGAGAGAGCCGCCATGTGTACTACACCACCAACCACGGCGAGCAGGCGCTGACTTCCACTCTGACCGATGCGCTGGAAAGCCAGAACCTGACCGTTTCGGCACTTGACCTGCTCTCCCAGACCATCCCCGAGGACTGTGACCTGCTTGTCATCAACGATCCGGCGCAGGACTTTTCCGGCGCAGGCAGTCTGGTGGATGAGCTGGGCCAGCTGCGCAGCTATCTGAGCAACGGAGGCCGCGTACTGCTGCTGACGGATTCCTATTATAGTACCCCCAATCTGGATGCTGTGATGGCCGAGTTCGGCCTGACCCGCACCGAGGGCCTTGTGGTGGAGGGCGATACCAACCACTACCTCAATGGCTACCCGGCCCTTTACCTGCTGCCGGATTATGCCAGTACAGAGGAATCTACTGCGCTGGACGGTGTGAACACCAGCCGCAGAGTTCTGCTGCAGATGGCACAGGGCATCACCCTGACCGAGACAGAGCATGTGGTCTCGGATGCCCTTCTGGTCAGCTCGGACAGTGCTTACAGCAAACCGGAAGGCTACGAGATGACCACCACCGAGAAGGCGGACGGCGACATTGCCGGTCCCTTCACGCTGGCAGCATACGCCCGCAATGAGGACACGGGTGCCCAGGTCATCTGGGTCAACTGCGGCAATATGGACAATGAGGGCATCTATCAGGTCATCCCGGGCAATGTGACCTTCCTGCAGGGCTGTGCGGCTTCGCTGGCCGGGCAAGAGAGCGCTGTCCTCATCGACAGCAAGGCACTGGAAGCAGCTCCGTTGGAAGTGTCAGGCATTGCCGCCTCTACGCTGGGCCTGCTCTTTATCATTGTTCTGCCTGCAGCCCTGCTGGCTGTGGGTGCCGTGGTGGTCGTGCTGCGGCGCAGAAAGTGAGGACCTGTCCATGAAAGCAAAACAGCGTACCCTCGGGGTGCTGCTTTTCCTCATCCTGCTGGCAGGCGGCGTGTTTGCCCTGCTGATGCTGCGGAATGCCCGGGAAGAACAGGCTGCCAGTGCGGCCGCAGATGGAATCATTCCGCTGGCGGCAGTTTCGGGCAATGACCTGACGCAGATCGTGCTCCACTATCAGGGCGAGACGAACACCCTGCTCTATACCGCCGATGGCTGGACGCTGGCTGAAGATCCAGCTTACCATCTGGACACCTCTGCCTGCAACACAATGCTCACCGCGCTTTCCTCTTTGAACGCAAAGCGGGAGCTGAGCCCGCAGGCAGGGGAGGGCTACGGCTTTGCGGAGCCTGCGCTGACCATAGAGGTGACGGCAGCGGGCGAAACGGACACCTATACCTTCGGGGCCGGCAATACCATGACAGGGGATCTCTATGTCCGCAAGAATAACAGCGATGTCATTTATACCGTATCGGGGACCAAAGCCGCCTGCTTTGAGTTGACCAGGGCGGAGCTATTCGGTGCCTTCAACCCGGCGGGGCTGACGGCCTCGGAGATCGAAGCCGTCTCCTATACGCTGGCCGATGGCGAGACTGTGACCCTGAAAGCAAACTCGGAGCCTGCAGCAGAGAGTGACAGCAACGCCTACCAGACTGTCTGGCAGCTGGCGGGGGATACTGCCGCAGACCTCGACGAGACAAAGGTGGATGCCATCCTCTCGGCTCTCTGCACCTATGTCTCGGCACAGGCAACAGATGCCGACCCGGCGGCGTATGGTTTTGAGGCCCCGCTGGTCACAGCAGAGGTCACCACAGCCGATGGCAGAATAAATCTGACCTATGCTATGGGGACAGGCGGCTGTTACCTGATGGTGGAAGGCGACAGCTCCGTTTATACGGTGGATGCCAGTGTGGTGAGCGCGCTTTTGTACCCTGCGGATCAGCTGAAAGCAGAATAAAACGTTTCACTCCCGCGCTGTGCGAATTCTTGGTACAGCGCGGGATTTTTTTGCGCCGGATGTAAAGTTTCGGCAAACCTCGACAGAGTGATTGACATTTCAGTTCGGATTGTTTATGATAGGCGATGACAGGGCAGAATAACTGCACAATATTACGGATGTCATGGATGTTGTGCGGGGCTGGTCGCCCTGGTACGAAGGATGGGGTGGATGCCCTGTCTTTTTTCGTATCTGAGTTTAAGGAGGAAAAGTAAAAAATGGACAACTCGGTGATCGTTTCACTGCGCGATATCGTGGTGGAATTTGACGGTCAGCGCATTCTGGATGGGCTGAACCTGGACATCCATGACAAAGAATTCGTAACGCTGCTGGGTTCTTCCGGCTGCGGCAAGACCACCACCCTGCGCCTGATCGCAGGCTTCCTGGAACCCAACGCGGGGCAGGTCCTGCTGAAGGGCCAGGATATTACCGGTGTGCCCCCCTATAAGCGTCCGGTGAATACCGTGTTCCAGAAGTACGCGCTGTTCCCGCACCTGAACGTGTTTGAGAATGTGGCCTTTGGCCTGCGCCTGAAGAAGATGGACGAAGAGACCATCCGCCGCAAGGTGCGCGATATGCTGGAGGTGGTCGGCCTGAAGGGCTTTGAGCGCCGCAGCATCGGCCAGATGTCCGGCGGCCAGCAGCAGCGTGTTGCCATTGCCCGCAGTCTGGTCAATGAGCCTGAGATCCTGCTGCTGGACGAGCCTCTGGGTGCACTGGACCTTAAGCTCCGCAAGGAGATGCAGCTGGAGCTCAAGCGCCTGCAGCGTGAGATGAACATCACCTTTATTTATGTTACCCACGATCAGGAAGAGGCCCTGACCATGTCTGATACCGTTGTTGTGATGAACGGCGGAAAGGTGCAGCAGATCGGTACCCCCGAGGATATCTACAACGAGCCTAAAAATGCCTTTGTGGCGGACTTTATCGGCGATTCCAACATTGTGGACGGCGTGATGCACCGCGACTTCCTGGTCTCCTTCTCGGGTGTGCAGTTCCCCTGCGTGGACCGCGGCTTTGCCCGGGAACAGAGCGTTCAGGTGGTGGTCCGTCCCGAGGACATTGAAGTGGTCAGCCCCGTGGAGGGTCAGCTGGTGGGCGTAGTCAATGATGTCATCTTCAAGGGCGTTCATTTTGAGATGCACGTTGAGTGCGAGGGCCGTGAGTGGCTGATCCACTCCACCCGCGCCTGCACCCCCGGTGAAACCATTGGTATGCGCATCGGCCCCAACGAGATCCATATCATGGCACGTTCGGAGGGCTGAATGGGAAATGATGAAAATTTACGATAAGAAGCTGGCCTATCCTTATTTTATCTGGATGGTGCTGTTCACGGTGGTTCCGCTGATCATCGTGGTTTATTATGCCCTGACCGATGGCAGCGGCAATTTCACCATTGCCAACCTGACCAGCGTCAGCGGCTACGGCTCCGTGTTTGCCCGCAGCCTGCTGCTGGCCCTTGTGGCTACCGTGATCTGCCTGATCATTGCATTTCCGGTGGGCTATTTTCTGTCCCGCCTGCGGGTGAACAAGCAGCATATCATGCTGATGCTGGTCATGCTGCCCATGTGGATGAACTTCCTGCTCCGCACCTATGCCTGGATGGGCCTGCTGAGCATCAACGGCCCTGTGAACGCGGTGCTGGGCTTTTTGGGCCTGGGCCCCTATACCATGCTGAACACCTCCGGCGCGGTGGTGCTGGGCATGGTGTATAACTATGTGCCCTACATGATCCTGCCCCTCTACACCAGTATGACCAAGATCGATCAGAGCCTGGTGGAAGCGGCACAGGATCTGGGAGCCTCCACCACCCAGACCCTTTTCCGGGTGCTCATCCCCATGAGCGTGCCCGGCATCAGCACCGGCATCACCATGGTGTTCGTTCCGGCGGTGTCTACCTTTGTCATCAGCCGTATGCTGGGCGGCGGCTCCAACCTGATGATCGGCGACCTGATCGAGATGCAGTTCCTGGGCAACAGCTACAACCTGAACGTCGGTTCGGCCATGAGCCTTGTGCTGATGATCATCGTCCTGCTCTGCATGAGCTTCACATCCAGCTTTGATGAAGATGAAATGGAGGGCGTGTCCTGATGAAAACGAAACATCTGCGCCTGATGCAGCGGGCCTACGTCATCCTCTTCTTCTGCTTCATGTACCTGCCCATTGCCTATATGATCGTGTTCAGCTTCAACCAGAGCAAGGGCTACGCACTGTTCACAGGCTTTACCCTCAAGTGGTACACCAGCCTGCTCCATAACTCTGCCATCCTGAGCGCTTTGCGCGTCTCGCTGGAGGTGGCCCTCATCTCTGCGGTCATTGCAACGGTTCTGGGTACGGCGGCCTCGCTGGGCATTGCGTCCATGAGCCGCAAGAGCCGCCTGGTGATCACCAACATCACCTATATCCCGGTGGTCAACCCGGAGATCATCACCGGCATCTCCCTGATGTTGCTGTTCGTGGCTTACCAGCGCTTTGCCGAGGGAGTTTCCTGGCTGCCCGACACCATCATGGGAATGCCCACGCTGCTGATCGCGCATATCGCCTTCAATGTGCCCTATGTCATCTTCAACGTGACCCCCAAGCTCAAGCAGCTGGACATCAAACTGTATGAGGCAGCTCTGGATCTGGGCTGCGACCCCAGGCAGGCGTTCTTCAAAGTCATCCTGCCTGAGATCAGCCCGGCCATCCTGTCGGCCTTCCTCATCTGCCTGACCTACTCCATCGATGATTTTATGATCTCCTATTTCAACTGCGGCACGGTGGAGACCCTGCCCATTGCCATCTATTCCATGACCCGAAAAAAGGTCAGCCCGGAGATCTATGCTCTGTCCACCATCATGTTTGTGGTGATCCTGACCATCATCCTCATCTCCAATGCCATGGAGAGCCGGGAGTACCGCCGGGATCAGAAGGCACTGAGAGGGGAGGACGTAAAATGAAACGTTTTGCTGTTCTGCTACTGACGCTGGCCATGGCGTTCTGCTGTGCTGCGCCTGCCTTTGCCGCCGGAACCATTGAGGTGACCGAGGACGTTTCGGTCTCGGACGATTACGACTGGACCCGCTTTCAGGGCCAGAATCTCACCCTGAACGTTTACAACTGGGGCGAATACATCTCCAACGGTTCCGATGACAGCGTGGATGTGGTGGCCGCCTTCGAGAAGCTTACCGGCATCAAGGTCAACTACACCACCTTTGATTCCAACGAATCCATGTACGCCAAACTGAAATCCGGTGCGGCCAACTACGATGTGGTCATCCCTTCGGATTACATGGTGGCAAAGATGATCGCCGAGGGAATGCTTGCACCGCTGGATTACAGCAACATCCCCAACTCCCAGAACATCGATGCGGTCTACCGTGATCCGGATTATGACCCCACCAACGCCTATACCGTGCCCTATATGCTCTGTACCACCGGCATCATCTACAACACCACCATGGTGGAGAATGCCCCCACCAAATGGGCTGACCTGTGGGACGAGCAGTACGCGGGCAACATCCTGATGTTCAATAACAGCCGTGATGCCTACGCCATTGCAGCGTTCAAGAATGGCACCAGCATCAACCCCGAGACCCCGGAAGAGGTGGACGAGGTGGTGGAGACCCTGAAAGCGCAAAAACCGCTGGTGCAGGCCTACGTTATGGATGAGATCTTTGATAAGATGATCGGCGGCGAGGCAGCCATCGGCGTGTACTACTCCGGCGATGCCATCACCATGATCGATGATAACCCGGATCTGGCCTGGGTGTTCCCGGAGGAGGGCAGTGTGCTGTCGGTGGACTGCATGGCGGTGCCTGCCACCAGTGAGCACAAGGAAGCTGCGGAGATGTTCATCAACTTCATGTGCGAGCCGGACATCGGAAAGGCCAATGCGGAGTATATCGGCTATACTACCCCCATGCAGAAGGTGTGGGATATCCTGGACGAGGATCTGAAGTACAGTGAGATCGCATACCCCTCTGAGGAAGTAGAAGCCAAGGAAAAGGTGTTCACCGCCCTGAGCGATGAGGTCAACAACGAGCTCGACGTAAAGTGGAGCGAGATGAAGAGCTACGATGAGGGCGGCAGCGGCGTTGTGTTCCTGATGCTGCTGCTTGCCATGGTAGCGCTGGCCTGCTTCAACATCTGGCGCAAGCTGCGCAAAAAGACCCGGAATCAGTATTGAGAAGAAAGGGCCCTCTCCGTCAAAGCCTCTGGCAATACGAAGCAATGACGGAGAGGGTCCTCTTTTGGAAAGGAAACGTATGAATCAATATACCTATCATACAACTGTCCTGAACGCTGACGGCGACTTTCGCCGGATGATCAAGCCCAGCGCCCTGTTCCGCTATGTGGAGCAGGCGGCGGCAGACCACGCCCGTGCCTACGGCATGGATGATGCTTTTTTCAAAGCACACCACACGGCGTTTCTGGTGGGCAAGCAGGCGGCGCAGATCACCCGGATGCCCCTGCGCGCCGAAAAGCTGACATTTGTTACCGCCTGTGAGCCGTGCAAGAAGGGTTCGATGAAGCGGCTGACCCGCATTCTGGACGAAGCAGGGAAGGAGTGTGCTCTGATCGACAGCCGGTGGATCATGGTGGATACCGATCGTGAGTGCATCCTGCGCCAGCCCTCCTGGTATACGCCCGGTTACTGGAACGAGGATCTGGACGGGGAGCTGCCCCAGCTGGTGCACAAAGCAAAGGAACTGACCTGTGCGGGTAGCCGGACAGCTAGCTACTCCCTGTGCGACCTGAACGGCCATGTGAATAACGCCTGCTATCTGGACATCGCCTGTGATGCCCTGCCGCTGGAGGTGGTCAAGGGCGGGCCGTTGAAATTTGCCTCCGTCAAGTACCACCGGGAGATCCCGCTGGGCAGTCAGGTCGAGGTGTTCTATGCGCCCTCGGCCGATGGCTGGTATGTGGTGGGCCGCCGCGAAGAGCACGCCGCGTTTGAATGCTACCTGGAATTTACAAAATAAATCCAGAAAAATTACAATTATGTTACAAAATCTGCGAAAAAGGTCTTGCAAAACGGAAACAAAAGAGTTACAATATGGTTACAGAAAGCGATGAGCGCTTTTTGAGACTGAAATCTTTTTCTTCTTGTTGAATAAGAGATATCGGGTGCAGGGCCTTCTCCTCCTCCGGCTGTTCTCCTTCACAGCTGTCGGCACTGTACCGCACAGGCGGTATCTCGCTTCGTGTGCAAAAAAGTCCGTCCGGTTTTCCGGT
>ERZ825159.1849-NODE-1849-length-18903-cov-3.529022_pt1 | contig 18903 bp, 8 predicted proteins | sample MGYA00519932_ERZ825159 | MGnify/ENA primary metagenome ERZ825159 (study PRJEB31778, sample SAMEA3449191) | human gut metagenome | biome: human gut; feature: human-associated habitat; material: faeces | place: United Kingdom | collected 2010/2012 ...
GGCGCCGTTTTCGCGGATGATCTTCTCCACGTTCAGAGCAGTCTCCACATTCTGGGGATAGGGCATGCCGTGGGAGATGATGGTGCTCTCCAGAGCCACCACGGGACGGCCCTCGGCCACTGCCTGCTGCACCTCAGGTGCGATATCCAGATAACGATTCATAAGTCATTTACCTCCTGTTGAGAATTGTTTCAATGTTATCCCAGCACATAGCCGGGTTGATGGTGGTTTCTGCCTCGCAGGCCAGAGCGCCTGCGCCCACGGCCCAGCGGGCCGTGTCGGTAAGGGAATCGCCCAGAACCATCCGGGCGGCCAGGGCGGCGGCCACGGCGTTTCCCTTGACTGGTCCTCCCTGGCGTTTCTGAGTTCCCCCCGGCCCTGGTTCCTGGCGGGCGGCCTTTCCTCCGCCTCTCTGAACAGGGCGCTGGAACAATGCTCTCCGGACGGCATAGACCTGAACTCCGGCGTGGAAGCCATTCCCGGCCAGAAAAGCCCGCAAAAACTGCTGGCGGCCCTCAAACCACTCACCCCTTACACTCCTTACCACATCGCATGAAGAAAGAAGGATATTTCGGCAATTTCGGCGGTCGCTTCGTACCGGAAGCGCTGCGCCCCCCGCTTATGGAGCTGGAGGAAGCCATGGACTCCATCATGCCGTCCCGCGAGTACCGGGATGCGCTTCAGGATCTGCTGGTCCATTACGCTGGGCGTGAAACTCCCCTCACGTTCTGTCCCCACCTTTCGGAAAAACTGGGCTTCCGCCTGTGGCTGAAACGGGAGGACCTGCTGCACACCGGAGCCCACAAAATCAACAACGCCCTCGGCCAGGCCCTTCTGGCCAAAATGATGGGGAAAACGCATCTTATTGCGGAAACCGGGGCGGGGCAGCACGGCGTGGCTACGGCTACGGCGGCCGCCCGGCTTAACATGGACTGCACCATTTTTATGGGCGCAGAGGATGTAGAACGCCAGTCCATGAACGTCATGCGCATGAAACTGCTGGGAGCGACGGTTTTCCCGATTGAGAGCGGTTCCCGCACGTTGAAGGATGCCATCAATGAGGCTTTGCGCTACTGGATTTCCCATCAGGCGGATACCCTGTATTGTTTCGGTACGGCGGCTGGCCCCCATCCGTTCCCCACATTGGTCAGGCAGCTTCAATCCGTCATTGGGCGGGAGGCCCGCGCCCAGATGCTGGAGCGCGCAGGCAGGCTGCCGGATGTGGTGGTGGCATGCGTGGGCGGCGGCTCCAACGCCATCGGCATGCTTCACCCCTTTGTGGAGGATGAAGGCGTCCGCCTGGTGGGTGTCGAGGCGGGAGGCACCGGTGAGCCCGGCTGCTATAACTCCGCCCCCATCAATCTGGGCAGTCCCGGCGTGCTGCACGGCCATGTGACGATGCTTTTACAGGATAAAGACGGGCAAATACAGCCGTCCCATTCCATTTCCGCCGGGCTGGACTATCCCGGGGTAGGCCCGGAACACGCCTATCTGGCGGAAACGGGGCGCGTTCATTACGGTATGATTTGCGACGCCTCCGCTTTAAACGCTTTCCAGACGCTCACCAGGAAGGAAGGCATCATTCCTGCGCTGGAATCCTCCCATGCCGTGGCCTGGGTGCTGGACCATGCGGAGGAATTGCCGCAGGGAGGGGACGTTCTGGTCAATCTCTCCGGCCGCGGAGACAAGGACCTGGGAATCGTCAGGAAATATATCAATCTTTAAGCCGCATCATTTCCATGAACAACATGCAGAAAACACCGTTACAGGAAGCCGTGGAAAGGGCCCATGCCCTTGGCAGACGCGCCGTTATTCCTTTTATCACCGCCGGATTTCCGGACAAGGATTCTTTCTGGACCCACCTGTCCCGCATTGACGAATCCGGCGCGGATATTATTGAAATAGGAGTTCCCTTCTCGGACCCCGTGGCGGACGGCCCGGTTATTGAACAGGCATCCCGGGATGCCCTGGCCCGCGGCGTCAGCCTGAAATGGATTCTGGACGGCCTGAAAGCCCGTAAGGGCTGTTTTTCTGCCAAGCTGGTGCTGATGGGATATGTAAATCCCTTTTACCAGTATGGCCTGGAACAGCTTGCCCGGGATGCGGAGGAGGCTGGCGTCAGCGGTTTCATCGTACCGGATATGCCGCTGGAGGAATCCGGAATGTTCCGGGAAGTTTTCAGCCCCCGTGGCCTGACGCTCGTCACTCTGGTGGCTCCCAATACTTCCGTGGAACGCATGCGGGAATACAAGCCTTATACTTCCGGCTTCGTTTATGTGGTTTCCGTTCTGGGAACCACCGGAGGGAAGGCTAACCTGGAACAGAGCGTGACGGAAACTATGCGCCGTGCCCGGTCAGTTTTTGATGTGCCGCTGGCGCTGGGCTTCGGTCTTCAGACGCCGGACCAGCTGGAGACGTTGCCGGAAGATGCCCGTCCGGATGCCGCCGTGCTTGGGAGCGCTCTGCTCAGGCATATTGGAGAAGGGAAGGACGCCTGGGAATTTTTGGGAAAATGGACCAGAGGCTGAACCGCGCGTTTCTCCCTGGCTTTTAAGGATAGGCCTGCGCAACTTATTGTGCAGGCCTATTTTATTTTATCTGGTAATAGGTTATGAAAATACGGATTCGCAATCCGCTTCGCTTTTATTCACATATTATTCAATTTTCTAAATAAAAATTGTATTGATAATTAATATGTTATTATCTTCAGAATAATCTGTCGGAGGGAAATCTGGATTTTCTTTGACGGAAGGAACGGCCCGGATATTCCGGAAAACCGTTGTAACTGCTTCTTTTCCTTTGACAGCGGATTGCGAATTCCTTATTTATATTCACAATCATATTCCCCTTGCCGTGTTGTGGGAAAGGGTCTTATTTGTTTCATTAAATACCTAATTATCAAACGTTACATGAAATTACACCTCCCTTTGAATTTGTTGGCTGCCCTGATGACCTCCTTCTCCGGAGTAACGCTTGGCACTGCCACGCTGGCAGGAGTTTCTGGTCTTCTGATGACAGCATCACAGTCTTATGCGGCGGATGTTGCCTTTGACGGAACGCAGGTGAATGTGGCGGCGGGAGGTACGGCCTCCTATGACATTGGTACTGTCACGGCTTCTACCACCTTGAATTTTGCCGGAGCCGGCACGGCCACCATCACCAATTTGAACGGAACGGCCCCGGAAGCCATACTGACGGTAAACCGCGTGGCCAGCGGGGGCGCCAGCCTTTCCACGCTGACGTTGAACGGAGCAGGGACCTTCAACGGAATCATTTCCCTTTATTCCAACACGACGGGAGGATCACAGAATAACATCCTGAATCTCAACCACGCGCAGGCTGCCCAATACGCCACGATCAAGCTGGGCGGCCACGGTTACACGACGGGAGCTTCCGTCCTGAAAGCCGGCGTGAACACTTCCATCAGCAAGCTGGAGCACAACAATACCGCGGCTCTGATCACCGGGGAGGGGACTACGCTGACCATCACGGGGAATTCTTCCTCCTACGGCGGCAGTTTCGGCGGGACCGTGACAGTGGACTATACGGGGGGAGGGACCTTCACCCTGGGCAATTCCAACAAGGGTACGGCGCTTACGCCCGCGTCCTCTCCTGATGCCACTCTTAAAATCAGCAGCGGCACTCTTTCCCTGTTTTCCGGCAATGTCACCTGGTCCCAGAAACTGGTGATGGGTGACGGCACCACGCTGAACGTACAGGACGGTCCTTCCGTGGCGGGGTCTGCCGGCTATAACGCCACTTCCGTCAACAGCGGCGGTTTTAACTTTTCCGGAGCGACGACGTTCGGCAGCGGCGTCAATCTGACTTCCAGCTGGGGCAAGAACGTGAAGTTTTCCGGTGTTCTTACCGCGGCAAGCGGTTTCTCCATCAGCGGCGGCGCGAATGAATATACCTATTACAACCTGCTCAATGCCTCCAATGAAATTGGAGGGACGATTGCCGTTACGCGTAACTTCACCTCCCTGGGAATTAGTTCTTCTGGCTCCCTTGGCAATGCTGCCGTAACCACTTCCACTGGTTCCCAGTATGTGACGTATTATGGTACTGCGGGAGAAACGGCGGATGTTATTGGCAACTCCATCACCGGAGCCGGCAACTTTGTTGCCCAGTCGGGCTGGGTGCATCTTTCCGAGAACGTAGCGCTTACGGGAACCTATACCGTCAATTCCGGCGCTGTTCTCTCCAAGGTCGGCTCTATCAACGCCGCTCTTGCCGGGGGCAGACTGGATGCGGGGGCCGGAACCATGACCGTGGCGGGGCTGTCGGGAAATGGCGTCCTTTCCGCTTCTGCGGGCACCATGCATTTCCAGGACGCCTTCACGGTAGGGGAAACGATGGGCATCCTTGCCAACGGTTCCGGGGAGATCACGGGCAATGTGACGGTGGATGGAGGCCGCCTGTATTATACTTCCATGGACAATGTAGGCAGCGTGCTGCAGAACGTGACGCTGACTTCCGGTCTCATTGATTTCTCCGGTTTTCAGGAATTCCAGGACCTGTTCGGTTCTGAAGCCCTGGTGAACACCTCCTATAACCTGGGCGTTGATCTGGGGTCTGGCTTCACTCTGGCGGATGTTGACGAATCCCTGTACACGATCAGTACTGTGGACGGAAAAACAGTCATCACCTTTACGGCTTCCGGCGCCCATGAGACCGTCTGGGACCCTGCCTGGGGGCTGGAAGAAGCTCCCTCTTCCGCAACAGGTACGCTGGCGAACCAGCAGTCTTTGTCCCTGTACGGTATCCGGCCTTCTTCCATGCAGGAGGGGTTCGGTTCCGTGAATGCCGTCACCGGAACGGGAGACCTGACAGGAGTGACCCTGGCCGGCGGCTACTACAATACTGCGTCCAATGCCACGGCTACGCAAATCACCACCGGCATCTGGACGGATGTGCTGGGGGGCAATTATAATCTGATTATCGGCGGCAGCTATGCCAACAACTGGAGCGGTTCCGGCAAGTGGAACGTTACGGGAGACGTCCATACCCAGATTCAGGGGGACACCTCCGTCAACTGGGTCGTGGGAGGCAACTACAAGGACGGCCAGGCGGCAGGCATCACGGGAAACGTTTACGTATCCGTGGACGGGAATGCCGTCATTAAAGGCAGTTTGGTAGGCGGAGGCACGGCAGCCCATAATTCCGTAAACAACCTTGACGGCAGCACATACGTCGTCGTGCGCAGCATGCAAAGCGTCACGGACGAAACCATTTCGCTCAACTCCGTTGTCCGGGGCTTCATCATCGGCGGCAGCACTTATGAAGCCAACTCCTCATCCCGTGCCGCCATTACCGGAAGCACCAATGTGACGATTGATTTGGGAACGGCCTCCGGCAGCTTTGTCAAGAGCATCGTGGGCGGTTCCTATTCGGGAGGTTCCGGGGCGTATACGATAGGAGGCGATTCCAGCGTCAGCATTACCGCCGCCAGTGACGCCGTCTTTACCGGGGCTGTCTATGGCGGCGGCTACGGCACCTCCGGAACATCCACCGTCAGCGGCAATTCCAGCCTGACGCTGGATGGCGGCACTTATACGGGAGCCCTCTATGCGGGCGGCGGCGGGGCAAGGTCCGCTGTGAACGGGGACGCTACTCTTACCGTTAAGAAAGCAGTATTCCGTACGGGCAGTACGCTGAATGCATCGGAGGGTACGGTAGGCGGCACCTCTTCCTTGCTTCTGGGCGGTTACGGCAATACGGCGGACCATGCCATTTCCTTCTCCAATACGGCTGTGACCGGTTTCGACATCGTGACCATGTTCCAGGATTCTTTCTTTACGGGGAATCTGAACATGACCGGTTCCAGCGTGCTGGCGCTGGCGGGAGGGGCAGGAACGGGAATCAGTGTGGACGGTACGTTCGCTCTTTCCGCTGAAGGAGAATTGAGCCTGGATCTTTCCGAATTCGGAACCCTGACAGACGGCATGTCCGTCCTTTCAACTACAGGCCTGTCCAATATATCTTCCATTAAGGTTTCCTTTGCTGACGGCGTGGCGGGAACCGTCACCGTTTCCGAAAACGGCAAAGACCTTGTTTATACGGCGGGAACCCTCCTCTTGTGGGCGGGCGGTGAAAGCGGCGTCTGGAGCGCGGAAAATGTCTGGACGGACGGCGGCGCCCCAGCCTCGTATGAGGACGGTCTGGCGGTTTCCTTTGCAGACCAGGCCGGAGTCTCTAACTCTGTTGTACAGCTGGATTCCGAGGTTTCGCCAAGCTCCATGCTTGTCCGCAACTCCACTACCCGTTATGAACTGACGGGGACGGGAGAAATTACCAATACGGCCGTCACCAAGGAAGGCACGGGAACGTTGGTCCTCGGCACCTCTTCCATACTCGGCACGGGTACTACTGTGGCTGTGTCGCAGGGTGTTCTGGCATTCGGTTATGATACGGCCCTTCCCGGCACGGGGGTAACCTGGGAGGCCGGTTCCTTTTTGGGTGCGGCCAATGGAGCGACGGTGACGGTGGATTTGGGAACCGTCACTAACCCGGTATTCTCCCTTTCTCCGGATGCCAACTCTTTCATCACTCTGGCGACTCCGTCCGACATCGTTTTCGGCAATGCCATTACTGGGGAAGGAACTGTCCGGAAAACCGGCACGGGCTTGCTGAAACTGACGGGGAGCAACTCCGGCCACATCGTGGTGCAGGAGGGCAACCTCCAGATAGGGAACGGAACCTCATCCATCCGCTGGGGAAGCGCGGGTTCTTCCGTCACCCTGGAAAACGGCACGTCGCTGATTATTGCCGGCAACAGTTCGGGAACCTCCCACCATACCATCAACTCCGATTTGATTTTGGGAACAAACGCGTCCGACGCCGTTTCCCTGAAATGGGTGGACGCCTCCCAGGCAAGCGCCGCGGACTATCAGCATAGCTTCACCGGAACCGTTACCGTCAACGGGGCGGTCTCCCTGGTGGGCAGGGACAACTGGGCCAAAGAAATGGGCTTCACCGGAACGCTCACTGGAGCCGGCTCTCTGACTTACAGCCGCGGAGCGGGCGACGGCAGGTACAATTCCAACGGAAAGCTCATCATCAGCGGAGACGCTTCCGGATTTACCGGAATGATCACCATGAATGCTTCCAACGGCTATAGCGCCGGGCTGGATCTGCGCACTTCCATCTCTCAGGGTGGCGTCACCCTGACATCCGGAACGGACACGACCGGATTCGCTTTCATGCGCGTGCTGGGGGATGTTGAAATTGCCTCTCTGGACGGAACGGAAAATTCCCAAGTGGGAGCCGTAGGCGGTGCGCGCACGCTGACGGTGGGGGCCGGCACGTACAACGGCACGCTCACAGACCGTGGTGTTGCTCTTGGGTACGGAGCCACTTCCATTTCGTATGACGAATCCGGCGTCCTGTCTCTGACCAAGGTCGGCGAGGAAACGCTGACGCTGGGAGGAACGGTCAGCTACACGGGGCTGACGGATATTCAGGGGGGAACGCTCGCTCTTACTGCTTCCGGAGCTACGTCCCTGGGGAATATCATGATTGCGGCCAATACGCGGATGACGACTGCGGGCGCCCTGAACCTGGCGGCCAACTCTACGCTGACACTGGATATCAGCTCCGCCCTCGAAGTGGGCGGCGCTTTCGGGGCCGGAACGTTCAATCTTACGCTGAACGGGCTTGAAGGCATTACGGATGCCGGGGAATATACCCTGATTTCCGCCGCCAGCGGTCTTGATGCCGCCAGCGCCGTCTTTAACTGGGCCGGATATACCGGGGACGAAACGCTGATTTATGAACTGGAGCAGACGGGAACATCCCTCAAGCTGGTAGTGACTTCCGCCGGGGACGTGTGGATCTGGCAGGGAGCGGAAGGAGTGACCTGGAGCGATACGAACACGGGCGCCATGTGGGGCATTGAAGGTTCCACGGATACGGCTGCCGGGAAGAATCTGATCTTCAACAGTACCGGGGCGGGAACCGTCACCCTATCCGGAGCGGTGAATCCTGCTTCCATCACAGTCAACAATGCTGCCGGCAGCGATTATGTCTTCGTTTCCGACGGCACCGGAAAAATCGCCCAGGGAACGCTGACCAAGCGCGGCGAAGGGAAGCTGGTCCTTAATTTGGACAACACGGGCTGGAACGGGGATATTTCCGTCCAGCAGGGCGAACTGGTGGCTCAGGTCGCCAACTCCCTGGGGTCCGGCGCCATTACCGTTACGGACGGCATGCTCACGCTGGCTACCGCGGAAGTTCAGCCGGGAATGGGCATGATCAACCTGCAGGGCGGCAGCCTCAATCTGGCTTCCGGTTCTTTTGCCACGGCGTTTACCGCAGACAACATGACGTGGACGGGCGGTTCCATGACGCTGGGCGAGGAAGTGGCCGCCACCGTCGCCAAGGCTCTGGCCAATGGAAAAGCCGTGGAATTGGCGGACGGTTCCGTACTGATGGTCAGCGGGGCTAATGATAACTCGGCTCTGAACCTGAATGCCTCCGGTTCCGGTACCGTTTCCGTGGGACTGGGAACCAGCTATGGGGCCAATGTCCTGAATATGAGCACGGAATTTCAGGGGATCCTGTCCGTGACGTCCGGCTATTTCCAGTTGAATAACGTAACGATGGGTGCGGACGGCACGCTGAAACTGGCGGATTCCAACGTCCGTACGGAATGGAACGGAACAGCCGGAGGAACGTTTGCCAATGACGTTGTCTTTACGGGCAACCAGGTCTTTGCCACCAAGGATTTCACCTTCAGCGGCGATTTGAGCGGAACGGCGTTCTCCACCCAGGGCGCGGGCAATATGACCCTGGCGGGCGGCGTCAACCTGGACGGTCAGCTCAAGGTGCACCGCGGCACGGTGACCGTGAATTCCGCCAATGTGACCAAACTGGGGGACAGCATTGACATCCAGAACAACTCCACGCTGGCCTTTGCCCGCGATTTCTCCTACGGAGGCGTCATCAGCGGCACGGCCGGCAGCACGGTATCCGTAAACGCCGGAACGCTGGAACTCACTGGAGCGAACACCTTCCTGGGCGCACTCTCCATTGCGGGCGGCGCTACGGCGCGTCTGGGTGACGGGAGCGCCTGGGCCGGGTCCCTCTCCGGAGACGGTTCCCTGGTCATTGACACTGCCGGAGAGATAACGCTGGCGGCCGGCAACACCGGGTTCACCGGTTCCACCACCCTCGCGGGAACGGGCACCGTTACTTTGGGAGGGGCTGACTCCCTGGGGTCCGGGCGGGTCACCGTCAACGACGGCGTTCTCGATCTGGCTTCCCTGGATGCGGCCAACGTCATTCTGATTACGAAGGGCAGCCTGGAAAACGCGGAAGCCAAAACCGCCGGGAATGTGGAAGTAGCCGCTTCCGCCGGAACGCAGGGAGACCTGAATACGATCAACCTGGGCGGTTTGTCCGGTTCCATGGTCGGCTCCATCGTCATGGAGGATTACTCCCGGCTTACAGGCGTTTCCGGTGCTCTGGACATGACGGGCAAGACGGTGACGCTGAAACTGGATTCCGGCAGCCTTACAGCGGGCGGAACTACCGGACAGGGCGTTATTGATGCGGACAGCCTGACGCTTTCCGCCGCCACAACAACCATCAACCTCAGCAACCAGGGTGTTCTGGACCTGCTTGCCGCCAACCGGGATTCCACTGACGGCGTAGGGCTTGTACTGACAACGGGAACCCTGGCTGTGGATAATTTCAAGCAAATCGGATTCTCTCCTCTCCTGGCTTCCCTCGGCTATACCGTGACGGAAGTCCTGGGTGCGGACGGGACGCTGATGGTCAGCGGCAATACGGACCTTGTCTATCTGGTGGACACCACCCCCAATTCAGACAACCCCAATATCAGCGATTACGCCGCGCTGGATCCCTACAAGGCTGTCGGCATTAATGGCACCACGCTTCATGTGAGCTTGAACGGGGCTCCGGAAGCCTCCCGGAACGGGGACGGCCTGAAAGTCAGCAATCTGGTTGGCAGCGACGGTGCGCTGACCGTGACGAATACGGCGGATGATGCGGCCTCCAACCACGTCGTGGTGGATCTGGTTCAGGATATTGACGCCGGCGGCAACAGCTACGGCGGAACCATCAGCGGGGACCATGTGGATTTTGTCAAGAAAGGTGCGGAAACCCTCACCGTAGAAGGAAACTTCACCGGGAATGACTCCTGTCTCAGTTCCTCGGAGGGAAATATCATCCTGAACGGTGCAGGCAATAGCCTTACTACGCTGGAACTCGCGGGCGGAGACATAACGCTGGGCGGACGGAATGACGGCGCCTCCCGTGTAACCACGGTGGAAACGCTGGCTGTCGGCGTGGGAGGGGGAACCCTGAATTTGGGTAACGGAGCCCAGATGGTTCTTACCGGCCAGCAGGCCGGCAGCCATGTCACGGAAGTGACTATCTCCGGGGACGGTACGCTGACCTTGGGTGGTACGGGAACAGACTCATCCCTGACACTGGGCAACGGCTCTTCCCTGAACGGTGTCCTGCTGGATATCCGTGAAGGGGCCGCCCTGTCCGCCGCAACCGGTTCCGTGAATACCGTTTCCGGACTGGAGGGCGGCGGAGCTCTGAAGCTGAGCGGTGCGGAAATGACGATCAGCTCTTCCGATTCCCATACCTTTACCGGTACGCTGGACGGGGCATCCGGAACGCTCAACGTCAAATCCGGCAACGACGGAAGTGTCCAGACTATCAAGGGTGCGGGCAATGCAGGTTATCACCTGAATGTGAGTGACGGAGGCGTGCTGACCCTGGCCGGAGCGGCAGGGGAGGGCGGCAATCCCGCCCAGGCTTCCTATCAGGGGATTACCGTGAACGGCGGCACGCTCAATATCGGCAGCGCGGACGATCCCAAAACCCAGCTGACGCTTGGCTCGGACGGCTTGAGCGTGACAGGGGACAGCACGGTGGCCATTACCACTTCCTCCACAACGGTGGACGGCCTGGGCAATCCCTTTGTCACCTCCAGCGGAAATATTACGCTGGGAGACGGGACGGGGGAAGTCACGCTGGTCATGAACAATCTGGATACCCTGGTTTCCGGGAGTTCGGAAACGCTGAATATGGAATTGTTCAAGACAACGGACGGCGCGCTGGTGTCCCTGGGTGACAATGTCACCCTCCAGGACATGATTCTTGGTTCCATGTATGAAAACCTGGAGCTGACCACCAATGACAGCATGACGGCCATCATCCTCACCGGTACGGCGCGCACGGAAAACATTTTCCGTGACTCTTCCCTGACGCGGAATGCCGCCACTGGAGCGGACATCCTTTGGAATTCCCGCTATCACATGGAGGAAGGCTCTGCCTTGCGCGATTTCTATACTTCTGTTCTTCTTTCCCAGAATTCAGGCGACTATTCCGGCGCCGCCCGCAAACTGGCCGCCGCCGCCGGCAGCACGGTTACCAGCCTGGGCATCGCCCAGCGCGACTCCCTGCGCGACCAGATGGGCTGGATACGCAACCGCGTGGCGCAGATGGGCGTTAACCCTGCATATGTCCATGAAGACATGCCCTACTTCCATATGTGGATGCAGGGAACCGGGTCTTATGCCAAGCTGGACACCAGGGGGGATGAAAGCGGCTACGAACTCACCACCTGGGGAGGCACGGTAGGCATGGACGTGGATATCAACGACCGCCTCACTGCGGGAGCTGCGTTTACAGCCAATTACGGAAGCCTGACGGCCAGCGCGGCGGATACGGCGGACGGTTACTATGTCAATCTGTTCGCCCGCTACCAGTACCGTAAATGGTCCCATCTGCTGATTCTGACGGGCGGCTGGAATGATGCCTCGCTGACGCGTACGGTGAATTACGGTACGGGGTCTTATCAGGCCCGCGGCAATACGACGGGAGCCGGTTTCGGCGCCATGTACGAGTTGGCGTATGACATCGCTTTCAATGAAGACAGGAGCGTGATTCTCCAGCCTTTGTTCAACGCTTCCATCGTGACGACCCGCATGGACGGCTATCGGGAAAGCGGTTCTGCCGGAAATGCCGGACTGAAGGTGGAAGACCAGGAACTGACTACGGCTGCTGTCGCTGTGGGTGCCCGGCTCTCCGGACTCATGGGGTCCAACATCTTCGGGCGTGAAGCGCTGGGAGAAGTACGGGTGAATGTTTCCCAGGATATGGGAGACCGCCGCGGGCAGGCCAATGTGGGCTTCCTGGCAGATCCCTCCTATACGCGTCCGGTGTATGGCGCCAAGGTCGGAAGCACGGCCTTCCAGATTGGCGCGGGGCTGAGCGTTCCCGTGGGCACCCAGGGCGTCATTTTTGTGGACGGCAACGCGGATATCCGCAGCGGTTCCAGCTTCATCAACGGGAGTATCGGCTACCGCTACAACTTCTAAAGGAAAAAACGTCGGCCAATTGGAAAGCCGCTGCGGATGATTCCGCAGCGGCTTTTTTCATGAATGGGCGGGATTTCTTTAAGAATAACTTCAAGCTTGGGTTGACGTCCCTGATGGCTGCTTACTTCCATTCCCATTCAATGGGCGTTTCCAGATCGGGCCGCAGCGCCTGGCGCACAGGGCAGGACAAGGCGGTTTTTTCCAGCATGGCGCGGAGAGGGTGGCTGCCTTCCAGGGGCATGATTGCCTTCAGTTCAATTTTTTCAATTCCCTTGGATGATTCCGCCGCACGCGCCAGAACGCGCATGCCTTTCAAATCCACTCCTTTTCTGGCCGCGACCACGGAAACCAGGCTCATCATGCAGGAGGCGAGCGTGGAACCGAGCAAAACTCCGGGGGAGGGGAATTCTGCGCGGCCTTCAAAAGAAGCGGGCAGGTCCGTGGCAAACGTGACGTTGGAAGGAATAAAGGTGGTTTCGCAGCGGAATTGTCCGACGTTCTCCGTTTCGGAGGTGTAATAATGATCAGTCATGAAGGTGTGACAGCGAAAACCCTGTTCAGGTTCATCCGGTTCAGGTTATTTTCACGTTGAAGAGCCGTGAAGTTCCGCTTTGCAGGGAACCTGGCCGTTCCTTCATGACATGGTTGATTTTTCCCTCTTGCTTCCGGTTCCCGGCATCACTTCTTTTTAAGCGTTGCTCCGCCGTGTCTTCTTGCGGCGGGAAAAAGCTTACGCCGTCCCCTTCGGCTTCCTTGCCGCCAGAATGCGCCGGATGGGTTCCGCATAAAGCTCCGGCTCCAGCAGGAAGGAATCGTGTCCCTTGGTGGAAGCGATGGTATGGAACTCCGTGGGAATATGGGCGGCTTCAAGCTGCGCCGCGAAATCCTGCTGTTCCGCCGGGCGGAAACAGCAGTCTGTATCAATGGAAAAGATAAGCGCGGGAATCCCTGCGCGGCGGAAGCCTTCCAGGGCGGTTTGAAATGTTCCGTCCGGGGTGTGGTCGCGGATGTCGAACTCTGCCCACATATCCGCAATACGGATATAGGCGTTGGCGTCAAAGCGCTCCGCGAACTTGGTTCCCTGGTGAAGCATGTAGCTTTGCGTGCTGCGGGTGGGGGTCATCCACGTGAGCAGGCCGTAGTTGCCTCCCACCTCTTTTCTGGCGCGCTGTTCCAGCCCCTCCTGGTAAACAAATGATTTGTGGCCGATGATACGGGCGAACGCCAGCCCTTTTTTGGGCGCCGGTCCCCGGTAGTAATCCCCGCCTTGGAAATCCGAGTCAAGCTCAATGGCCAGGATTTGTTCAAACAGGGACAGGCGGTGTTCGATGGAAGCCCGGTAGCCGGAGCCGATGGAGATGAAGCTCCGGACCCGTTCCGGGAACTGGCACGCGAAGCTGAGGGCGATCAGGCCGCCCACGGAGGGCCCCATAAGATGAACGCGTTCTATGCCCAGGCTGTCCAGCAGAAGGGCCTGGAGACGTGCCTGGTCTGCGGCCTCCACATGCGGGAAGCGGGAGCCGTAGGGCTGGCCGTCCGCAGGGCAGGCGGTAGCGGGGCCTGTGGTGCCGTAGCAGCCTCCCAGGTAATTGGCGCAGATGATGCAGAAGCGGTTTGTGTCCAGCGGTTTGCCGGGGCCGATGATGCTGTTCCACCAGCCCTCGTGGTTTTCCGGTTTCCAGAGGGAACCGATGCCCGGGACTTCCGGATTGTAACCGTAGGCGTGCTGGCTGCCGGAAAGAGCATGGAACAGCAGGATGGCGTTGTCTTTATTCGGCGTCAGGGTTCCGTACTGTTCGTAGGCGACGCGAACCTTGTCCAGCGTAGCTCCATTTCTCAGGGAGAAGGAGTTGGGAAGATCCAGGAATTTGGTTTGGACGGCAGGAAGCTGCATGGATGTACGGAAAGGGGCTTGGTCAGCAAAAAAAGACCGGCACCCGGCGGGCGGCGGTCTTCTTGAAATCTGTGCTGGGCCAGGGATTACTTGACGCCCTTTTTGGAAAGGCGCGTGCCTGCCGTAGCACCCTGGCGGGCCTTGAACTTGGGATTGCTCTTGCAGATCACATACAGCGTGCCCTTGCGCTTCACGATTTGGCAGTCTGCGTGGCGGCGCTTCATAGAGGCTAAGGAAGAAAGAACTTTCATGGTGTATAACTCCGGTTTGGTGTTCGGTTCGGGAGACGAAATATACCGGTTAGTTAAGAATTGTAAAGTCATTTCTTTGCCAAAAGTAAGATGCCGTCTCCGCAGAGATGCTTTTATGAGGAAGATGCAGTAAAGCATGGGATGGCTTTGGATTCCGCACCGGTGGAAAAATTTAGGGAAGACGTCATTTAGCCGGGAAAATAAAATGCGGGAAGGGATCTCTGCCGGGGGAATAAAGGGTTTGTGGACCGGAGGGGATTCGTATAACATCTTTTCCGGTTTTCCTTATGACTGATTCTTCCTCTCCTGATTCCTCCCCGGCTTCCCGGAATACGTTTGCCCATCATTTGGGAATGAAAGGGTTTCTGCTCATGGAAGGGCTGTTGAAGCTCGTGGGCATGAAAACGCTGTACCGGCTGGGACGCGCGGCAGGAGCCGTGGCGTGGCATCTGCTTCCCCAGCGCCGGAACATTGTGGAAAGGAATCTGCGCATCGTTTTGGATCCGGCCCTGCGCGGAAAGGAACTGCAGAAATTAAGCCGGGAAAATTTCAAAAGGACCATTGCCAATTTCCTGTGTTCCGCGAAGACGGCCACCCTGACGGATGAGCAGTTGAAGCATTGCGTGACGGTCGGAGGGCACGAACAGTTTGCCGCGCCTGTGCTGGAAGGGCGCGGGCAGGTTTGCGCCATAGCCCACTCCGGCAACTGGGAGGCGCTGGCGAGAATACGCGCATTTTATCCGGAGGTGGAGCGTTACGGGTCCATGTACCGCCAGTTTGACAATCCGCTGATGGAGGAATACGTGTACCAGCGGCGCACGGAACGTGGAACTCAGATGTTCTCCAAGGAGGGAGGCATCAAGGCTCCCATGAAAATGCTCAAGGAAGGGGGGGCCCTGGGCGTGCTGAGCGACCAGTTCGTATGGGAGGGGGTGTATGTCCCCTTTTTTGGCAAGGTGACCGGCACGACTCCGCTGCCTGCTCTGCTGAGAAAAAGGGCTGGCGCGGACATGGTGGCCATAGCGGTGCGCACGGATGCTCCCGGCCACTGGATAGCGGATATGGGGAATGTGGTGGATTTTTCCAGGTCGGACGGCTCTCTGGCGGGGGACACGATTGAAGTGAACAGGGGGCTGGAAACGTTGATCCGGGAATCCGTGCTGGATGTGTTCTGGATGCACCACCGCTGGAAATCCGTTGACCGATTTGCCCCGCAGGATAAAAAAACGGCTGCGATCCTGGAAAATATGGAGCTGAAGCCGTACCGCATTCTGGTAGCCGTTCCCAGGGCGCTGGATGAAGCCCTGGCGACTGTTCCCCTGATTCGTGCTTTGAAAACCGTCCGGTGCGACATGCAGGTGAACATCGTCTGCCCGTCTGCCCAGCTGGGGATATGGAAGACGGTGCCGGAAGTTACCCATGTGCTGCCGCACGACTCCCTGAAGCAGCTTCGGGAAGCTTTGGCAGCAGATGAATTTTACAATGACGGACCGCTGGATTTGGGCGTCATGCTGGATGGAGATATGGAAACCCTGAAAGCGCTGGAACCGTATGGTCCCATGATGTTTTCCGGGCTGGACACGCATCCCGGCGCCCGGAAGTACAAATTCCGGGTAAAGGCCCCCGTCCTGCGCGCCGCCCCCCCGGCGCACCGGGTGCAGCTTTATCTGCAATTGGGGGGGCTGCATGGGCTGGATGTCGCCACCCCGTCTTTGTTCCCTGTGAAAAAAGCGGCCCCGGCAGAAGACGCCCCCATTTTAATCGCTCCGTTTTCCCGCCTGGGGAGCGCCAGTGAATGGAGCTGGGAGCAGTGGAGGGAGCTGGTTTCCCTTCTGCCGGGACGGACGGTGCTGGCGGCTCTGGAAGAAGACCGGGAGCGCGCCGCGTCCCTGGCGGAACATTTGAATGTGGAGCTGGCGGTGGGTGCGCCGGAAGCTCTCTTTCCCGTCATGGACGGCGCTGCGGCGGCAGTAGCTGTGGATGGCGACTTTCCGTCCCTCTGTTCTTTCCGGGGGCTTCCGGTAGTGACTCTGTTTTCCACCCGGCTTCCGGATGTTTACCGCCCTATGGGCACATTCAACCGTTCCCTTTACAGCCACCAGTGCTGTTCTCCCTGCTTCCGGAAGGAATGTGACCGGGATGTTCCCTGCAACCGCCACATTGCCGTGCGGGAAGTACTGGAAGCCTTGCGGGAAATTTCCGGGAAAGAATAATCTGGGAAGGGACGGAATGCCGCCCCCGGCGTTGGCGGAAAAACGGCAGGAATGCTGCCGTTGCCGTAAAGAATGATGGAATAACGAAAGGAATTGCGGAAATGCCGTATTCCGGAGCAATTCCAGAAATGCGTCTTCCTTTTTGCATGGATTCTGTAGTGGAGGGAAGAGGGCCCCTCATCCGGAAGAGGGGGATGCCTGCGTCCGGTTTGCTGCGGTTGGTGGCGCCAAAGCGCGAAAATCCGGTTAATGCACGCAATCCGGAAAGCCGCCCCGCCGGAAAATGCCGCGAACCTGTTCCGCCAGTTCTGCGGACGCTTCCGGGACGTCCTTCAAAGTATAGTCCAGCTTCAATTCATCCCATTTGAATCTCCCCAGCTGGTGGAAAGGGAGCACGTCCACGCGTTCCACGTTGCCCAGAAGCGCCGCATGGCGGGAGAGTTCCTCAATTTCTTCCAGATTGTCCGTAACGCCAGGTACCAGCACATACCTCAGCCACACGGGCTTGCGGAGGGAGGCCAGGCGTTCCGCAAACTCCAGTGTAGGGCGCAGTTCCCCGCCTGTCAGGGCGCGATACCGTTTCGGATTCCATGCCTTGATATCCAGCAGGACCAGGTCCGTATCCGCCAGCATTTCTTCGCCCGCATTCACGCCCAGATGGCCGGAGGTGTCCAGGCAGGTGTGCAGGCCCAGTTTCCGGCAGCCTTTCAGCACGGCACCGGCAAAATCCGGCTGGAAGAGGGGATCCCCGCCGGAGAGGGTGACGCCGCCGCCCGCCGCCTGCAAAAAATCCCGGTAACGGGCTATTTCCTTGAGGACATCATCTGCGCTCCTGAGCCGGCCCCTCCGCACGTAGGAGGTATCCGGATTATGGCAGTAGCGGCAGCGCAGGCTGCAGCCGGACAGGAAAAGGACGAAGCGGATGCCGGGGCCGTCCACGGTGCCGCAGGATTCCACGGAATGAACCAAACCGGTGACGGAGCTTTCTCCGTCCGGATCATGGTTTTGTGGAAAAACCTGCGGCATCCGCTTGCAGTCCGGGTTAACGGGTGTGGAAAGTGCGGTTGATGACCTCCTGCTGCTGTTCCCGGGTCAGCTTGATGAAATTCACGGCATAGCCGGAAACGCGGATGGTAAGCTGCGGGTATTTTTCCGGGTGATCCATGGCGTCGAGAAGCGTTTCCCGTTCCAGTACGTTCACATTAATGTGGTGACCTGTAGCGGCAAAGTAGGCGTCCAGCAGGGAGACGAGCTTGACGCGGCGTTCACGTTCCTCCTTGCCCAGGGCCTGAGGAACGATGGAGAAGGTGTAGGAGATGCCGTCCAGGGAGTCGTCATAGGACAGCTTGGCTACGGAGAGCATGGAGGCCACGGCTCCGTTCCTGTCCCTTCCGTGCATGGGGTTGGCTCCGGGGGCGAACGGTTCCCCGGCTCGGCGGCCGTCCGGCGTGTTGCCCGTCTTTTTGCCGTACACCACGTTGGAGGTGATCGTCAGGATGGACTGGGTGGGAAGGGAATTGCGGTAAGTGTGGAGCCTGCGCAGTTTTTCCATGAAATTGCTGACCAGGCTGCATGCTATGTCGTCCACGCGCGGGTCATTGTTCCCGTAACAGGGGAATTCCCCTTCCGTCTTGAAGTCCACAATCAGCCCTTCTTCATTGCGGATGGCTTTTACGGTGGCATACTTGATGGCGGACAGGGAGTCCGCCGCCACGGAAAGCCCGGCGATTCCCGTAGCCATCGTGCGCAGAATTTCCGGATCATGCAGCGCCATTTCAATGCGTTCATAGCAGTATTTGTCGTGCATGTAGTGGATGATGTTCAGCGCGTCAATGTAAGTTTTGGCGAGCCAGTCCTGCATCTTGTCGTACAGGGCCATCACCTCATCATAGTTGAGAATTTCCTCCGTGTAGCGGGGGGAGGGCGGGGCCACCTGCTTGCCCTTGAGTTCATCCACGCCGCCGTTCAGGGCGTAGAGAAGGCACTTGGCGAGGTTGGCGCGCGCTCCGAAGAACTGCATCTGCTTGCCGATGCGCATGGCGGACACGCAGCATGCGATGCCGTAGTCGTCGCCCCAATGCGGGCGCATCAGGTCGTCGTTCTCGTATTGGACGGAGGACGTTTCAATGGAAACCTTGGCGCAGAAGCTTTTGAAGGCTTCCGGCAGGTTCCGGGACCACAGAACG
>ERZ825159.1855-NODE-1855-length-18874-cov-9.078644_pt1 | contig 18874 bp, 16 predicted proteins | sample MGYA00519932_ERZ825159 | MGnify/ENA primary metagenome ERZ825159 (study PRJEB31778, sample SAMEA3449191) | human gut metagenome | biome: human gut; feature: human-associated habitat; material: faeces | place: United Kingdom | collected 2010/2012 ...
GCATTTGGATTATACAAAGGTCATTATACTTATCCTATGGTGGCGCAATTTTCAACTGGAATATTGGCGCATTTTTCAATTAGTATCTACAAGTATAAACAGAATGGAGAATGGAAAACTTTTCCAATTTATGTGACAGATGAATATCGGATGCTGAAAGACCAATACAATATGGTTCATCCGGGTAAAGATATCACCACTGAAGGGCTGCGTCTGAGAATTGTACCTTTGCCTCATGCAGCAGTTGGTATTTTGAGTGTACAAATTGAAGAAGTAAAATAAAAAACTTCCATTTACAGTTCAAGAGAGTAAAGAATCAGCCTTTCGCTTGTTCTGGCTAATTGGAAATTTTATTGCTGTCTGATAAAACTGCGTAAAAGCAAAAGATTTTTATCAGACAGCAATTATTTTAATTGGAGATATAGTCTTTGGGAAGTACTCCAAATTTGGCTTTAAAACATTTGGCAAAGTAAGAAGACGATCCGAATCCTGTACGTTCGAATACTTCTGTAACTCTGTAGCCTTCTTTTAGTAACTGTGCAGCTTTATTGAGACGGCAGTTTTTTAAATAGTCGTTAGGTGGCATTCCAGAAAGAGCTTTTAGCTTCCGGTAGAAATTAGAACGGCTCATGTTCATTTCTGAGGCAAGTGTATCGATTGAGAAACCTTCATCTGCCAGTTGCTGCTCTATAATTTCTTGCATCTTTTTGATGAACTCCTGATCTTGAGGAGTTAACTGAATACCTGTTTCCTCTTCTTCCTTTTCTTCTGGTTTGGCATCAGGAAGGAACGAAGTCATATGTTGCTGGAATGTTGTGCGCAGTTTCAGCAAATTGCGTATTTGCATATGTAGTTGCAAAATCGTAAACGGTTTTTCTACATAAGCGTCTGCACCATACGAAAAGCCTTCAACCTTTGCTTCTGGCAAAACCTTCGCTGTTAGCAAGATGACAGGTATGTGTGAGTATTCGATATTGTTCTTGATTTTGGCACACAGTTCGAGACCGTTCATGAGTGGCATCATGACATCGCTGACTACAATATCTATATCATTGTCTTCGATGACTTGTAAAGCCTCAATACCATTTTTAGCTTTCAGTACATGGTAATATTTTTCCAGACCGGAGTACTCCATTTCCAAAAGATCAGTGTTGTCTTCCACCAGCAGTACACTATATTGAGGAGCATCAGGCGAATCATTGCTGTTATCGTTTGTGGCTGTATATTGTGAGTCTGGTATGATGCCTACTTCTTCTTTTTGTTCATTTTTGCTGTAGATAGGAAGAGTCAGAACGAATGCTGCCCCGCCCAGATGACTGTCTTTTACGCAGAGTGTTCCGTGATGGGTTTCGGCCAGTGCAAGTGAATAAGCAAGTCCGATACCGCTTCCCTGAACAGATTTTTCGTCAGCTATCTGGTAAAAGGTCTGGAATATTTTTTCTTTCTCGTTGTCTGATATGCCAGGGCCGTCATCTTCTACCCAGATAAAAAAATCTGTGTCATTCTTTTCGACACCTATTGAAATTGCCTTATTGGCATATTTCATTGCATTACTTAATAGGTTGACCAGTATTCTGTTGATCTTTTCACCGTCTATCAGTGCTTCAAGCTGAAAATTCTCAGGTATATGGATTGACAGGCTGATATTTCTTAAATCGGTAGATCCGATAAACTGTTGATAAATATCATTAATCAAGTGGCATATATCATGCTGCTGAAGGTGAAGTTTGATTTCTCCTGATTCTATTTTCTGAAAATCAAGCAGTTCATTGGTTATTCCTAGCAGGTAATCCACATTCTTGTTGATAACATTTAAGTACCGTTCCTCCATTTTTCTGTCTATGTTCACATGCATGATGCTTTCCAGAGGAAGTTTAATTAATGTAAGAGGTGTTCTGATTTCGTGAATCAGGTTTATGAAGAAGTTTACTTTACTTTTGTATACTTCTCTGTCTTTTTCAATCTGATATTCTTCTACTCTTTTCCGATATTTTCTTTTTAAATGTTGTTCTCTTTTATGTAATGTATAGACTATACTGCCGATTATGCATAGTGTATAGACAATATATGCCCAGATAGAACGGTACCAGGGAGGAGTGATGATAATCCATAACCGGGCTGTCTCCTCATTCCATTGCTGGTCGTTGTTCGAGCCTTTTACCAGTAAGCAGTATTTTCCTGGCGGAAGGTTGTTGTAAGACGCAAAATTATCCTCTACATTATTGTACCATTCTGTATCGAATCCTTCCAGTTTGAATGAAAAATGATTCTTTTTAGGATTCTGATAGCTTAAAGATGAGAAATAGACTGTAAAGCTATTGTAATGGAAAGGTATTTTTATCTCTTGGGTTAAATAAATGGGTTGCTCAATGTTCAGTAATTTCCGTATATCCAAAGTTGTATCTGTGTGTGTCAGCACAAAATCGGTAATATATACAGGAGGTATGAACGTATTCTTCTGAACCAGCGACGGCTTGAATGAACTGAATCCGTTGACTCCTCCAAATAACAGAATTCCTTCTGATGTCTTGTAAGAAGCACGTTCGCAGAACAGGTTTTCCTGTAGTCCGTCAGATGTAGTGAAGTGCTGGTATTCTTCTTCTTTTTGAGGATTTATTTTGGTCAGACCGATGTTACTGGTAACCCATAGATAACCTGAAAAATCCTGCTCTATAGAGTATACTACAAGTGTAGACAACTGTTTATTGTTGCTGTTGAAAGTAGTGAATGTTTCTGTTTGCGGATTAAATTGGCAAAGACCGTTTCCATTGGTTCCCAGCCATATCTTCTGTTTGGAGTCTTCAAATAAAGTTACGATGGAGTTACTGCTTAGAGATGTGTTTACTCCTTGTTTATGTTCATAGTGTTTCCAGTAATTGTCTTTTCTGTTATTGTAAAATATTCCGTTGTTGGCAGTTGCTATCCAGAGATTGTTGTGCGAGTCTTCGTAAATGTCTGTAATGGAAATCATGGCTCCGACCGATGTTTCTACTCTGAAGTTATCTTCTTCCGAATTATAATAACACAGTCCCCAGTTGGTTCCTATATAAATGGTTCCGTTGTTGCACTTATATATTTTTTGGATGTTGTCACTACATACTGTATTGGGGGTATTATACGAGTGGTGATAACTTTTTATTTTTCCGTCGCTCAGGTTAAGCACTTTCAGACCGTTCGAGAACGTTCCGATCCAGAGTTCGTTTCCGTTCAGGCAAAGAGTTCGTATATCGAAGATTTGTTTTTCTTTTTCTGCCAGGTTATATTCCTGAATTTCTTTACTGTCTATATTGTATTTGAAGAGTCCTTTTTGGGTACCTATCCAGATAATACGGTGAAGATTATCCTCGTAAAACGTGTTTACGATTGGATTATTAGGGATAATATGCTGGTTGAATATCTTATTTTTGGGTATGATATGAACTGCTCCGGCCTGATTGGTTAAAGCCCATATTCCACCTTCCTTATCTTTCATGAAGGAATTAATATTTTGATTTACAACGGCATTGTTGATGTTGTAGGTTTCTGTTAACTCCGATAATACCTGTGTCTTATAGTTGTATAGAAAAACACCGTTGTCTGTACCGATCAGGAATGTTTCCGGATTGAAACTGATCAGACATTGTATAATCTGAAATTTGCTGGATTCTAGTCTGTGATATGTTGTCTGGCCTGACGAAGGATCAATCTCGAATAAATATTTGCTGTCAGTACCTATCCATAGCCGGTTATTTGCCGCTAATATAGAATTAGCTTTCAATGAAGTTGTGTTTGTTTTTTCTGCTTTTGTATGCAGGGGATATGAGTGAAGCAGTTCTTGATTCTTGTTAAAACATAATATCCCCTCTTGCAAAGACGAAACATACAACTTTTCGTTTTTGGCATCCACATACATATCCCATATAAATGATTGACACTGGTTGTTTTGTTCCAGAACCTTGGTCTTCAGGTTATAGAAAAATACTCCCTGTCCTAAAGTGGCTATTGCGATTTGATCATCAGAAAACTGGACTATCTTTCTTACTTCACTGCTGATCGATACTCCGAATTTAGTTGTCTGTGTAAATGCCTTAAAACTGTTTTTTCTGTCGTAAATGTATATACCGCAGTCGGTTCCTATCCATATTTGACGCTGCTTGTCTTCAAATAGGGAAAAGATAAAATTACTGCCCAGCGATTGTGCCTTTTCTTGTGAAGAAGTTCGGTATATTGTATTTTTTTGTCCGTCAAAACAATTTAAACCATTATTGGTTCCTAGCCAGATAAAACCGTAACTGTCTTGCAGAGCACACCATATTGTATTGTGTGACAATCCGTCTTTTACTGTATAAGAGTCGATTACGAATAACGAAGAGGCTTTTATCTGATGATTGAATAAAAGAGCGAATAGTATTAAGAAGTATTTAATTAAGTGGCTTTTCGATAGCATACGTCAGTCTTATATAATGGTTTTTCATGTTTAGGTACAAAGTTATAATATTTATCTGTTTGAAGGGAATAAATCAGATTTATTTGCGCATGAATAGTCGGATTAGATTGAGTCTTGCTTGCATTGATATGTATCTTTATATAATTAGAAAAACAGAATCCTGATTTTCACAGAATTCTGTTTTGGAGTATTTGAACGTATAGTCTTAATTTTTTTGCCAGTGAATGGATTGCAGGAACCAGCGGATATCATTTTCGTTTAGTCTCTGCTTTTTCAGCAATTCGGGGAGGCTGTCGTAATTTTTACGGAACTCATTGATGCGGTCGGCAAACGAACTGTTATCATAAGTTACGGCTCGTCCGGTTGTTTCCATATCACCTAGTTCCTCGATATAATCGATGCTGGCATTTCGGTATCTCATTTCAACAAAACTCTTTTTCATTCGTTTGAATTTGCCATACAATCCGTCGTTTATTTCCGGTTGGTTGCTGTCATAGGTTACCTTAACCGTATATGCACGTTTGCAGTTACTGTCGGGCAGTGAAATGCTGAGCTTCAATTCAGTACCATCGTAGCTGTATGCCGCTTCCTTACCGTTGACGGTAACCCGGACTGCTGGAGCAGAACCTAAAATATCGATACTGTAATTGCGCTTTTTAGGCATGCCTTGATAATTACCTTTGCGTTCACCAATATTTACGGTCAGCGTATTTTCGTCTCGAACAGATGAAACTTGAGTACGTGCATACTGCTTCTGGTAAGTCTGGTCATTACCGTTGTCTTCATAGAACGAGAAAGAACCGTTTCCTCCGGGGAATAATGTAAATCTGACAGTCTCGTCATTTCCGTGCAGATTTTTTACGTCACCGTAGAAAGGAAGTATGGCACCGGCTTTTACATACACAGGATATTCGTCGAGGGTAAAGACACGTTCTACAGTCTGTCCGCCCTTTAACAGTGTACCGGTATGCCATTCGTACCAGTCGTTTCCGGCAGGCAGCCACACCTTTGTTGTAGCGAAGCCATTGACCATAGGCGATGTAACGGGGGCTATGATCATTTCATCTCCAAACATATACTGGTTTTTAAACTGATAAGCTTCTTTGTCTTCCGGATAGTCGTAATACATCGGACGGCAGAGTGAGATGCCTTCGTCATATGTCTTGCGTGCCATGGTATAAGTATAAGGAGCTATCTGATAGCGCTGGCGTATCGTGTTGCGCAGTACACCGAGATATTCCTGGTTGAATACCCAGGGCTCTTTGTTCATAGCCGAGCTTTTCATGGAGTGTGTACGCATAATCGGACTGAATGCTCCGAACTGCATCCAGCGCACAAATAGTTCTTTGTCCAGCTCCGATACGCCTTTGGCAAACTGGTGACCTCCCAGATCGTGACTCCAGTAACCGTAAAGCACATTAGATGCGGTAGAGTTGAAGTAGGGGAGAAACTCCAGCGTTTTCCATGTACTGTAGGAATCACCGGAGAAACCTATCTGATAACGGTGATTTCCCAGGCCTCCCCAGCGGTGATACAGCAACGGACGGGTTGTACGGTTGCGTTCCATGTCGCTGAACAGTACATAATTAAGCCACCATGTATTGTTCAGTGTCTTTATATGTCTGTCGAACATATCCTGCTGCCAGTCCAGCCACCAGAAATCTACTCCTTCTTTTTCCATCGGGCGCAGAATGGTATTCAGCCATCCACTCATGAACCGTTTGTCTGAACCGCAATAATCTATCCGCTGCTTGCTGCTGGGATCCATTCCCATCCAGTTAGCCATATCTTTGTATCTCTCTTCGTATGGCTCAATGCCGCCGGCAGGGTGCAGGTTGAGTGTAACCTGCAGTTTTTTACCTTTCAGATACTGAAGGAATTGTGCCGGATTTGGGAAAAGAGATCTGTTCCATGTATAACCGGTCCATCCGCCTCTTCCCGGGTTTACGTAATGCCAGTCCATGTCGATGACTAACACATCCAGCGGTATGTCGTATGCATCAAATTTGGCAGTCAGATCCCGAAGTTCGTCATCAGAATAACTCCAGTATCTGGACCACCAGTATCCGAAAGCATATCGTGGAGGTAAAGGTACTTTTCCGGCAAAAGTGGTAAAGTCTTTGAGAGCCTTCTTGTAATTATGTCCGTAGGCCATAAAGTACCAGTCCTGTCCCTCACCGGAAGGGCGTTCGGTTACCCATGCCCATTCCGAATCATCGAACAGCAGTCCTTTAGAGTCGTCTATCAAGGTCCATCCGTCGGTCGACAATATTCCGTCTTCTATCGGCATAGGCTTATGGTCACCATTGTCATTCCCGTTTCCAACGAAAATGTCGCCGTCGTATCCGTCTAACGTGCGGAATGTACCTTTCAGATTTCCGGCATTGGTATCACCCGGTTTCCAGTGGAAGGATGGAGTGATATTTTTTGAATCAATAGCCAGGTTGCTTGCAGTAAACTTTCCGCTGTCTTTCTTGTATTTCAGAGTGAATTTGCTGGTTGTAATTTCAATCCACCCATCCGAGTCGTGTACTTGAAATTCTGCCGGTGCATAATTCCTTTCGACGGCTACGAAAGACGGAGAGTTGACAAACTTCCCGTCTTTCTGCCATTCCATACGAATCGTTCCGTCACTGATTATCGTAAAGCGAGTATGTTCGTCCTGATATGCGACATTAGAGGTATTATTGTCTTGTGCCAGCATTTTTATGCCGGAGCAGATGCATAGCAGTAAAATCCAGATTGTTCTCATTGTTTCTACTAAATGAAATTAATTAGCCGGGAAAAGCAGCATTAGTGCCGGTATTCCCGATGCGGAATAACTGTCGATAACTTCATTTTCCGATAACTTCTTTGTGTATTCTCCTCCACAGATGTTGCGGGTTTTGTCACGGTTGCTCCATCCGGTAGCGATTGTTTTTTTCAGGAAGGGGACATATTGCTGCTGTCCGCAGTCATATACCAGCATTGCAATATACTGTGAGAAAATTGCTGTATAAATCCCTTGCTCTATACCGCTTTCGAATGGTAACACTCCATGTTCTGCCGACATGTCTTTCACCGTATAGTCTGTTGCCAGAATAGCATTGTCCAGGTATTTTTTATCTCCGGTAGCTTTGTACAAGAGTACAGAAGCACCGATGAAAGTTGCCTGATTGTACACATGGGTTTTCCAGGCCGGTTCGTGTTGTCCGTGTCTGCTGTCGGCTATTCTTCCTGTTTGCTTGTCGAACAGATTCTCTACACCCCAGTCGTAAATTTCTTTTGCTTTGGCCAGATACTGTTCGCGTGTCTGATACAGAGGAATTTTGTCTGCTGATGGCTTTCTGTTTTTAGGTACACTGTTGTAAAGTGTCATCGCAGCTACGACTGTCGGGAAATTGATACATGCCATTTTTCCGTCACGGTCACTGTCGTTTGGCTTTGGATGCTGTATCGGCTGCCATTGCCAGAACATCCCGCCTTTCTTCGGGTCGTATGAACCGGTATCTCCGACTTTTTCTGAGCCATACCATACACGGCTGAAGCTGGCTTCCGAGAGTTTCAGATATTCATCGTCGCCGAACAACTGGTAAGCACGTGCCAGTGTGATGGTCCACCACTGGATATCGTCGTAAATAAACCAGCCGGTATTTTCATTGTTGTCATGAAAGTTGAATCCGGCATATTGTGCTTTATTTCCTTCAAATATTTTACGGCTTAATTCCTTGAATTCCTTTTTACGCTTTTTATCTCCCTGTTTGCAAGCCAGGCGATAAGCGTTCATCGACATGTCCCAGTACATCGGCTGGCACCAGATTGCAGCAGCTCCTTTCCAGCGGTCTACTGCTTCTGGAAAGGAAGTATCGGTCTTGTAAATGTATTTTTTACTGTCAAGAAAAGTCTTGTTGAAGCCCTCATAAGCACTCCATACGTCCTGATTGGTATATCCGTCATTTACGGCAGATGCGGACAATACCGCACAGCAACCTATTACTGAAATATATTTTCTAAGATTCATGATGGCTTATTATTCTACAACAAATTTAAAGATTGTATGGCTTGTATATTTTTCTCCCGGACGTAATACGCATGAAGGCCATTCAGGCTTGTTGGGCGTATCCGGATATTTCTGAGTCTCCAGACATACAGAAGCGCGGAAGTTGTATTTGGTATTTTTCTTTCCGGTTTGTGTGCCATCCAGGAAGTTTCCGGTGTAAATCTGGATTCCCGGTTCGTCTGTATAAACTTCCAGTTTGATACCGCTCTGTTCCGATTTCAGAGAAGCACATACTTCGTTGATGTTCCCTTTGGTATCGAGTACCCAGTTGTGGTCAATACCGTGACCGTTTTTCAGTTGTTCTGTTTCTTCATTCAGGCGTTCTCCAAGTACGGCGGGCTGGCGGAAATCCATCGGAGTTCCTTCTACCGGAAGAATTTCACCAGTTGTCATGAATGTACTGTCTACCGGTGTGAAGTGGCTGGCATTTACCATTAATAAATAATCAGCATTTCCTTTGGCTGGATCTCCGTCCAGATTGAAATAAGAATGGTTGGTCATGTTGATGATAGTCGGTTTGTCTGTTTCCGCTTCGTATTTCAGATCGATGGCATTGTCGTCTGTCAGTCGCATGGTAACCGTACAGTTCACGTTTCCAGGAAAACCTTGTTCCATATCTTTGGCGTAGTAAGACAGTTTCACCTCACTGCTGTCTGTCTGGGTAGCGTCATATACTACATACTGGAATCCCTTAGGACCACCGTGCAGACAATGTCCGTAATTGTTCTGTGGCAATTGATAAGTTGTACCGTCCAGTGTAAAACGTCCGTTTGCAATTCTGTTTGCATACCGGCCGATACTTGCTCCGTAGTCGGAAGGATATTTTATATAATCCTGAATAGAGTCGAATCCTAATACCACATCGCGCATTACTCCGTTACGGTCTGGAGCCATCACCGAAACGATTCGTCCGCCGAAGTTGGTAACACACACTTCCATGTTGTTTTTGTTCTTTAAAACAAATAGACCTGTCTTTTTTCCGTTTATGTCAGTAACGAAGTTCTGAGGGTTCAGACCGGAGTCTGTGAGAACAGCAGAATTATCTTGTTTGTTCCCTACGCATGCAGTTAAGAATAATGTTGATAAGATAGATGCAATTAATGTTTTTTTCATAAGCTTATTAGTTTGTTTATACAAAAGATACCTGTCCCTTAGAACAGACTAAGCAAAGAAAGGCTTTTTACATTAATTTAAACAAAAATCTTTATTCAATGAATAATAATATCTGCTCAAATTACCGTTCATCCCCGTTCCTACCCTTTCTGAGGCCTTTTCTCAGTGTGTTTTCTCATTGTCAGGAGTATTTTCATACGTCCGCACAGATGCCAGATTGCCAGTATGCCGAACAGGGTACCTGCCTGATAATGCAGTATTCCTAAATGAGTGCCGGCATTTTCCCGATGCAATATCAGGATGAGGCCTGTCGCACTTGTCAGTAAATAAACGGCCTTACATTTGACTGTACGATACCATGACCTGCCGCATGGATAATCAGACCGGTAATAAGAGTGAGCAGACATATAGCTGCCAGAACGAGGTCGATGTAGAATGTTCTTTGTTTCTTCATGATGATTATTTGTTAGGGTTAATTGCTGTTAGCTTATAATTATAAATTCCTATAAAAAGGTAGAAGTGTATTTTATAAGTATGAACTTTTTCTTACCTTTGCATACATGAAGAAGTTAATGACAATCGGAGAGGCTGCAAAGGTTTTGGGAGTAACCACAACCACGCTTCGCAATTGGGACAAAAAAGGATTGCTCAAACCTGATGAACTGACCCGTGGAGGGAACAGACGTTATAGATTAGAGTCTTTGAAAAACATCAAGGACAACCGTCACATGGTTCAAGACGGATTAAAAACCATTGCTTATGCCCGTGTTTCATCTCACGACCAAAAGGAAGATCTTATACGCCAAGTTGCTGTCCTTGAATCCTACTGCGCCAAGAAAGGATTTGAATATGAAGTAATACAAGACCTTGGGAGTGGCATGAATTACTACAAGAAAGGATTGACAAAACTTCTGAATCTCATCCTTGAAGGGCAAGTGAGAAGATTGGTATTAACGCATAAAGATAGACTCCTTCGCTTTGGCGCAGAACTTGTGTTCGCTATTTGTGAGGCCAAGGAGGTGGAGGTCATACTTATCAATAAAGGAGAGGAAAACGTAAGGTTTGAAGAAGAACTTGCAAATGACGTTCTGGAAATCATCACCGTATTTTCTGCCCGTCTGTATGGAAGTAGAAGTAACAAAAACAAGAAATTATTAGAAGATGTAAACAAGGCAGTAGCCGAAAATTTGAATAGTAAAGAATGATAACCATATCCCATAAGATAGAACTCGTACCGAACAACAAGCAGAAGAGCTACTTCCGCAAGGCATTCGGTTGCGCCCGTCTTGCTTATAATTGGGGGCTTGCCGAATGGCAACGCCGTTATAAGGAAGGTGATAAAGTAGATGCTTATGGGTTGAAGAAAGCGTTCAATGCTATCAAGAAAGAAGAGTTCCCATTTGTCGGTGAAGTCACAAAATATGCTACGCAACAGCCGTTTATCAATCTTGGAAAGGCTTTCAAGAAATTCTTCGAGGATTTGAAGAAAGGTATCGTTTCCTATCCGCAATTTAAGAGAAAGAAGGATAACGAAGGCAGTTTCTATATTGGCGGTGACCAAGTTTCATTATCTGATACAAATCGCAATTCAAAGAATTTCAGAAAGATACCACACAACGAAAAACAGAAACATCAGTATCTTAAAGTCCCCAATCTCGGCTGGGTGAAGATGACTGAACGGCTGCGGTTTATCGGAAAGATAAACGGAGTGGTAATATCACAGCAGGGAAACAAATACTTTGCATCTTTCAGCGTCCAAGCGGTGGAGGATGAATACAAGCGTACGCATCCGAACGCTGACACCGACAAGGGAGTCCGGATGGCAGGGATTGACCTTGGCATAAAGTCAGCATTGATACTTTCCGACGGAATTGCCGTAGAGAATCCGAAGCCGCTGAAAAAGAACCTGAGAAAAATAAAGAAAATAAGCAGACAGCTTGACAAATGTGTACACGCGAGAAACAAGCAGGAACGTTTGGAAGGCAAGAAAAAGTCGAACAACTACAGGAAACTGTCTGTCAGACTTTCCAATGCACAAAGAAAAGTGGCAAATATACGACGTGATTTCACACAGAAGGTCACTACAATACTTACCACACACTATGCGCATATTGCATTGGAGGATTTGAACGTGAAAGGAATGGTGCGCAACCATAGGCTGGCCCAATCCGTTTCAGATGTGGCGTTCGGTGAGTTATGCAGACAGATAGAATATAAGTCGATGCTGAAGGGATTAAAGTTCTGAAAGCCGACCGTTTCTATCCGTCAAGCAAAACATGCAGTGTTTGCGGTCATATAAAGCAATACTTAAGATTGAGCGACCGCATCTATCATTGTGCTAAGTGTGGTGCTATAATAGATCGTGATTACAATGCAAGTCTGAATCTTCTTTCTCTTATCATAAAAAAACAAATAGGGGCAGATTACCCCGAATCTACGCCTGAGGACTTGACGGCTCTGCTTTTCCGCTTCGTAAGAAATGGAATTGCAACCAGCAAGGTTGAGACAGGAAGACAACATAAATTATAGGATTCTATATGTTTTTCTATGATTTTATAAGTTTGTCAAATCGGTTAGCCGGTACAGTTCGGGGGAGTACTTGGACTATTTATGGTTTTTGCGGAAGTCTGTTGGAGATATTCCTGCTGTTTTCGAAAAGAGCCGGGTAAAGTAAGCGTAATCTTCAAATCCGAGTTCCTGAGCTATTTCCTTTACGCTTTTACTGGTATATATCAGGCTCCGTTTGGCTCTTGTCACAATTTCATATTGTATGTTCTGGCTGACACTGAACCCCGTCGTCCCTTTAACCGCTTCGTTGAGATACATGAGCGAGATATTCATCATGCGTGCATAGTAACTGGGACTGTGGCTGTGCTCTACATGCTGTTTGAGCAGGTTTCTGAAGGTGATGGTATGCTCCACATAACGTTGGGGCAGGCTATGAGCCGTTTGCTTGGAGGTGATAGCTTCTCCGATGATGTCGATGATGGCAAGCGACAGGTGCAGTGCCAGTGTCTGTGGATGTTTGCTGGTCTGTGCCAGTTTGCCGGCCAGGATGGTAAACAGCGATGTAAGTTCAGTCTGCTGTTCCGGTGACAGTTCTACCGTCTGTGTGCCAAGTGTATATTGTTCGAAGGATCTTTTGGAATTTTCTTCAATGAATGCGCTGTCAATCATCAGTATATACGCATTCAGTCCGGTAGCCTGTACAAAGCTGTGTACCTGTCCGGGTAATACCAGAGCGGCACAATGTGCCGTCAGCCTGTAGCTGTTGAAGTCTATATGGATGTCACATTCACCCGATTCGATGAAGCCGAACATATAGTAGTCATCCTGATGCGCATAGTCGACAGGGGTATGTTGTATGCCGTCTGCTGAAAATACACGAAGGTGTATGCCAGTATCGGAGATATCGGAAGCTCTGTGTTTGGGCAGTTTTTTCATCGGAATATATAAAAAAGAAAAACCACCGATAATTTAGTTATCGATGGTTTTCTTTTGGTGATCCGCCTGGGGCTCGAACCCAGGACCCCAACATTAAAAGTGTTGTGCTCTACCTGCTGAGCTAGCGAATCAAACCTGTGTTGCATTCATTTTCTGATTGCGAGTGCAAAGGTAGGTGTTTTGAGTGAAACTGCCAAATGTTTTGGCAAGTTTTTTCAAATAAATTTTCCTTTGCGTTTTTATCTTGCTGATTTATAGCGTATTTTGCTTTTGAAAAAATAAGCCTTTGCAAACCGGTTTTCCTGAAATCTTGTAGATTCCCGTTCCTGCCGGAGCTCTTACATTCGGACAGCCTGATTTTTTACACGCCGGCAGCCGCTTTTTATCTCCTTATTTATTCTTGAGTGCCGGTCTGCCGTTCCATTCTGGCCGGCCGGATCTTTACGAATGACTTGCCTGAGCCTTTTTTTCCTCTTCTACCGCTTTCCGGTAACAACATCTGCACAGAGGCTCGTATTCTTCCTTTTCTCCCAGCAACACCCGTTTGTCGTTGGCTACGGTACGGTGTGATACGTAGGCCAGATCTCCGCATTTCACGCAGATGGCATGTACCTTGGTCACCTCGTCGGCGATGGCACACAGGGCAGGCATCGGACCGAAAGGTACACCTTTAAAGTCCATGTCCAGTCCGGCAATGATTACTCTCACCCCTCTGTCGGCAAGTTCGTTGCATACGTTCACCAGTCCGTCGTCGAAGAATTGCGCTTCGTCTATGCCCACTACATCGATTTCCGAGCTGAACAGCAGGATGCTTGCCGACGAGTCTACCGGAGTAGAAGGAATCGAATTGTTGTCGTGCGAAACCACTTCCGCTTCCGAGTAGCGTGTATCGATAGCCGGCTTGAATATTTCTACCCGCTGGCGGGCAAAGGTAGCACGCTTCAGGCGGCGGATCAGTTCTTCTGTCTTGCCCGAAAACATCGAACCGCAGACAACTTCTATTCTTCCTCTGCGGCACGTTTCATGTGTATGATCTTCTGAAAAAACAACCATTGGTTCAAAAATTTGGTGCAAAAATACAATTTGTGTCGTTAATTTGCCTTATCTTCTATCTGAAATTTCATTTTTCGGCTATTTTATACACAACAACTGTTAAATATTGAATGAAATTAACTAGTGAGATTAAAAACTTTCTATCTTTGCTATATTAACAGTTGAAATATTGTATGGGAAGATTATATGTTGTTCCTACTCCTGTGGGTAATTTGGAAGATATGACCTTTCGTGCCATCCGTATCTTGAAGGAAGCCGACCTGATTCTGGCGGAAGATACACGCACGTCGGGCATTTTGCTGAAACATTTCGAAATCAAGAATGCGATGCAGTCTTATCATAAGTTCAATGAGCATAAGACGGTAGAGGGGATTATCAACCGGTTGAAGGCAGGCGAAACCATTGCACTGGTTTCCGATGCGGGAACTCCGGGCATATCCGATCCCGGCTTCCTGGTGGTACGCGAATGTGTGAAAAACGATATCGAGGTACAGTGCCTTCCGGGAGCTACGGCTTTCGTTCCGGCTCTGGTGGCTTCAGGACTGCCCGACGAACGTTTCTGCTTCGAAGGCTTCCTGCCTCAGAAGAAAGGACGCATGACCCGTCTGAACGGTCTGGTAGAAGAAACGCGCACGATGATTTTCTACGAGTCACCCTACCGGCTGGTGAAAACGCTTACCCAGTTTGCCGAGATATTCGGTCCCGAACGTCAGGTTTCTGTCTGCCGTGAGATATCCAAGATACACGAGGAAAGCGTGCGGGGAACCTTGCAGGAAGTCATTGCACACTTCACGGCTACCGAGCCGAGAGGAGAAATTGTCATTATACTGGCAGGAAAAGAAGATTGAAGTTATAAATTCTAAACAGATAAAAAACTATGAAGAAAGTTGTTTTATTTTCATTATGTGCTGCGACCCTGCTTGCTTCTTGTAACAATGCAGGCCAGAATAAAGATGCGTTGAAACTTCAGAACGACTCGCTGATGATTGAATTGTCTAACCGCGATGCCGAACTGGATGAAATAATGGGAGCATTCAATGAAATTCAGGAAGGCTTCCGCGAAATCAATGAAGCTGAAAACCGTGTGGATCTTACCGGCGATGCTATCGAAAACAAATCGAGCGCCGACAAGATCAAGGAAGATATCCGCTTTATCAGCGAAAAACTGAAATCAAACCGTGAACAGATTGCCAAACTGGAAGAACAGCTTAAGAACAGCAACTACCAGTCGGCACAGCTCAAAAAGGCTATCAAGAACCTGACTGCCCAGCTGGAAGAAAAACAACGCCAGATTGAAACCCTTCAGGCTGAACTGGCTTCGAAGAATATCCGTATTGCCGAACTCGATGAGGCTGTTTCCGATCTGAACAAGAACGTCGACCAGCTGACTGCCGAAAACGAGGCTAAGACAAAGACCGTTGCTGCTCAGGACAAGGCCCTCAACACTGCATGGTATGTATTCGGTACGAAGTCTGAACTGAAAGACCAGAAGATTCTGAACCGTGGTGATGTGCTGAAAGACAATGAGTTCAATAAAGACTACTTTACAGAAATCGATATCCGTAAGGATAAAGAAATCAAGTTGTACTCTAAGCGTGCTACACTGCTGACTACTCATCCTGCCGGTTCATACGAACTTGCTAAGGACGACAAGGGACAGCTTACTTTGAAGATTACTAACCCTAACCAGTTCTGGAGCGTATCACGCTATCTGGTTATTCAGGTTCGATAATTATAAATAACTGAATTTTAATTAAATCTGTTATTCATTCTCTGTTCCGGAGAATGAATAACAGATTTTTTTGTTTATCTTGCACCGGTCAACCAATCAGAAAGGAGAAACTTATGAAAACATTCCGATATCTTATCGTTGCTGTACTGTTCCTGTTGGTGGCAGGTACATCGGGTGCACAGACCCGTGAGGAGAAGAAAGAGGCCCTCAAGACTTACGTCGGCGAACAGGTTAACGGCCGCACATTCAAGCTGGAGGCAAGCATGGCATATCCCATGAGCGGCAGAAGTATTCTGCTGACTACACCCTACGGATTGCAGATGAAGAAAGACTCCGTCGATGTCTATCTGCCTTACTACGGCAGGGCCTATCAGATACCCTATGGAGGAGGAGAGGGGTTGCGTTTCAAGGCTCCCGTAGAAAACTACTCCAGCAAGCTCAAGAAAGACCGCTACCGGATAACGTTCGAGGCTACGACCAGTGAAGACAACTTCAGGTTCTCGGTCGATTTGTACGACGACGGTTCGGCAAATATTCATGTCACCATGCGCAACAGACAGCCCATTCATTATTCCGGACAGCTCGATGCAACCGGGTTGCAATAAAAGATGACTATCTTTGCGTCAACGGAACAGCAGAAAACAATAAAAACATCATGGAAACAAATGAGATTTATGCCGTCAGACTCGAAAAGAAAGGAGTAAAACCTACAGCCGTACGCATCCTGGTGCTGAAAGCCATGCTCGAATCCCCGTGTGCCTTGTCGCTCATCGAGCTTGAAACACTTCTGGGCACTGTCAACCGCTCCACCATCTTCCGTACGCTGAATCATTTCCTGGCGCACCACGTGGTACACGACATCGAAGACGGCAGCGGCTCACTGAAGTACGAGGTCTGTCCCGACGAAGACACTTGTACCGTCGACGACATGCACACGCATTTCTATTGCGAAGTCTGTCACCGTACCTTCTGCTTTCCGTCCATCCACATTCCCGTTGTCGACCTGCCCGAAGGCTTCCGTCTGCACAGCATCAACTACATGGTAAAGGGCGTGTGCCGCGAGTGTGCCGCCCGCATGAAATGACTGTGTAGTCCTCTCCCGGAAAATACTTCACCGACATGTGCGGCTGGATGCTGTAATACGGACGGTGGTTGCGCGGCAGATAGCCCACGCCGTGTACTCCCACCTGCACCGACAGCCGCGGAGATACCCGTATATGATGGTCGTATCAGGCTCTGTTCTTGAGTGTTGATACGACCATTCATTTTCTCTATCAGTATGTCCGGATTTTCAAAGCTTGAAAATCCGTTCCATCAGCTTCCATTTCTCCTGAGAAGACTGTCCCGGCAGCACCTTCTGGTACTTGGACATATGCTCCTCCCATTCCGCCTGACGAGGCAGTGTAGCAAGTCGGGCATAGTCACGTTCCATATCAAACTCGTCCGTCGTATCCATAATCATAAACAGGTGGTTGCCGTAAATATAAATCTGCATATCCACGATACCCACTTCACGGATGCCCGCTTTCACTTCCTCCCATACGTGCGCATGCTCTGCCACGTAAGCCTCTATCAACTCCTTGTCGTCGTAGAGATCCAACGTCTGACAATATCTTTTCATTTATACCGTTCTGTTTTGTTTTTTATCAGTCCCTGCGGAAAATATCACGCGTATATACCTTCTCCTTCACATCGTCCAGACACGCATCATAGCGGTTGGCGATGATAGCCTGCGCCTGCGCCTTGAAATCCTCCAGTCTGTTCACCACCTTCGATCCGAAGAACGTACTGCCATCCTCCAGTGTCGGTTCGTAGATGATAATCGTAGCCCCCTTCGCCTTGATGCGCTTCATCACACCCTGAATGGAACTCTGGCGGAAATTATCGCTGTTCGATTTCATCGTGAGGCGGTACACCCCGATGACACATTCCTTTTCCTCCGCCGGATTATAGCTGCCCCGGTTGTAGTAATCATAATATCCCGCCTTGTGCAGCACCCTGTCGGCAATGAAATCCTTGCGCGTGCGGTTGCTCTCCACAATCGCCTGAATCAGATTCTCCGGCACATCCTGATAGTTCGCCAGCAGCTGCTTCGTATCCTTAGGCAGACAGTAGCCCCCGTAGCCGAACGACGGATTGTTATAATGCGAGCCGATGCGCGGATCCAGACAGATACCCTGAATGATAGCCTGCGTATCCAGTCCCTTCACCTCCGCATACGTATCCAGCTCGTTGAAGTACGACACACGCAGCGCCAGATACGTATTGGCAAACAGCTTCACCGCTTCCGCCTCCTTCATACCCATAAACAGCGTGTCCACATCCGGCTTGATAGCCCCTTCCTGAAGCAACGCCGCAAACTCGTGCGCCTTTTCCTCCAGCTGCTCACCTGCGATCTCCTTGATAGCCCTGTTCTCCTCATCCAGTCCCGCTATCAGCTTCGGGAATCCCACGATGATACGGCTCGGATAAAGATTGTCGTACAGCGCCTTGCTCTCACGCAGAAACTCCGGCGAGAACAGCAGGTTGAATTTCTTTCCCGCCAGGGCAGGAGAGGTACGGAACTTCTCCGCATACTTCACATACAGACTCCGGCAGTAACCCACAGGGATGGTACTCTTTATCACCATCACCGCATCCGGATTCACCTCCAGCACCAGGTCGATCACCTCCTCCACGTGCGACGTATCGAAATAATTCTTCACCGGATCGTAGTTCGTAGGAGCTGCAATCACCACAAAGTCCGCCTCCCGGTAAGCCGAAGCCCCGTCGAGCGTAGCCGTCAGGTTCAGTTCCTTTTCCGCCAGATACTTCTCGATATACTCATCCTGAATCGGGCTGATACGGTTGTTAATCTTCTCCACCTTTTCAGGAATCACGTCCACAGCCACCACCCGGTGATGCTGCGCCAGCAACGTAGCGATAGACAGACCTACATAGCCCGTACCCGCTACAGCGATTGTATAGTTTTTCATCATGGAAATGCTCTTTGGTTTATACCAGCCAATAAGCTTAGTAGTTGATAGTTACAAAGTAAACAAATAAACCTTAAAGTGCCAAGCCAATA
>ERZ825159.1877-NODE-1877-length-18723-cov-2.741536_pt1 | contig 18723 bp, 33 predicted proteins | sample MGYA00519932_ERZ825159 | MGnify/ENA primary metagenome ERZ825159 (study PRJEB31778, sample SAMEA3449191) | human gut metagenome | biome: human gut; feature: human-associated habitat; material: faeces | place: United Kingdom | collected 2010/2012 ...
TACATCCTGTTTCAGTACTACTTTCATGTGTCTTTTCCTCCCTTGGGGTTTTCTTCATAATACCGGTCGATGGCGACCAGCAGCTGCTGGCGGCAATCCTCCAGTGTGATGTCTTTAATTTGCGCGCCCGCCATGGTCTGGTGGCCGCCGCCGCCCATCCCTTCCAGGATGAGCTGAACATTGATGGCACCCATACTGCGGGCCGAAATATTCACGGCGCCGTCCTGCTCATACAGCACAAAGGAAGCATCCACCCCGCTGATGCTCAAAAGGTCATCGGCGGCCTGCGGGGCTACTACTCTTATGCCCTCCACATTGCCGGAGGTACAGCTGATGGCACAGTTGCGGTACACCTCGGCAGCCCCCACCAGACGGCTGCGTTCCTGATAGCTTTCCATGCTGGAAGCAAACAGCTTGCGGACCGCCACAGTATCGGCGCCCATGCGGCGCAGGAACGCGGCGGCCTCAAAGGTCCGCACGCCGGTGCGCAGGATAAAGCTCTTGGTATCCAGCATAATGCCGGCCAGCAGTGCCTCGGCCTCCGCCACGCTGATGCGCAGCTTGCCTTCTTTGAAATACTGTACCAGTTCGGCCACCATTTCGCTGGCGGAGCTAGCATACGGCTCGTGGAAAAAGATGATAGCGTTATCAATGTGCTCCACCATCTTGCGGTGGTGGTCAATGACGATAACATTGCGGCAGGCTTCGTAGATCTCCCGGCTTTCCAGAATGGAGGGGATGTGGGTATCCACTACCACCAACAGGGTATTGCGGCCCACCATATCCAGCCCCTGCGCCGGAGAAACAAAGGCGTCCTCGTAGCGTTTATCCTGCTGCAGCATATGGCGGTACAGCGGCTGCGCCAGGCTCTTTTCGGTATCCAGCACAATGGAACAGGGCTTGCCCAGTGTGGAAAGGCCGGCGTACATGCCAATGGCCGCGCCCAGGCAGTCCAAGTCAGCAAAGCGGTGGCCCATGATGAGGATATTATCGCAGGTGGTGGCCACTTCGGTAATGGCGTTGGCCATAATACGGGCGCGCACCTTATTGCGCTTTTCCACCCCGCGGCCGGTGCCGCCAAAAAACTCATAGCCGTTCTTCTGCCGCAGCGCCACCTGGTCGCCGCCGCGGCCCAGGGCCATATCCAGCGCCTGGCGGGAGATGGTCTCGCTCTCATGCAGGCTGGCCGCCATGGGCGAAACACCGATGGACATGGTCGCGTTGTTGCGGTCGCCGGTATCCACTGCCCGGATGGCATTGAGAATGGGGAAGCGGTCCTCAATGACCCGCTTCATATAGCGCTCCTCCACCACCGCAAGGAAGCGGTCGCGGTCCAGCTTTTTCACCAGGCCATGGTTCTGCTCCGCAAAGGTCTCGATGATATGCTCGATCTGGCCCATGGTGCGGCTGCGCTCGTTTTCCTTGGCATCGGTAAACAGCTCGGAGTAGTTATCAATGAGCATGGTAAGCACATAGGGCCGGGAATCAAAGTATTCCTGGGTATAGTGCTTCAGGTCGTTATCATCCACCAGGCAGATGATGGTCAGCGGCTCCTTGGTGGAGCTGGAGTGCATGAGGAACACGGTGTAGTGCCTCTCCCCTATCACGATATCCCGGCCTTCGGCGCTGCTTTCGGCCTGCCAATCCAGTCCGGGTACCAGCTCCGCTATATTATGCCCAAACAGCTCCTGCCCGGGGAACACCCCCTGCTTGGCGGGGGGATTGCTCCACACCACCTCACCGCTTTCCCGCACGATGAGGGACGGCATGGGCAGGGACAGCACGGCGTCGCTCATGATGTGCTCCAGCGAATCCTTCAATCTTCCAAAGCGGCGGCGGTTCTGCCGGGTGATAACGGTCATCCAGATGATGCACCCAAGGGAGAGCAATGCCCACGCCCCCAGGCAGATATAGAACAGGGTCATATCGTAGCGGGAGGTGACGGCAGCCATCAGGCCGCAGGCCACTATCAGCACCGCAAGAATAGGACGATATTGGTTCAATCGTTCCTGCATAAGATCCCTCCGTTTCGGTCGTTGGATCAGTCCTGCCGCGGGTGCGGCCGGGAAAAATGGATATAGCTTCTCACTTTACATTTTATTATACCACGCCCGCCCGCAAAAGGAAAGCACTATCTTACACGGGGCGGGGTTTTCATTTGGGCGCCGGTGTGCTAAAATAGCAGCAGAAGGAGCCTTCGCTTGGTATGGACACCGGCCATACATCGGGCGCCCCTCCGCTTTAGTCGTGCTGACCCTTGCGGGCAACCCTCCCCGCTGCGGAGCGCCCGCCTTTCTCCACCCGCAAGGCCCATGTTTTTCCGCGAAGGTATTTGCTGCAGCATCCCGGCTTCCTGCGCCCCGCCCCTACGGGGCGGGCAGGCCGGCCCTATGGGCCGGCCACGCGGGGCGCGCAGCGGGACCCTGCAAAAATTTTAACATGTGATGCAACAAAATCCGCCGTGGGCGACACTATTATGGTGAAAGCCGGTTGGGGCGGCATCACAAAAGGAAGGTGCGTTATGACCATCACCCAGCTGGTGACCCAGGCGCAGGCAGGCAGCCGGGCTGCCTTTGGTGAGCTGTACGAAAGCCTGGCCGGCGACCTGTACCGCATGGCGCTGTATACCCTGGGCAGCGGCCCGGATGCTGAGGACGCCGTGGCGGATACCTTTGCCGAAGCGTGGAAGGGCATAAAAAATCTGCGGGAGCCGGAGGCGTTCCGCAGCTGGATGTTCCGCATCCTTTCCGCCCGGTGCAAACGGCAGGTCGCCCAAATCGTGGCCCGCAAAAAGGAAATAGACCTGGACAGCTACTACGAAACCGCCGAGGAAGCAGCGCCGGAAACAGCCACTCGCCGGGCGGAGCTTAGCGAAGCGCTGGGCACACTCTCCCCGGAGGAGCGGCAGATCGTGCTGCTCTCGGTGCTGGAGGGCTATACCACGCGGGAGATTGCGAGCATGCTGGAGATGCCGCAGGGTACGGTGAGCAGCAAGCTCTCCCGTTCGCTGAAAAAGCTGCGGCTGCAATTACAGGATACCGATGGAAAGGAGGCGGCAAGGTGAAGGACGAGCGTAAAACAGAACGGAATACCGAGTGGAACGACGAGGCGGAAGCTGACCGCGACTTTCTTCGGGAAAAGCTGAAAAATGCGGGCGATCCGGCACTGCCCGCTTCCCTTTCCGCTGCGGCGCTGTTTGAGCGAATGGACGCCGCAGATCAACAGGCTGACGCTCCAAAGAAAAAGGGGGGCGCGATATGGCTGCAGTGGCGGCGCTGGGGCAGCATTGCCGCTGTGCTGGTACTGGCGGCAGGCACTGCATTCCTGTTGCAGAACAGCTCCTTGCAAAACAAGGCCTCGCAGGACGAGTCGAGCTATGACGCGGCATTGGCGCCGAATGAGGCGGAGAACCGCGACCTGTGGAACGGCTCCGCCGGTGAGGTGCCGGAGACCGGCGGCCCGGGGACAGACGGCCTGATGATGGCTCCCCCGCCGAACCCTACCACGGCCGGCGGCGACAACAAGAAAACAGAGAGCCGGCCCGACGGCTACTTCGGGGCTTTGGAGAGCGAGATCATTGCGCCGACGGGAGAGCTGCCCACCCCCGACCTGACGGATTTTGACGCGATGGCTGCGGTTTCCTCGCAGCTTTTCGGGGGAGACTATGACCAGGCGATCGCCATGTTTTACGATAGCGGCGAGCGCTGGGAGGGCTGCGAACTGCCCACAAGCTGCGCCCACTATTTTATGCTGGATAAGACGCTGTACGGCTTCTTCCCGAAGGAGCGCCGGGTGGTGGATTACAGCGGAGCATGCGCCACGGTGCTGAATGAGGACGAGGCGGCGATGCTCTCGGCGATTTTGCAGATTGAGTTTACGGCGAAAACCGAATAATGGATTTCCCCTCGCGGCGGAGTGAGCGATCACCCCGCTGCATTTTTTACACCCTCGCAGCATATCATGCCGGTAGTGGGGACAAACATCCCCCGGCCGGTGCAGCATCCCGGCGCCGCGCCCCTGCACGGGCGGCCCGCCCCTATGGGGCGGAGGAAGCGGTACCCCCTGTGGGGGCACCGCTTCGCGGGGCGCGGCCTGCCAGGGATTCTGCCCCGCACATTCCAGCCATGGAGGAAAAGCCTATGAAAGCCGATTGGGGACTGCTGGGCGGCGCTGCCGCCGCTATGCTGGCGCTGCCGCTGCTGGTACTGGCCTGGAGCGGCACCCCGCTGGGCACCGGTCTGCCCGGCGGAACCACATCCGATCCAACACCGCAGCAAAGCAATATCCTCCCCGGCACCGACCGCGAGGAACCGGAAGAGCCACCAGCCGATACCTTCTCCGTTCTCCCCTCCTTCCGCATCCTGGATGAAACCACCGGCCAGGTGGCGGAAATCCCCGCAGCGGACTATGTAGCCGGGGCCATCGCGGCGGAAATGCCCGCCTCCTATGAGGAGGACGCCCTCATCGCGCAGGGCATGGCCGCCTACACCAATGCCCACTACCTGGCGGCGCTCCGCCGGGCCGATCCCCCGGAGGAGCTGAACGGCGCCGATTTTTCAGCCGATCCCGCCAAGCGGCTGGGCTATATCACCGATGACACCATGAAAGCCATGTGGGGCGACCACTACAAAGCCTACCGTGAAAAAATCACCAAGGCCGCCGAAAAAGCCATGCGGTACCTCATCACCTACGAAGGCCAGCCCATCGTGGCGGCGTATTTTGCCATCAGCGCCGGAAAAACCACCGAAGACGCCGGAAATGTGTGGGAGGGTCCCCTTCCCTACCTCACCCCCGCCGATAGCCACTGGGATAAAGAAGCCGCCGGGTACCGCAGCACTGTCACCATCACCGCCGCCGAAATGCGCAAAAAGCTGACCGCCCAGTCCATCCTCACCGGACAAAAGCCGGAAGAATGGCTCAAGGTCCTCACCCGCAGCGAAGCCGGGTATGTTACGGCGGTGCAGGCCGGCGACCGCGTGCTGACCGGCCAGCAGCTGCGCACCCTGCTGGGGCTGCGCAGCGCCGCCTTCACCGTGGAATACAAAAACGAGCTTTTCACCTTTGATGTGCTGGGCTACGGACACGGGGTGGGGCTCTCTCAGGCCGGGGCACAGTACCTGGCACAGCACGGCAAAAACTATCAGGAGATTCTGCTGCACTACTACCCCGGCGCCGCCCTTACCCCCGCCGCGCAAAAATAATCCATTTTCCGCTTGACGAACCCCCTCCCGATATGATAATATACTGGAGTACGATATAAAGCCGTGGAGAGGTGTCCGAGCGGTTTAAGGAGCCGGTCTTGAAAACCGGTGACTCATCAGAGCCATGGGTTCGAATCCCATCCTCTCCGCCAACACCTCCGACAGTAATTCGTAGCCCTTGGAGATGTACCCAAGTGGTGAAGGGGCTCCCCTGCTAAGGGAGTAGGGTGCGAAAGTGCCGCGAGGGTTCAAATCCCTCCATCTCCGCCACAAGAAAAGCCCAGTTTCAAGCGAAAACTGGGCTTTTTCTTTTTCCTTGTAACTCACAAAATAACTCACTTTTATTCCTGCGTAGCCAAAATACCGCCGAAAACATCATCAAGAGCGCTTGTTATCTGCTTTTCCATTCCGGCAACAGCGTGCCCGTAAACCCCGAATGTATCCATGCTCTTGGAATGCCCGACCAGCTGCTTTACCCAACCCTCCGGCAGCGCTTGTGCCATTGAGACAAATGTGTGCCGCAGCTCATAAGGCGTTGTCTGTGGGATATCATTTGCTTCACAATACCTTTTCCAGCTTCTGCGGTAGTGCTCTCCCCTCTTTACATCAAAGAGATACAGCCCGTTTGATTGGGCGAGCTGGTTCTTCAAAACCTCCTTGCCCATCTCGCCGACGAAAACGGCGCGTACAGCGTTTTCGTTTTTGCCTGTAGTGATTTCGTCGTATTCGTTTATGGAGCGTCTGACGATGATTTTCCCCGTTTCTAAATCAATATCATTGCGCATCAAGCCGCGCAGCTCTCCGGGGCGCAGACCGGTAAGGACTTCAAGGCGGTAAGCATTCACCAACGGGTCGACTATGCGCTTATTATAAAGCGTTGTCGTATCTTCGGCAAAAAGTTTAATGACATGCTCCGGCTGCAAGATGTTCTTCCTGCTTGCCCTCGCGCTTTTGGGGATAGCTATATCCTCCGGAGTGTAATTGCTCACTTTCGCTTTGCGGAGATATTTGCAGAAAGAGGTAAGATCTGCTTTTATGTTGTTGAGGGTCTTTTTGGATAGCTGCCCCTCTTGATACGCATGGTCAACCACGCGCTGCAGCACGGCGTCTGAAAGTGCAGATGCTTTCATGTGCCCGATCTGCGGGTCTATCCACTTCCGCCACCGTGCGTCGACTGGACGCCAGTTACTTATTGTTGTATGCGTTTTCAGCTGCTCCATATAGCTTTCGTGCAGCTCTGACAGGCGCAGCTTGGTTCCACTGATGCCAGATGACAACCATTCATCAGCCTTGCGATTTGCTTCCCGCTGCCCTTCCCGTCCGGGCCTGCTGCTGGTAAATGTTTTTCTCACGCCGTCCTTTTGCACGGCTATTTGCCAGCGACCTTGCTTTTCCAACCATTTTGCAGTATTTGTTCTCTCTTTCATGTTATCCTCCTGCAATTAACCGCCCTCGTTTCCGGGGGCGGTGTTTTTTTATTTTTCTGCCATTACATCGTATACAACCACGCCGTTCATAATCGTCAAGAGGGTGTTGTCCTCATTGGCATCGTTGACCACTGTGACTGTTACATATTTATCCTTTGCGCCAAGCGTATCAACAGCATCAGATATCGAATTGCACAGTTTAACCATGCTTTCACGCATTGTTACCCATGGCTCGTATGTATCGTCGTATCCGTCCGCTTTTGCTTGCGCCACTTCTGCAGCTACTCCTGACGCTTTTGCTGCTATAACAAGACCGGTGTCATCGTATTCTAAAGAGTACTCAATCCCTGTGCCCTCCGCATTTTTATCAAGCACAGTTTTTATGGCCGAAGCGACTACGGACATATCCACTTCCGTGTTTTGCTCCTCTTGCTGTTGCTGCTGATTTTGCTGATTGTCCTGTTTGTCTTTATCCTTTTCTCCACCGGCAAGCGCTCCGATGATTGCAATTATGATAACAATTAGGATTATTGCTGTTACCATCGTTTTTTTCTTCTTTGGCTTGATCTCTGGTGTTGTTTTCTCCATTTCCTCCATAGTCGTCTCCTCCAGTACTGATTATTGTACACTTTACGGTGTACGATTATATTTGGAAAGAACATCTGTTCTTAATCCCGAATTAAACCGTAGTTAAGGTTATTTGCATCGATTAGGACGAGGTATAAAATCATCATCGCCAGCAGGGCAAAAATAACTGCGAAAAGCGTTTTGGAGAGCCTCCGGCGCTGGCGCACCTGCTCTTTCAGCATCTCGATCATTTCTTCGCTGTTCTGGCTGTCTGTTTTGTTATAGACTTCCTTCACGAAATGCTTGTCGAGAGATATGTGCAGCGCTTGGCAGTCGGAAGCAACGAGAAAAAGGCTTGGATTTTTTGTCGGCTCCGAAAGCAACCGGGAGATCGTCCTCTCAACTGTCCCGGCATTGTCGGCCAAATCCTTGTGTGTCATTCCCTGCTCCTGCCGTTTTGTGGCTACCTCCAATAAAAAGTTTTCCCAATTCCTTTCTTCGTCTGAATTCACAAACTCATCTCCTGTTTTTTGTTACCGGGCACTTTTGTCAGGAAAACATGACAAATTTGACGCCAAAACCGCAACATTTGTCAGTACATATTGGCAATGCAATTTGTTACAATTGAATTGTACCAAATACCTACTGAATTTGGAAGGATTTTTATTCGACAATAATTGACAAAAGAGGAGGAACACCAATGGATTGGAACACGGCGTTAGAGCAGCTTATTTTACAAATGACACCTGAACAATGCGAAAGAGCTATTTCTCTAATAGCAGCGAAATGGCCTTATATACTTTCTCGGCTTCCTCCGGCGAAAGAGTCCGGGAAAGCTCCATAAGTTTTTTATTGGCAGGATGCAGCTCACCTTCGGTGGGCTGTTTTTCTTTACCCAAAAGCTCGTCAACGGTGATGCCGAAGTAATCGGCGACCTTTTGAAGCGTTGCATCGGTTGGCATAGACCCTGACTTCCATCTGGAAACAGATGGCTTTGTCAGCCCAATTTCCAATGCAACAGCACTTGGCGTTTTGCGCACAGAGTTACAAAGCCTCAAATAATTGTCATAAAACACAGTTAACACGCCCCTTATTTGTGCAAGCCTACAAAGTTAACAAAGTTGCGCATTTCCCCTTGACGGATAACAGAGTAAACTGTATAATAGGAGCATGGTCAGCGGAGTAAACCGAAGTGCCCCAGCAATCGCCAGGGTAGCGCAATATTTATCCCATAAATATGATAGCACACTTTGTTTACTCTTGCAACAAAAAATTAAAGAAAGGAGGACAGTTTGGATGCCTGCACAATGGACTGGCGACATGGTCGGCAAGATGCACAACAACAGAATTACCATGACACAGGTCGCCGAAAAACTTGGCGTGACCAAGGCGTATGTCTGCATGGTTCTCAACGGCCACAGAAACCCAAAGGGAGCAGAACAGCGGTTCATGGCTGCGCTGGACGAGCTTATCAAGGAAAAGGAGGTAGGGAATGAATAAGTGGACAAAGTGGGAAATCGCATACTGCGTAATCCTGCTTATATGCACCGCAATAAATGTCGTTATTTGCGTTACCCGCTAACGGCATCGAAGATTGTTACGATTGCTGCCGCTGCGGATATGACGGCGAAAACAACCTTGAAGAACGCCTTCCACCACCAAGCACGGTATTCTCTTAACGATTGTTCCCCTGCATCGGTCAAACGAACCTTAACGCGACCGCTGCCGCCCCACCAGTACTGGCCGGGCTTTAGTACGGGGTAGAACAACCCGGAAGCCGCAATCTTTGCAAACTTTTCTTCCGATATTGTAATGGTGCTGCGATAGCGCAGCTTTCGGAGAGCGCGTTTTTCAGCTTTGGTCAACATCAAATCACCTCAACCATAGTTTACCACATGAAGGGAGGGATAGCAATGTCAAGGAAAGTTGATACCTACCGCAGGCTGCGAGCGCTGATGCTGGAACTTGGCCACGACCAGACAAGCCTTGGAAAGCGCACCGGTATGAGCCGCCAGCAGATCAGCGACAGAATGATATGCAAGACCCCGTGGACATTGGAGGAAGTCTATAAGGTCTGCGATGCATTATTTATTCCAATAAAAGATGTCAAGAAGTTTTTCCCGCCAAACGGGGTGGAAAAGAAGGAGGAACAACATGGAAGCAACAACCAACACCTTTATCCGGTGGTTTAACTCGGATGAGATCGTACCCAGCAAGGACGGGCATTACCTGTGCCAGACAAATCCGGGAAGATACGCTACCTTGCCATTCAGCACCAAGCATCAGATGTTCAATGTCAGCGGAGATAATGTGGAGACCGCTATCGAAGTCCAGTGGTGGGCATTCCTGCCGGAGCTTCCGCAAAAGGAGGTACAGGAAGATGAGTAAAAAGGAGTGGCTGCAGGAAGCCTTGGCCGTAGTCCTTGGAATGGGAGCCATCTTCGCAGCAGCGGCTATCCTGCTGTTGGTGAGGTAAGGCCATGGAGCAGAACGAGAGGATAGCAGTTATCCGGGAGAAGTTCCCCGGTTACACCAAGCCGCTGGACAGTATGTGCAAACGGCCGGAGCATTATGGCATCCGGCGTACTGCAGAAGCCGAAGCGCTGATAGTGGACAAGCCCGGCAGGAAGCGGGAAGCAAACTATAAGCTGTCTGTGCGTATTCCTTTGGGTTATGTGAATATGGCGGAGTTTCGTCAGCAGCTTATCGAAATGGGTTACTGCAACTTCACAGCATGGGTTCTGCGCTGTATCCGCCGCCAGCAGGAGGAGTACAGGCATAGAAAAGCCCCCACCGGCTCCGCAAAAGCCGATGAGAGCAAAGGTAGATTAAGCACCACCAATATACAAGATTGTGGGAGGAATGTCAAGTGATTGTCTACAAGGGAACCGATAAGGATATGAAATGCCGCAGTTTCCAATTCGATCTTGGAAAAGAATATGTGGAGGAGGAAGCGAAACTGTGCGAAAAAGGTTTCCATGGATGTGAGTACCCGCTTGATGTGTTCGCCCATTACGGCCCGGCCGGCAGTCGGTTTTTTGTGGCTGATCTCGATGGTGTGACGGACGAAAGAGAAAGCTGCGACACCAAGCTGGTTGGGACGAAAATAAAACTCCGGGCGGAAATCGGCATTGCTGGTATCGTAAAAGCTGCTGTCGAGTACATAAAGGAAAGAGCCGAAAGCGGCGACAATCAGACCGGTGACCGTAGCGCAGCCACCAACACCGGCTGCTGTAGCGCAGCCACCAACACCGGCGACCGTAGCGCAGCCACCAACACCGGCAGCTGTAGCGCAGCCACCAACACCGGCGACTGTAGCGCAGCCACCAACACCGGCTACCGTAGCGCAGCCACCGTTGATGGAAAGGAGTCTATTGCAATCGTCACCGGGTTCGATAGTAAAGCATCCGGCACCATTGGATGCTGGCTCGTCCTAACCGAGAGGGGTAGCTGGAACGGTGATACTTACCACATTAAAGAGGTGCGAGCGGTAAAGGTAGATGGTGAAATTATAAAACCCGGGGTATTTTACAAACTGGAAAATGGGGAGGTTGTGGAAGCATGAACCCATACAATATCCCGGATAGGCCAATCCCGAGCTGTGTGGATAACTACGATGATAAGCCGCACATCTGCCCGGAGTGTGGCTGCGAGATCAACGAGACCATTTACATTAAGGACGGAATGGTCATTGGCTGCGAAAACTGTGTTAAGCGGTTTGACGCCAGCGATGCGGATGCTGACAGGTACTTTGATGAAGAACCAGACAGATATTAAGGAGGAGCTATGGAGAACTACTTTCGAGAATTGAACAGCATCAACTGCTCTGACAAGACAGAGAAGAAGAATGGCCTTACATACCTTTCTTGGGCATGGGCCTGGGGAGAAATCAAGAAGCTGCACCCGGATGCCACCTATACCATCTACGAGGATGCTAACGGCCTGTTTTACCACACAGACGGTAAGACCTGCTGGGTTAAGACTGGCGTAACCGTCAACGGCATTGAGCACATCGAGTATCTGCCGGTCATGGATAACCGCAACCGCTCAATCCCGGCCAGTGATGTTACCTCATTCGATGCCAATAAGGCAATCCAGCGTTCCCTTACAAAAGCCTGTGCCCGTCATGGCCTTGGCCTGTATATCTACGCTGGCGAGGACTTACCGGAGGGTGCAGAAAGAGAACCAGAGCCTACCGAGTATTGCATCGACTGCGGGCAGCAGATCACCGGTATCAACAAGCGCAACGGGGAGTATTGGCCTGTAAGCGAGATCACCTCATACAGCGTCCAGCGGTTCGGCCGCAAGCTGTGCCCGAACTGCCAGAAGAAAGCCTTTGCCGCCGAAAAGGAGGCCGAGAAGAATGAAAACAAGGCTCCGGTTTGATTCTGCCGACTGGACAAGAGACCGGAACGGCTACGGCATCACCCTGTATACCAAAGATGCCGCAGCCGCACAGGCTTTCCTTGATGAGATGAAGCCCGGCAAGATGTACGCCGCCGAACTAAAGGAGCACCACGAGCGCAGGAGCCTTTCGGCCAACTCGTACCTTTGGGCGCTCCTTGATGATCTGGCCTTTACCCTCTCCACCCAGGCGGCCCCGCTGACTAAGGAGGAGCTGTACCGGAAGTACATTAAGGAGGTCGGCATCTGGAAGGATGTGCACAATATCGAGCCGGAAGCCGCCAAGACCGTACGGACAGCGTGGGAAATGCTCGGTACTGGCTGGGTAACGGAACAGGTAGACTACGAGCCAGACGGTGACCATCTGGTGATCCGGCTGTACTACGGCAGCAGCACCTACAACACCAAACAGATGTCCCGTCTGCTGGATGCCGTCATCGCAGACTGCAAAGAGCAAGGGATAGATGTTGCCACACCGGCCGAGTTGGCCTTGCTAAAGGAGGAATGGGGCAAATGAAAAACGAATGGGGCGCAGAGCTTGACCGAAACGGATACGCTCCGAGCATCGTACAGGCCGACACATCCAAGTGCTTTTTGTGCCAGCGCTCCGGCGTAAAGCTCGACCGGCACGAAATCTTCGGCAACGCCATGCGTAACAAAAGCAAGCGCATGGGGCTTTGGGTGTCCCTGTGCCACACGCCATGCCACCTGACACACGCACACGGCTGTGCAGAGGTGATGGACTGGCTGCACCGGGTAGGCGAGCAAGCCTGTCTTGACACCTACGATATGGACATTCCCGCATTCCGGGGAGAGTTCTACACCAACTATTTGGAGGAGACAGATGAAGGTATTAGTAGCCTGTGAGGAAAGCCAGGAGGTTTGCAAGGCTTTTCGGGCAAAAGGCCACGAAGCGTATTCCTGATATACAGGAGCCATCTGGTGGACACCACGAATGGCACATTCTTGGGGACGCTTTAGCAGTTCTTCCCGGCGGTACCATTACCACCATGGACGGCACCCGGCACGAGATTGGCAAGTGGGATTTGCTGATAGCGCATCCTCCCTGCACCTATCTTACCGTCTCCGGAAACCGCTGGTTTAATGTGGAGCGGTACGGAGACGCGGCCAATCGCCATGATGCAGTAAATTTCTTCATGGAGTTTGCTCTTTCGGATATCCCAAAGATAGCCATAGAGAACCCGGTTGGCCATATGTCAACAGCATGGCGGAAACCGGATCAGATCATACAGCCGTATGAGTATGGGCATCATGCCAGAAAAACAACCTGTATATGGCTGAAAGGGCTTCCCAAGCTACAGCCAACCGATGTGGTAGACCAAGGCGAAATTGACAGGAATGGCTGTTCTGCAGGAGCGTCCGCAACTTATGCTGTGGATGAAAACGGGAAGATCATCCCGTGGAACGACCCAAGAACCGCAAAAGCAAGAAGTAAGACTTTCCCCGGCATCGCTGCCGCTATGGCAGACCAATGGGGATAACAGGAGGTTACATATGTTAAATAAAGCAATCCTTAATGGGCGGCTGACGAAAGCCCCCGAACTGAAGCAGACCAACAGCGGCAATAGCGTGTGCGGCTTTACCATCGCCGTAGGCCGCAACCGTGACCGAGAAAAGACTGACTTCGTTCCCATCGTAGCATGGGGCAAGACCGCCGAATTCGTGAACCAGTGCTTCGGCAAGGGCGACCTCATTACCATTGTGGGGCGCATCGAAGTTCGCAACTATGAGGACAAGAACGGAAATAAGCGCATCGCCACCGAGGTTATCGCAGAGGAAGCCCTTTTCGGTGGCAGCAAATCTACCGGCAAGGCAGAGGAAAATCCCGCAGAGAGCGAGCATGGCGGATTTGAAGAAGTCGAGGGCGACCCTAACGACCTCCCATTCTGACGGGAGGTGAGGAGGAATGCCGAATAGATTGATAAAGGATAGCTTCCGCACAAGCGACAAGATAGCATCCTTAACGGATTTCGAGTTTCGGCTTTGGGTAAGTCTTATTGTTTCGGTAGACGATGCAGGACGAGGAGATGCCCGACCTGCAATCATCAAAGGCAACGCATTCCCACTTCGGGAACGGGTTACTGCAAAAGATATCAGCGATGCGCTCCACGGTTTGGCGGCCAAAGGCTGCGTTTCCCTCTACGAGGTGGACGGGAAGCCCTACTTTTGGTTCCCGACTTGGGCCGAACATCAAAGGATACGAGAATGCAAACCCAAATATCCCGACCCGCCTAAAAACAGCGGCTTTACACCGTCAGCGGAAATCTGCGGCGAGTTGCCGCAAGTTGCGGCGGATTGCGGCGAGCTGCGGCCTGAATCCAATCCGAATCCGAATCCTAATCCTAATCCGAATCCAAGTACCCCCCATGCCCCCCAAGGGGGCCGGTTTGCCGAATTTTGGGCGCAATATCCCAAGAAAGTCGGAAAAGGCGCAGCGGAAAAGGCTTTTGAGCGCATCAAGCCGAATAAGCAGACCTTTGACCGCATGATGGATGCCATATCTGCACAGAAGCAGAGCCGCCAATGGACGGAGAACAACGGCCAGTACATCCCAAACCCTGCGACATGGCTGAACCAGCGCAGGTGGGAGGACGAGCTGGCGCAGGGGGAAACCGACAATGTTTTCCTGCAAATGCTGCAGGAGGAGGGACAACATGAACCGTACTGAAACACTGGCTGTTATGTCCATCCTCAAGGCCGCTTATCCAGCGTACTACCGGGACATGAAGCGGCAGGATGCCGAAGCGGTGGTGAACCTGTGGGCAGAGATGCTGGCAGACTACTCTGCTAACCTTGTGGCAGCGGCGGTTAAGTCCCACATTGCCAGCGACCGAAAGGGGTTCCCTCCGCATATTGGGGCTATTATCGCCAGCATCGGGGAGATCAGCAGACCGGCGGAACTCTCCGAGGGGGAAGCATGGGCTCTGATTGCAAAGGCCCTGCGGAACAGCGGCTACAACAGCGAGAAAGAGTTTGCAGCCCTGCCGGAGAACCTACAACGGTTGGTAGGACACCCCTCCCAGCTGCGGGAATGGGCCAGCATGGACACCGGGACAGTGCAGAGCGTGGTGCAGTCAAACTTTATGCGCAGCTACCGGGTAAGGCAGGAGAGCGAGCGCAAAATGCAAGCCCTTCCTGCGGATATCCGGGCGAAGCTGGCAGGGATGGCAGAGGTAAAGCAGCTTCCCAGCTATGACCTGGCGCTGGCGCAGCGGACGATGGAGGAGAATGCATGAAACACTTGGGAGATATCTGCAAGATAAACGGAGCGGAGATTGAACCTGTTGACTGTATTACAGGAGGAAGCCCGTGCCAGGACCTTTCCATCGCAGGGAAGCGAGCAGGGCTTGCCGGTGAAAGAAGCGGACTTTTCATGGAACAGGTCAGAATCGTAAAGGAGATGAGAGAGCGTGACAGGAGAAATGGAAGAGCAGGTGACATGGTCAGACCTCGGTTTCTCGTTTGGGAAAATGTACCCGGTGCATTCAGCAGCAACGGGGGAGGAGACTTCCAAGCCGTGCTGGAGGAAATTATCCACATCGCAGAGCCTGCCGTTTCTGTACCTCGATTTGAGGGGAAATGGACAAAGGCAGGAGCCATTGACGGTGATGGGTGGTCTATCGCTTGGAGAACTCATGATGCTCAATACTGGGGAGTGCCCCAACGCCGCCGTAGAATCTCGGTTGTCGCAGATTTTGGAGGACAATCCGCAGGAGAAATACTCTTTGAGCGCAAAAGCGTGTCAGGGCATCTTGCGGAGAGCGGAGCGGCGCGGGAAAGACTTGCCGGAAACGCTGAAAGCGGTGCTTCTTATGCAGTCAGAATCAGAGGGGGCTGTGACGGAGGAGGCAAAGGCGCGTTAGTTCAGACGGAGAAAAGCGGAACGCTGGGCACGGGGAACGATCAGACGATATTCTGCATGGCCACACAGCAGGGCGGCGCGGAACTGCGGACAGACGACCGCGCGCCAACATTGACAGCTGCGGCGGGTATGAGCGGGAACAATCAGCCGGTTGTCTGCGCAGGGTTTAAGCTCGGCAACAGCGAGAAAGCACGAAGCATCGGCTACGCCGAAGAGCAATCGCCAACATTAAGCGCGGAGTGCGGTGGCAACAAGCCCGCGGTAGTTACACTGGATATGTCGCACGCCTGCGATGTCATCAGAGACTGCGGCGAGGTCTCCCCGGCATTGCAGGCGAGAATGGGAACGGGCGGGAACCAAGTGCAGCTGACATATCAAATGCAAGGGTTCGGAGATTACCGCGCCGGAGAGGTTGCAAGCAGCTGCAAGCAACGGGATTTTAAGGACGGAACAGACCTTGCCATCACAAACATGGCCGTGCGCCGCCTGACGCCGATGGAATGCGAACGGCTGCAAGGATTCCCAGACGGGTGGACGGACATCGGCGAGTGGACAGACGTCAATGGAAAACGCCACAAGCCAAGCGACAGCCCACGGTACAAGGCGCTGGGCAACTCCATCGCCCTGCCCTTCTGGGACTGGATGCTGCGGCGCATGGCGCGGTATCTGCCGGAGGGCGCAACGCTGGGGAGCTTATTTGATGGCATCGCAGGTTTCCCGCTGATTTGGGAACGGATACACGGGAAAGGCACGGCGCGGTGGGCAAGCGAAATCGAGAAATTCCCGATAGCTGTAACGAAGTTAAGGTTCCCGGAGGAAGCATGAAAATCACGATTCCCGAAATTCCGCCATCGCTGAACAAGTACGCAGGACGGCTGAACGGCTGGGAGTACCGAGCAGAAAAGCAGCGGTGGATTGGCCTGATGCGAGCATACTGCAAAAAGCAAAAACCGATGGACAAGGCCATAGTGACCATCACCTACTACTTTCCCACGCGCCATCGGCACGACCCGGACAATTACAACGGCAAGATGCTGATGGACGGTCTGACCGACCGAGGCGTGATCGCAGACGACAGCTTTGACCATGTAGAACTGCGACTGCGTGGGGCATATGACCCCAAAAATCCGAGAACAGAAATTGACATAGAGGAGGTACCCTGATGGGACAGAAGGATGTAGAGCGGGAGAATCCGCTTTTTGAGGGACAAAGTGCCGAGGAATTTATCAAGCGCTGGAACGCTGTCACCAAAGCCATAAAAATGCGCGCAGAGATGCCCGAGCATGAAAAGGTGGTGAGTTATGATGTCATACGATAAAGCGTCTCCTAACGCCAAAATCGGCTGTTCTAATTCAAACGACCCGGAGTTCCTGGAGCAGCTGGTGCGGGAGGGCAAGACAAACAGGGAGATTGCCTTAATTCTCGATCTTGATTACGGCTCTGTGGCCTCGATCTTGTATCGCTATGGAATCAAGAGAGACCCCAACCGGCCATGTAAGAGATGCGGAGGGCCGATAGGCAGCACCAACACCAGACAGCTGTATTGCAAGGAGTGCCAAAAGGCAATGGACAGCATCCGGGCCCGCAAAAGCAGTATGAAAAAAGCCGAGCCGAAGAAATGCGAATACTGCGGGAAGGACTATTTCGGCCAGCCGGGACAAAAGTACTGCTCCAAGCAATGCTACAAGGATGCAGCGGCATCCGGTAAGTATAAGCGACCAAAGAATTGGATAAAGCGCCGGGATGGGAAAATCGACATCGAGATAAGGGTTTGCGGCAAAACAACAGAGCGACGGGAGAGCGTGGATTACTTCGAAGCCAGGGAGATTTGGCACGATGGCTGGATAGGCCGGGGCTACGCAGCGCTGATAACGGTAGATGGCCACAGGCTGGATACCCTGCCGCAAATAAAGACATTCTTCGGATTTAGGAGGGATTCGCTATGAGGAACTGGACGGCAGCGGCAGTTGCGATAATCTTAGCTGCTTTCTGCATAATGGTGCTATCGGCTATTTCGGCCGAAAGGCGGAACCATTTGGATGAAGTTGCCCAGGCGGAGATCACCGCAGAGGAACAGGAACGCCGTGAGCAGGCAGCCTATTACAAAGGCTGGCAGGACGGCAAGCAATATTATCTTGAGAGTTTTGGAGGGATAAACTGATGGAACCTGTAATTAACCCGTGGTTGTTTTATTTGATTGATATTGCGAAAGGTATTAAAGCAGTATCTTTATTTGCTTCTTTTTGTGGATTCATTCCTTTTGTCTATGGATTGGGAACAATGGTGAGAAATAAAGAATATGGAAACGACGATGAAGATTATTTGAGAGGAAAGAGAACCTTCAAAATATCATTGGTCATTTTAATTATTTCATTGGGAATTTTTATTTTTATTCCCTCTTCCGACACGATTTTGAAGATGGTCATAGCTAAAAATGTAACATACGATGCAGTAGACGCTGCAAAAGATGTGGTAGCACAGGTTTACAACGACATTTTGGCACTGTTCCAAAAATAAAAGGAGGGATAACATGGATGCTGTGAAGTTTGTCGAGGAGCGCAGAAGAATGTTTGCTGTGACAGGGGAGAACCCAAAGTACAGTTTATTTAACATGACTACTCGTGCGGAGGATGTTGTAAAAGAAGTCGAAGAATGGTCTGCTGCACATCCGCGCAAGACGCGGCAGAGCGTGTTTTTGGAGCACTGGCCTAATGCCAAAGTCTTTGTGGATGGTGTGTTAGACTTTTGTCCACAGGAACTGGATAGCCGTTACCCATGTCAATCAACTGATGTCGAGATGCGTTGTCAATCTTGCCGTCGTAAGTTTTGGATGCAGGAGGTAGAGTGATGAAAAAGCCGCTTCTTTGCCGAATTGGTATGCACAAGCTGAACAAGTATGCGTATGTTCAGGTGTCGCGCCGCCGAAGCGACCGGCACGGCGGGAAGTACAACACAAATTACGCAGTCTGTGAACGGTGCGGAAAACTACGCTACCGAGTGAAGCGAAAAAGGGAGGTAGAATGATGGAACGACTAACGAATGAAGAGGTAAGAGTGGACGAGAGCATGGACCGGTATCTCGGCCCGCGCTCCGTCCTTGAAGGCATGAAGCCGAAGCTGCTGGACCTGGTCATGAACGGTCCGGTGCTGAACAGCGTATCGAAGGCTGCACTGCGGCAAATCATTCGGCAGCTCTACAGCGCGCTCGCCGCCTTTGAGGACACGGGGCTGACGCCGGAGGA
>ERZ825159.1887-NODE-1887-length-18655-cov-3.953387_pt1 | contig 18655 bp, 15 predicted proteins | sample MGYA00519932_ERZ825159 | MGnify/ENA primary metagenome ERZ825159 (study PRJEB31778, sample SAMEA3449191) | human gut metagenome | biome: human gut; feature: human-associated habitat; material: faeces | place: United Kingdom | collected 2010/2012 ...
ATGGAACGATTTCGCCATAATGCAAATACTTTTTATTTTCTCCACGGCCAACACGCATCTTATCATATTGAGTCATAGAGCCGACAGGTTTTGCCAAGCCCTTACGAGCCATCAGCACTCCCGTCATAAAAGTTGAAGTAACAGCGCCCAATCCAACACAAAGGACACCCAATTTACCGGTAGCCGGTTTTACATTCATTTTTTCCATTCTAATTTCCTTGTTAAATTGCATCTCATAGTAGAGATTAAGATAATTGTGACAAAGTTACACCTTCTTTTGAAAACTACCATGATTTTCTTAGTTTTTTTATACCTTTGCAGCCGTTAAACATTTAATTTAGGTATGAATGATATTTGCTGTATAGGACATATAACACTGGATAAAATTGTAACGCCCAAGCAAACGGCTTATATGCCGGGAGGTACTTCTTACTACTTTTCTCATGGAATCAGCCACCTAAAAGACACCAAGCACTATAAACTGGTTACGGCACTCGCCCCTACCGAGTTTAAAGCTGTGGAGGATATTCGTGCCAAGGGAATTGAAGTAAAAGTTATTCCTAGCCGTCACACTGTATATTTCGAGAATATATACGGAGAGAATCAAGACAACCGCACCCAGCGTGTTTTGGCCAAAGCCGACCCTTTCACCGTAGAGCAATTGAAGGATGTAGAAGCAAATATTTTTCATTTGGGAAGCTTGCTCTCCGATGACTTCTCTCTTGATGTAGTTAAATACCTGTCAGGAAAAGGCACACTGGCTGTCGATGCTCAGGGTTACCTTCGTGAGGTAAGAGGTAAAAAAGTGTATCCGGTGGACTGGACAGAGAAAACAGAGGCACTGAAATATATTGATATTCTGAAAGTGAACGAACATGAAATGGAAGTGCTGACCGGACATAAGGAAGTGAAGCAGGCTGCGTTTCAACTTGCCGAATGGGGAGTAAAAGAAGTTTTGATTACCCTTGGAAGTCTTGGCTCGGTTATTTTTGCCGAAGGATGTTTCTATCGGATTCCGGCTTATCCGCCTAAAAATATAGTGGATGCCACCGGATGTGGAGATACTTATGTCACCGGATATCTGTATATGAGGAACAAAGGAGCTTCTTATGAAGAAGCCGGATGTTTCGCTGCTGCAATGTCTACGCTGAAATTAGAAGCATCCGGTCCCTTCAACGGTACGGAAGAGGATGTGTGGAATGTAATTCACAAAAGATAACAGAGTCCTCCTTATTGTTCTATGGATTCATGTTCTGCCCGCAAGGAATAAAACAAAACCACACAAAACGCTACGAAAGGTACGATAAATGACAGAGACATATTACTGTTGTCTGCCACATATCCCATCAAAACCGGACCGATAGCTCCTCCTATCGGAGACATCATGAGATAAGAAGAGGCGCGTTTAGTGTGGTTTCCCAGCCCTTTCAGAGATATAGCAAAAATGGTGGGAAACATAATAGCCTCAAATGCATAAACAAAAAACAAAGCAACCAGTGATATATGCCCTAAATTGCATATTACCAACAATGTGGCAAATACCGTTCCGACAGCACAGCACAACAGCACACGTTCGGCACGGATAAACCTCATTACCCAGCTACCAACAAAGCGTCCGCACATAAACAGTCCTAATCCTCCGAAAGAAAGCAAAACCGACGCATCACGAGCATTCATCCATCCGTCATCCACTACATAATTTATAAAGAAACTGTTGATCGAAATCTCTGCTACCTCATAGCAAAACAAGGCAAAAACACCGAATACAAAAAGTTTATGCGACCACAAGCCTTGTTTACCGCCTGTCTCAGTTACTTCATCCGCATGTACAATCTCCGGAAGCTTTATTCGAGAAAACACCAAAGCCACCCCCAGCACTACGATGCCCATCAACATATAAGGAAATGAAATATGCGAAGAACCTTCTTCGGAAAACAACAACAAGCCACCGACCAATGGTCCGCAAATACATCCTAGTCCGTTAAACGATTGCGCCAGATTCAATCGGCTGGCAGCCGTTTCCCTGTCTCCCAGTTCTGTCATATAAGGGTTTGCCGCTGTTTCGAGAAACACTAATCCGCACGCTATCACAAACAAAGAGAGTAAGAAAAACTCAAAGGACATCCAATATTCTCCGGGAACAAACATCAATGAACCGACACCATACAACAACAGCCCCAAAACAACTCCGCGCCGATAACCATACTTTGTGATAAAAAGCCCTGCCGGAACAGCCATTACAAAATATCCCAAATAAAACAAGACCTGTACCATGGCCGAATAAGTACGAGTAATATCCAATACCTCTTGGAAATGTTTATTCAGCACATCAAGAATGGCATGTGCAAATCCCCATAAAAAGAACAAAGAGGTAACCAAAACAAAAGGAACCAAATAGTTCCTTTTCACCAATGCATATCTTTGCTTTTCCATATTTCTTATGATAATAATGCAGGCAATCCCGCTAAATCTGTAATTATCACATCGGGCAAGGATTCATCAATCACTTCTCCACCCCAACCTTCACCTTTCAGCCAGACAACCGGACAGCCTACTTGCTTTGCCGGAACAACATCCTTCGAGAAAGAATCTCCGACAACCAGCACTTTACAGGCTTCATATCCCATTGCTTCCACTCCCAAACGATAAATAGCCGGATCGGGTTTACGCACTCCCACTACGGATGATTCAATAATATCATCAAAGAAAGCGTACAGTCCAAAGTCTTTAAGAATGGTTTGGATATTTCCATAAAAATTGGAAACAAGCACCAATTTATACTTTTTGGAAAGTGCTTCCACCACAGGGCGGGTTACCTTCAACACATCCAACACATATTCATAACAACCGTCTGCCACCTGCTTGGCATAAGTTTGCAACATTCTCTCATCCATCGGCAACTTTCCCTGTTCAGCCAGATACTCTACCTGCAACTTAGTCTTTATAGAGAGAACATCATGAAAATTATGTTGCGGCCGGACAAAAGGATATTTAGCCAAAGCTCTTTCAGCAAACACATATGCTTCCCGGAAACTCTCCTTGTCTACCGGTACATGATATTCTGCATATTTACTCCACAAAACCTCTGCCCAATGGCGGCTGTTGGTATCTATCGTGCCGCCATAATCAAATATAACTCCTTTGATATCTTTCAACATATTCACACTTATTTATTTGCAGGCGTACCATTGCCGACTTTCATCAGCAACACGCCTATTACAATCCAAATCAATTCTCGTACACGGGTAATCAACCCGGTATAAACGCCAAATGCCCCCGGAATAGCCAGCCCTCCTACCGCCAAGGCAAATCCTCCCTCACGCGCTCCCAACTGCATGGGAGAAAAGAAGAACAGATTGGCAAACAAAGAGGTAAATGCCATAATCAGGATACATGCCGGAAAACTGACATCTGTTGTCAGAATATTCAGAATGAAATATACCTCCAAACATCCCAAGACGCGCGCCATAAACTCTAAGCTCAATGAAGCATAGAAAGTAGACTTACGCTGTTGATGCAGCTCTGCAATCTGGCTGTCCACGCGTTCTAATGTTTCCCGTTTGTTTTCCGAAAAACGTTTCGCCCATCCTTTTATAAAGGGAATATGTTGCAACAACTTCAACGTGCGCACTGCCATTCCATTTCTATATCCCTTCATAAAAAAATAAATGGCAAGCAGGCAAAAGAAACCAACTACAGAAAGCACCATCCCCATTGCAAAATCTACCGGACGAAGCGCCAGATACAAAAAAATAGAGAAAAGCCAAAAACAAAAATGTGAGAAAATATGCATCATCACATACAGGATAACCGATGAAGTAGCTTTGCTTGCACCCACGTATGGAGTCAGTTCCATAATGCGATAAGGCTCGCCTCCCATCAATCCGACCGGAGTGGCATAATTCAAGGCAAAGCCGGAAACAGTCAGTTTATATACTTTCCAAAATGGAATAGGTGTTCCCTTCTTTCCATCCCGGATAATGATATACCAAGAAAGGGTATTGAATAAATAAATAATAACCCATAACCCTATAACAGCCGGCAACCAGATTCCGGCCCTGCGAAGATTAGCCAACAGCTCATCATACTCCATATCAAAAGTACAGAGCATCACAACGATGGCAACGATTCCGAATATCAGGAATATGTTTCTATATTTACTTTTCACAATGCTGCGTATTTATGATAAAAACGGGCGCTGAGAGCCTCATGGCAATGGCGCATATACACGAACAATGAAGTCATCACAATAATCTCAAACACAAAATAAAGCCAAGGCTCACCTATCAGCAGACTGACATACAATGCAATGGCGCGCGTATTGAAAGTCAGTATATTAGTGTATTTCATCAACGGCTTACTGGCAGCACGGAATTCATCGCGCAATTCCTGAGGAACATTATCACCATACTTTGCCTTTACCAACGCATAGAATTGCTGGAAATTGGGAGTCATTCCCTCCTGCTGACGAGTATAGTTTCCATAAAAATAAAGGAATATTTTCCACCAGAAGTTTCCCTTCCACGGCAAACTGTGAAATATTTCACGCTGCTGCCTGAAGTTGTCCAACTCACTTCCGCTCTTTCCTTTCAAGAAATAAAGATGAATATTGCGGTAATAATCCGCCAGCGTACATTGCTTACTGTGACAAATCGTACCCGAAAACACAGCCAGAATCCAGATAAACACTCCCCAATGCATTCCGTCACCGATATTGAAAGGCATCGGCTGATTCATCAACCTAAGACAGATAGCCACATAAATGGTAAAAAACCAAATATCACCTGCAAACCCGTCCAACATACGTCCCCACTGGGTTTTCTGTCCTGTGAGGCGAGCCAGCTGCCCATCAGCGCTATCATAATGATTCGCCCACATCAACAATAAAATACCGATGACAGTATGTTTCATATCGGGATAATAGAACATCACACCGGCACCTACACCCAGAATAATAGATAAGATAGTCACTACATTGGGATGCACTTTCAGCTTTTTAAAGAATAAAGCCCATGCATAGCCAATAGGTCGGTTAAAATAAATATCCAAGAACTCCTCTGTGTCCATTGATTTGAAAGAAGCCTCTATTCCTTTCTTCTCACTCTCTTTACTCATGTCTCTATTTTTTCATTTGCTTTTTCTTCACCCGGTTATAAATGCACTCTGCAATCTTTACACCTGCTTCCTCTCGGCAACGGGCAAAACTGGGCCAATCATTAAAATCAATTATCTTAAGTTCACCGTCGGCAGATACCACACAATCACCTCCGTAAATGGGGACATGCAAAACCTCGGCTGCCATATCGCTATATTTCTTAAGTTCTTCTTCATTAAAGGGAATTCCTTTGGCCACGCCATTGATTTTCTCCAGACCGAATTTGCTGTGCGAACAAGGAGAAGGATAAAACCAATAAAAGAAATCCGTTCCCTGAACGCCATAAAATTTAATTAAATCACCCTGAAGATGCTCATTTATCACAGCTACCGGTATGTGCCGGCTACGGAAATCGGCCAAAACACGTTCCACCTCTTCTTTGTCAGTGGCATAGCATACATCTTCTTTTACCATAGCATGAGAATCACCGCGTTTTATCCAGCAAGGATAGCAATCTTCCTCAAACTGCCTGTCAGTAGATATTACGAAACTCCTCGGATGAGGAACACCATGTTGTATCAAAAGTTCCGTCATTGGTCTGCGCACGCAATTATCAATTCCGTAAGCCGAATTGACAACCAGCGCACCTTCATCCTCCAACGATTTCAGGCGGGCTATTGTCGCCCTGTCACGAGCCATATCGAATATCACATCCGCTTTCACTCCGCAAGCCACAAATTCCTTTTCCGCATAAAGCTCCACTTTGCATCCCAATAGTCTCAACTCATCCGCCACTTTATTAAAAATGGCGGCATCATTGTCTACGTGGTTCGGTGAATACTCATTGCCACGGCTTATCCCTATTATTGAAAATTCATCCATTCCTTTATGTCAGTGCTTTAAGTTTATTCTTTTCCGGCCAAAAAAGCCTCCGCTTTTACGATATCACCGGCATGGTCTACATCCAGGATTTTCTTAAAAGGATAAGCCTTCAACTTCAGACCATCTGCAACCAGTTGTCTTTGGAAATTACGCATACGCGACATTCCTTTGTCCATACATGCGTTTAAAGTTCTGATAGCAGTGGGTGTCAGGCAATAAATGCCTCCCGAAATATAACGACATTCCGATGTAGCCGCATCATGAAACCCTGTGATATTCAAAGCTCCATCAGTAGATATATAAAGCGGCTTTTCATCATCAATATAATCCGTTACTGCCATATATCCATCATTATCCGCCCGCTTAAACGCTTCAATAAATGCAGCGAACTCCTCTTCGCGAAAGATAGTATCTACAGTAGTCAGACAAAACTTGTCATCTTGCAAATAAGCACTCAGTTCATAAAAACTATGCATGGAACTGGGAGTAGTCTTCACTACCACTTCCAAAGGCACTTCCGTTTCCTGTTGCAACTTAGCAAGGTGCTCTTTGGTCAACGGGCTCTCATTATTAATAATAACCACTACTTTATCAGCTCCATTACGGATAAAAATCCGTATCAGGCGGTCAATCATGGCAACTCCGTTGAGCTGCACCAAAGGTTTGGGCAAAGTAACCCCTTCTTGTGAAAGCCGGGACCCTTCACCCGCTGATATAATTGCGAACTTCATTTCTCTTAATCTTCTTCGTCTATAGTATCCAACTTCAACTTATCACTGTCATCGCGTCTCTCATAATACTGCTTACGCAACGGACGCGCATGAATCGCTTTCTCCACGATACGGTTGCGGAATATATCCATTGCTACATAAATAGCCTGCCGGAACGAATCTTCCAGAGCAACACCCTGACCGGCAATATCATAAGCTGTTCCATGCGCCGGAGACGTGCGTACAATGGGCAAGCCTGCAGTATAGTTCACCCCTTCATCCATAGCCAATGCCTTAAATGGCGCCAAGCCCTGATCGTGATACATAGCCAAAATACCGTCAAAATGAGTATAATTACCCGACCCCATAAATCCGTCGGCAGGATAAGGACCGAAACATTGCACTCCCTTGGCAACCATCTCTTTGATGGCAGGAATAATGATATCATTTTCCTCTGTACCGATCAGTCCGTTGTCTCCTGCATGAGGATTCAGTGAAAAGACTGCAATACGAGGACTGTCGATTCCGAAATCCTCTTTCAAAGAACGATGGAAGATGGCAAGTTTCTCCATAATCAGTTCTTTCGTAATATCTTTGGCTATATCACGAACCGGCACATGACCTGTCACCAATGCCACACGAAAATCATTCTTCAGTAAAATCATCAAAGCCTTCTGTCCTTCGCCCACACGTTCCTCGATATATTCGGTGTGTCCGGGAAAATGGAATGCTTCCGACTGAATGGTATTTTTATTGATAGGAGCTGTAACCAATACGTCTATCAAGCCATCTTTATAATCCTGCAAAGCTCTTTCCAAAGCATCCAAAGCAGCCTTTCCCGCCTCTGTTGTAGGTTTTGAAAGCTCCACTTTCAGTTCATCTTCCGTACAGTTCAGAATACTCAGTCTATCCGGCATAGCATCATCAGCCGAGTTGATGATGCTAAAATTTGCCTGAATATCCATTGCTTTACGATGATAAGCCGCCACCTTCGGTGATCCGTAAATAATAGGTGTACAAAGTTCCAGCATAGTAGGGTCTGCGAAAGTCTTCAGAATGACTTCATATCCCACCCCGTTGATATCCCCGTGAGTAATACCAACTCTTATCTTGTTATTATCTTCCATTTAGTTATTATTAATCTGTTCTATTTTATTCTGCTTTTGCAGTTGAATCCACCTTTTCTTCAGGGATGTCGGCATTGACCACCACTTCGTCCAGCAGCGTTTCATTCGGCAATCTCAACGTATAAAGTGAAGCCTCCATCTGGCGCATCAGGTTACGTTTCATTTTATCGGGAGAATAGATAAACGCTTCAGCAACAATCACGCGTCCGTTGGCACGGTCTACCCGGGCATGAGAAACAAACGGGCCACCCATCATGTCGCCTTCCATTTCCCATAATCCGCGCGCTTCCTGAGCATATTCGCCTTTTACCATAATATTCTTGACATCGACAAACATGGAGTCGGTAGCCATGTACATACCTTCACGTTCACCCGGAATATTGGCTTTCATCACCGAATCGCGTTTATGTACAAAGAACTCTTTAGTAAAGGTATTCCTGTCTGTATAAGGATAAGAATATATTACGAAATTCATATCGGCAGAGGCACGGTTGGTAGAAGCCCACAAGAAATCTTTACCGACCTTATAATTCGATAACTCCTGAGGAATCCAGACATCACAGTCAAACATACTGCCCACTTTGGCTGAAATGGCATCATTATGTTTTTCTTTCAGCAAGTTTATCTGGCGATTGATTTCAGATTTCACAAAGAAATCGATAATCACCTGCTTGTTCTTTTCCACAAAGTCTGCAAACTCTTTTTCATCAGGTGCCTGAATAGTCATAATCATTTGCGGTGCAGCATAAACATCACGCGAAAATTTTATTTTAGGCTGTGTATAGATATCCTGAATATCAACAACAATGATATTACGGAAAATCCTCATGACACGGTCAAAGTGTTCGGGAGCGATATTTGAAATACGGAAAGAGCGTTCTGCCTGAGGTAATCCGGGAACATTCGTATCCAGCACATCAAATAATGCACGTCCTGCGGGGCGATCCCACACTGCCTTATTTACCACCACCAACACTTCGTAAGGTCTTCCGCTGGAAGTCGGAGTAAACAAGTTTTTCTGTCCTTTCTTACAAGAAGCCAGCACCAGCACTACCAGTACCAAACTCAAATAGAATGCTATTCGTTTCATAATTCTTATGGTATTATATTTAATAATCTATAGTGTAACACCTTTTTCTTTCTGTTGTTTAGCCGTCGACAACATTCCGCACGCCGCAAATATATCCTCCCCTCTTGATGCACGAATAGTAGCAAAAACTCCGTGTTGTGTCAAATAATCACGAAATGCCACCATTGTTTCCATGTCCGTTCCTTCCAAATTAACATTCGGGATGGCATGGAAACGGATTAAATTGATGCGGCAGTCGATGCCACGCAGCAATTTAACAATTTCTTTGGCATACACCAAAGAATCATTCACATCTTTAAACACAATATATTCAAAAGACAACCGCCTTTGCTTACTGAAATCATAATTACGCAATATATCTACAATTTCGGTAATAGAGAAAGCTCTTTCGGCAGGCATCAGTTCTTTTCTCTGCGATGGGAAAGGAGTATGCATACTGATAGCCAGATGGCAGTCACTCTCATTCAAAAAACGTTCCAATCCTTTTTTCAATCCAACGGAAGATACAGTTATTCTTTTCGGACTCCAATGATAGCCATAATCAGAGGTCAGTATTTCGAGCACCTTCAGCACTTCATCCAAGTTGTCAAAAGGCTCTCCCATCCCCATAAACACAAGATTGGTCAGCGTATCGCGTTCCGGTATAGAATATATCTGGTTCAGAATCTGATTGGCAGTCAGGTTGGGCGTAAAACCTTGCTTTCCTGTCATGCAGAACTTACAATTCATCTTGCACCCCACTTGTGAAGAAACGCACAAGGTAGCCCGGTCTTCATCCGGTATATATACAGCCTCTACAAAATTCCCGGTCGGCGTACGAGACAGATACTTCACCGTCCCGTCCACCGAGCGCATAGCTTCCACCGGTGCAGATGCTCCGATTTCATAGCTGCCTTTCAACATCTCACGATGCTTCAGTGACAGGTTAGTCATTTCATCTATCGAAACGACTTTCTTCTCATACAACCAAGATACAATCTGCTTTGCAGCAAATTTAGGCATTCCCAGATTCTGCGTTATGTGCTGAATCTCATTCAATGTCTTGCCAAGTAATACCGTTTTTGGAGTTTCCATTCTATTTAAAAAGACAATTAGCGTACAAAGGTAGAGAAAAAATAATATATATTGCCTATCTTTGCGCTGAGAAATACATTTAAAGATGAGAAAAACAATTAATTGTTTTATTCCATACGAAGAAAACACAGCAATAGACAAAGTTGTTACAGCATTGAAAGACAGCATTGTTGTAAACAAAATCTATTTATTGACAACCGCTCATGGCTCAATGCCATCCGTTCCTGCAGGATGTGAACCATTCACCATTGACTCCTTGAACAGCAGTGATACGATAAAGAAGATTGCTCAGAAAGCAGACACCCCTTTCACTTTATTATATACCAAAGCATCTCCGTTTGAATTAGGCTACATGGCTTTGGAACGCATAGCCGACTTCCTGCAAGACCGGAAGACCGGCATGGTCTATGCCGACCATTACGAGTGGAAAGAGGGAGAAAAGAAAAAGCATCCCGCCATTGATTACCAACCGGGAAGTGTACGCGATGACTTCGACTTCGGGGCTCTGCTGGCATTCAGAAGCGAATACCTGATCGGGGCAGCCGGAATGATGGAGAACGAGCGCGAAGACTATCGGTATGCCGGACTTTATGCCACTCGCTTGTTCATTGCCGAAACAGGCCGAATTGTCCACATCAATGAATACCTATACACTGAAATAGAAGAAGACAACCGCTTGTCGGGCGAAAAGCAGTTCGATTACGTCAACCCACGCAACCGCGAAGTACAGATTGAAATGGAACAGGCCTTCACCGGATACCTGAAAAGAACAGGTGTCTATTTGCCGTCTAATTTCAAAAAGGTAAACTTCCGAACAGAAACATTTACCTATGAAGCTTCCGTCATTATCCCCGTAAGAAACAGAGTCCGCACCATCGACGACGCCATCCGTTCCGCCCTCGAACAGCAAACGGACTTTCCTTTCAATATCATCATCGTTGACAATCACTCCACAGACGGCACATCCGAAGTGATTGCCCGTTATAAAGACCATCCGCAAGTCATACACCTGCAACCCGAACGCACCGATTTGGGCATAGGCGGCTGCTGGAACCTCGCAGTCCATCATCCCTTATGCGGCCGCTTCGCCATACAACTGGACAGCGACGACCTCTATAGCAGTCCGCAGACGTTGCAAACCATCGTAAACACTTTCTATAAAGAACAATGCGCCATGGTGATAGGCACGTACCGAATGACGGATTTCCACCTGAACACCATTGCTCCGGGCATCATAGACCACAAAGAATGGACACCGGACAACGGGCACAACAATGCCCTGCGCATCAACGGGCTGGGTGCTCCCCGCGCCTTCTTCACTCCCCTTTTAAGAGAAATCGGAGTGCCCAACGTCAGCTACGGAGAAGACTATGCATTGGGCCTCGCCTTCTCGCGCACCTATAAGATAGGACGGATTTACGATGAACTATACCTTTGCCGGCGTTGGGAAGGCAACTCGGATGCCGCACTCGACATTGAACAAATCAACACCAACAACCATTACAAAGACAGCCTCCGCACACACGAAATCAATCTCCGCCGGTGCTATAACGAACAGCACAACCAAAACGACGGTAATAAAAGCAAAGCACAAAACAAGCATTTTATAGAAAAACAATTTGCCGAATGGCAGACGGCAAGCGACAACCTTGCCGCTTTAAGAAAAGCGCTTGTCAAGCAAGAAGTGATTTGCGGCATCCCGTTTACTGTGCAGCACAACCCGGCACGCATGGTTTCCACCGGAGCCAAAACCGACAAAGAAAGCATTCTCTCCCGTCCCTGTTTTCTTTGCAGAAAAAATCAACCCGAAGATCAGCGCGTCTGTCCCATCGGAGACGGATACAATCTGTGTGTCAATCCTTATCCGATACTCCCCTATCATATCACCATCCCATCTGCCGAACACCGGGAACAGATCCTGCCTGCTGATTTTTGCAACACCGTCAGCACTCTCCTCAATGAATTGCCCGACGAATACGCCTTATTCTACAACGGAGCACTTTGCGGAGCCTCTGCCCCCGACCATCTGCATTTTCAGGGAGTTCCGACGGAGCACGTTCCACTGATTGCTTTCTATCGCCGGACGGACAGCGGAAAAGAAAGGCTCGCATCAATCAGCCATTCATCCGTCCTGCACTACATCGACAGTTACGTCTGCCCCCTGTTCAGCATCGAACAGTGCCGTGACGGAAAAACAGACGAGTCCTTGTTCACCAATATAATGAAAGAATTGCCGTGCAGCAATAACGAACCGGAACCGAAAGTAAACATACTGGCATGGCAAGAAGATGAAAAACAAATCATCCTTATCATTCCGCGCTGTAAGCACCGTCCCGAATGTTACAGTGCCGAAGCCGGCAAACAAATGCTTGTCAGTCCGGGAACCCTTGATATGGCAGGCATCATTGTCACACCGCGCAAAGAAGATTTTGAAAAGATATCAACCGAAGACATCCGACAAATTCTGCAAGAAGTCGGACTGCCACGCGAAGATGCACAGGAAATAATTAAGAAGTACCGAAAAAGAGACAGACTATGATGAAAGAGCCCGAAATAAATGTAGGAATAGTAAATGCACAAGAAATCCATTTTTCGTTGAACGGCCGTTTTTTTGCCAAAGGAGAAACCGTATGTGGCGAACAAAGCGTCTCTTTCAGTGAAGGAGGCATTTTGTGGAACGGCAATCTGTATCGTGAGCTGACATTCACCCCACAAGACGAACGCACTTCCTTCTCCCTCTATGATGTGACCATCGGCATCAATTTTCATTGGGAGCGTCAGGAAACCCAAAGCTTTATGGGAACGCTGAAACTGGTGGTGGATGAAGGCAAAATAACAGCCATCAACATCCTTCCGGTAGAAGACTATCTGATAAGCGTCATCTCCTCGGAAATGAACGCCACCTCTTCACTGGAGTTTTTGAAAGCACATGCAGTCGTTTCGCGAAGCTGGCTTTTTGCCCAAATGGAAAAGCGTAAGGCTCTATGCAACAAGAATGAAGGATTCTTCTCCTTTGTGAAGACCGAAAACGAATACATCCGCTGGTATGACCGCGAAGACCACACCATCTTCGACGTGTGTGCCGACGACCACTGCCAGCGTTATCAGGGAATCACCAAAGCATCGAACGCAACAGTCGCCGAAGCTGTCCGCGCCACACGCGGCCAACTGCTCATGTACGGTCAAGGCATTTGCGATGCCCGTTTCTCCAAATGTTGCGGAGGAGTAACCGAAGAATTCGGTTACTGTTGGGAAGATAAGGACTATCCCTATCTGTCCGCCATACGAGATGACGGAAAAGAAGCCTCGCAACCGCTCCCCGACCTGACTCAGGAAGCGGAAGCCGAACGCTGGATACGCACCTCTCCCCCGGCGTTCTGCAACACCGACGACAAGAAAATCATTTCACAGATACTGAACAACTACGACCGAGAAACGACAAACTTCTATCGTTGGAAAGTGCGTTACACACAAGAGGAACTGGCAGAGCTCATCCGACTGAACACCAAAACCGATTACGGAAGCATCCTCGATTTAATTCCTGTCCGGCGAGGAAAGTCGGGACGTATCTGCAAACTAAAAATCGTAGGCACCCTGAAGACCCTCATTATCGGAAAGGAACTGGAAATTCGCCGCACCCTCTCCTCCTCCCATCTGTTCAGTTCGGCTTTTGTCATCGACAAAGGAGAACTGAAAGACGGTGTGCCGGAATGGTTCCTGCTGACAGGCGCCGGCTGGGGTCACGGAGTAGGCTTATGCCAAATCGGTGCCGCTGTCATGGGTGAGCAAGGCTATACATACGACAAGATTCTGCTACACTACTATAAAGGAGCAGACATCCGCCGTTTCTATTAATCCAATCTTACAGGTAATCATGAAAAAGACATCACCGTGGGCATGGATTCCCACCCTCTACTTTGCGCAAGGATTGCCATACGTGGCAGTGACCATCATCTCGCTTGTCATGTATAAAAGGCTGGGCATCAGCAATACCGAGCTGGCCTTTTATACCGGCTGGCTCAACCTGCCCTGGGTCATCAAACCACTGTGGAGTCCGTTCATCGACCTCATCAAGACCAAACGCCGGTGGATTGTCACCATGCAGATGCTCATCGGTGCAGGACTGGCAGGCATTGCCTTCACCATCCCCACGGAATATTTCTTTCAACTGACGCTCGCCCTGTTCTGGCTGCTCGCCTTCAGTTCTGCCACACACGACATTGCCGCCGACGGATTTTACATGCTGGCGCTCGATTCTCACGAGCAAGCACTGTTTGTAGGTATCCGCAGCACCTTCTACCGTATTGCCACCATTGCCGGACAAGGGCTGCTCATCATGCTGGCAGGCCGGTTGGAAACGGTGACAGGCAACATTCCATACGCGTGGTCCATCACCTTCTTTGTGCTTGCCGGCATCTTTCTTGCCGTGTGGCTTTACCATCGTTTCATCCTCCCCCATCCGGCTGCCGACCATCCGGCAAAGGAAGTATCCGCTTCCGGGTTGATGAAAGAATTCTTTACCACCTTTACCACCTTCTTTCAAAAAAAGCACGCCACCGTTGCCATTGCATTCATGCTGCTATATCGACTTCCCGAAGCCCAATTAGCCAAAATGGGAATCCCCTTCTTGCTCGACCCGATAGAAAAAGGAGGCTTGGGACTTACTACCGAAGAAGTAGGATTCGTGCAAGGAACAGTCGGTATCATAGGACTTACGTTAGGAGGCATTTTGGGAGGCATTGCCGTAGCCCGGGGAGGTCTTAAACGCTGGCTTTGGCCCATGGTATGGGCTATCTCGTTACCTGATTTTGTTTATGTATACCTCAGCTATGCACAACCGGATTCCTTGTTGTTTGTCAACATTTGCATCTTCATCGAACAGTTCGGATACGGTTTCGGATTCACAGCCTACATGCTCTACCTCATTTACTTTGCCGACGGCGAGCACAAGACGGCACACTATGCCATCTGTACCGCTTTTATGGCGCTTGGCATGATGATTCCGGGAATGGCTGCCGGATGGCTGCAAGAGCACTTGGGATACAACCACTTTTTTATTTGGATTATGATATGTTGCATCGCCACATTCGGAGTCACGGCTTTGCTGAAGATTCATCCCGAATTTGGAAAGAAAACCTTAAAAAGTTAATGTTAAATTCAACAATACAAGCCATTGCATTGTTTCCTTTTCAGACGATAACATATAAAACAGAAGATATATGAAAAAAATTATTTTATTGGTATCAGTTGTATTGTTTGGCTGCGTAGGATACGCACAAGCACAAACATCTGAAAAAAAGCTGAGTCGTCAAGAACGAAAGGAAGCTAAAAGAGCCATGGAGCAGGCATTGTTTGAAGAAGCCAAACAAGCCATAGAAAACAAAAGCTTTACCCTGGAAGCGGATCAGGTTATCTTTAAACGGGGCAGAACTGCATTTGTCTCTTCAAACACAAATTTTGTGACAGTCAATGGTAATAAAGGCTCCGTACAGGTAGCTTTCAATATACCTGTAAGCGGTCCCAATGGCTTGGGTGGAGTAACTGTAGACGGCAATGTGTCCGGCTACAAAGTGACCACAGACAAAAAAGGCAACATCCGTCTGGCAATGAATATCACAGGTGTAGGTATTTCTGCCCAAGTCAATATTTCACTGGCCAATGGCGGCAACAATGCAACAGTGGATATTCTTCCCAATTTTCATTCCAACAGACTTACCTTATCAGGCACTCTGTTGCCATTGGATAAATCAAGCGTATTCAAAGGAAGGTCTTATTGACAGATTTTTCCTAAATTCAGCTTCAACCGAGTTTTTCATTTCTACTGTCACTGCTGCCACCATAGGATGCTTATCACATACAACATCCTATCAATAAACGACTTATCCAAGTGGTGGCAGTAGCAGTTCTTTCACCGTTATCAAATAATTCTAAGAAAATTTGGAAATGCCCCAAATAAGTCCTATACTTGCTTATCATTTTAATACTACAATAAGTATCTACAAATGAAAAAACACACTTATACAACTATACACTATGAAACACCTGTTAACCCTGTGCATAGGATTTTTCATGTTGCTCTCTTGCAATAATAAGTCCTCCCAATCTGCCGCAATAGCAACAGACGAACCGGAAGTGAACGAAGATACGCTCTTCAGAGTAATCGATTTGGCAAACAACCTGAAGCCATGCAGTGACTCCTTACTTCTGAGTGATATTGTGGAGGATGTGGAATATGTAAAACTGGAGACGGCAGACAATGGTCTGGTTGGAGCAATGAATAGAGGCTATGTGTCCGACAGTGCCATTTTTTATACCAGCTCTGGCAATACGACACCTCCTCCTCATATCTTTATGTTCGACCGTTTCACGGGTAAGTTCATCCGTACAATCGGTAAATCAGGGCAAGGACCCGGAGAAATGCATTGGCCTATTGGTGTTGTAGCCAGAGACAGCTTAGTCTATATATCTTCTACTTATCGGAATGAACTTTTCGTTCATAAAATAAAAAACGGAGAGTTTGTGAAATGTATTCCCTTGAACAAACCACACACCGCTGCAGAGAATTATTACATTGTTAACAACAGGATAATCCACTTTCCATTTTATGATGTTTGGGATGGCAAATATTTAATGTGCGATATGAGTATTCAGGATTTTGATGGAAATATCATCCAAAAACAAACTCCTGATGTGGATTATACCGGATTTGATGACAGAAACAGACCGAATACAGGCTTCGCTGTCGCATGGGCTTATAAGAATCATCCCAATGTCTATTCTTTTTTCACGGATACCATCTATGCAGCTTTTGATGACACCATCCGCCCCAGATATTTCTTATCATTGGGAAAATACAAACGCCCGCTCCAATTAAAGGTCTGTGCCGAATGGAAAAATTATATCATATTTCATCGTTTTTGGGAAACCAAAGACTGTCTGTTAGGCAGTTTCGGATTGGAACAAAAAGCATGGTTCTTCAGATACGACAAAAAGAGTAAAGAGATAAAAACATGGAAACAAGATGCAGAAGGACTAAAAGCTTCATTTCCAATTCCACCGGCTTATGAATGGATAATCGGGTCTGCTGCCGGTATCATCAACGACATTGATGGTTGTTCCGACCACCTTCGTAAAATGGATTACATCAGTGAAAACCAGTTTGCAATCTGTATCACCCAAGACAATATGGATGAAATCAGAAAGATAGTATCCGAATCCACGAACGTGAAATTCCCCGAAAAGCGTCAGCAGCTTCTAGATATGATTGACTCGATGGGGCCGGATGATAATCCGATTCTGGCTATTTATAAATTAAAAGACTGATATAAAGATGGACAGCATTTTAAGTTGCATGACTGCAGGTCATAATATATACACCATAAACAGAGAGCGCAAACAACTGTTCCTGACACACCCTCAGTTGGTGCCTCATCTATATAAGAAAACCACCATAGACAGCCAATCTGATTATTATGCCCGGAAAGCTGCTTATTTGGCAAAACACGGATATACCGAGGGACTGAACCATCAATACGACGGGACAATCACTCCGGCCATGGTGAAAGACAGCATTGCCAATTTGAGGCAACTGGTGTTTGAAGTAACAGATGCGTGTAACCTGCGTTGCAAGTATTGTGGCTATGGCGAACTGTATAGTGACCACGACGAACGACACGCACAAAAGATGCAATTCAGCACTGCCAAAAAAACAATTGATTTCCTGCAAGAAGTGTGGAAAGACTCCAAGCAGGAATTCACTATAAAAAATATATTTATCAGTTTCTATGGCGGAGAGCCGTTATTGAACATGCCCTTTATCCGTCAGGTGATAGAATACGTGGAGTCCCTGCATATAGCCAATCGAACCATCGATTATTCAATGACCACCAATGCCATGCTGTTGGACAAATACATGGATTATCTAGCCGAAAAGAAATTCCATCTGTTAATCAGCTTGGACGGTAACAAATGGAACAACAGCTACCGGGTGACTCCCGGTGGAGAAAGTTCATTTGAACGGAACGTCGCCAATGTGGACAAATTGAAAGAGAGATATCCCGATTACTTTGAGCAATATGTGAATTTTAATGCCGTGCTACACAACAGAAGCACGGTGGACGAAGTGTATCACTTCATTAAAGACAGATATGGCAAAAAGCCCCAGATTACCGCTTTAAACACAACAGGAATACGCCCCGAAAAGAAAGACGAGTTTAACCGGATGTTCCGAAACGTGGATTTGAAAGAAAGCGAGAATTACGAAGCATTGCTGGACGAGATGTTTATGAAGAGTCCTGAATACTATGGGGCATGCCTTTTCCTGCAGCAGTATAACAAGAATGTATATCGCTCTTATAACGATTTGTTCGCCTCGGAAAAAGCGCTTAATTTCATACCCACCGGCGGATGTGTTCCTTTTTCACGAAAGATGTTCATCACCGTAAATGGAAAAATATTAGCTTGCGAACGCATCGGCCAACAATATGGGCTGGGGACGGCATTTCCCGATGATGATATAGAATTGTCTTACCAAAGCATTGCAGACCTTTACAACAACTATTTTGACAAGCTGCGTGCTCAATGCAAGGTGTGCTACATGTCACAGTCCTGCATACAATGCCAGTATTTACAACCGATTATTACTCAATATTTTATAGATAATAAGTCAGAAATATGG
>ERZ825159.1907-NODE-1907-length-18562-cov-11.061868_pt1 | contig 18562 bp, 17 predicted proteins | sample MGYA00519932_ERZ825159 | MGnify/ENA primary metagenome ERZ825159 (study PRJEB31778, sample SAMEA3449191) | human gut metagenome | biome: human gut; feature: human-associated habitat; material: faeces | place: United Kingdom | collected 2010/2012 ...
ATTTGCGGACCAATATTGTCACTTCTGCTGAATTCAAACTGAGCGTGGTGACCTCCACGACCAAAGGGTGGGTCGTATTATGTGAGGAAGGCAGCGAACGTAAAGTCAGAATAGATATGATCGGTGAGGTTGGTGACCGGATTGCTGTTTCGAGAAATCTGCTGGACTTTTTACCGGAATCACATGGCGCTTGTCAGATCCTTTTGGAGAGTAATATGCTGTACACAGCTAATTCTCCTTATTTAAATTTATATACGGAAGATAATAGTTTTTGTATATGGTCTTATAACGGCAATTTCAACCGTAATTTTAATGACCCGAGAAGTACGGTATTTGCACGCTCCATAGATGACTTTATTGTGAGAGAGGAAAATAATTACAGCTATATAGTCATTACCGCAGATGGAGATGTTTATCAAAAAATGAGCAGTAGTTCGGCTTTATATGATGTGAAAATTAACGTAGACGAGCCGTTCGGGGAACCTAACTACAAAATGGCTCCCTTTATCGGTGTCGGATGGTCAAACGGTTACAACGGAATCCTGTACGATAAGACGAACCGGAGGTTTAAATACTTTTTGCAATATGCTGCGATTCCTAACGGAACAAAGTATTTATTCGATCCCAAAGAGCCCGAGACCGGTTCCAAACTTTTCGACTGGAACACGGGAAAGGACATGGTTTACATGGCAGGTACGAGACAGGGAGGCGGCAATCTGGTGTTCGCTTTGCTGAAAGATGCTGCGGGACAATATAGTATATATGGCATCACAGCAGGACAATATCAGGATTCGCCTGTGCAGAGCACCTACATGGATATAGATGCTGCCAAAGCGCCGGGATTGGCGAACGCAACCTGTTTCGCATTCCACCCCACTCTGCCGTTCCTGATATATAATAGCGGCAATGAAGTGTATTTATACGATATGTCCACTCGTTCGGCCCGGCGGGTTCTTATTCTGCCTGGCGAAAACAGCGTATCTATGCTTAAATTCAATAAGCTGCCGCGATTAGGCTTAGGACATAGTATTCATTATCCCGATGTTGCCATTGATTGTCAGTATCGTTTGGCGGTAGGCTCCGTTAATTCCGATGCGGAAGCCGGTAGCGAAGGAATTTTACGCTTCTATGATGTCCCTGAATTTGCCGGAGATTTAACGCAGTTCGGCGAGACGTATACCGGATTCGGTATCGTCAAAGATATCGCTTACAAAGCAAGATAAAAATGCCCGATAGGGAAAATGTCTGAATTTATCCGACCGGATGGAAAAATAGGAAACGGGATTCAATAAAATGGATCTCGTTTTTTTCTTTCTTCTTGTTTGGGTTGGGATGACATTTTCTCGTTGAATATATCGTGTTGGTTTATTCGGTTGTAGGGAGCTTGGATCTGATTCATCGCCAGTATGCTTTTGGACTAATTTATACGCTTGTTTTAATAATTAATGAAACGTTATCATATTGATATTAAAATTATTTGTACTTTAGGGCTTTGAAATTTTTATCATATTTTATTGAAATGGCATTATTCGGATTATTCGGAAAGACTAAAAAAGAGAACCTGAATAAGGGGTTAGAAAAGACCAAAGAAAGTGTTTTTAAAAAGCTGGCCAGAGTGGTGGTCGGCAAATCTAAAGTAGATGACGAGGTGTTGGATAATCTGGAAGAGGTTCTGATAACTTCTGATGTTGGAGTGGAAACAACGCTGAAGATTATTAAACGCATCGAAAAAAGAGTTGCTCAAGATAAATATGTAAATACGCGAGAGCTTAATAATATTTTGCGTGAAGAAATTGCTGCTCTGCTTACTGAAAACAATACGGTCGATTCAGAAGAATTTACTGTTCCCGAAGGGAAAAAGCCTTACGTGATAATGGTAGTCGGAGTGAATGGAGTAGGAAAGACTACCACCATCGGTAAACTGGCTTATCAGTTTAAAAAAGCAGGGAAGTCTGTTTATCTGGGTGCTGCCGATACTTTCCGTGCCGCTGCCGTAGAACAGTTGGTGATTTGGGGAGAGCGTGTAGGAGTTCCTGTTATTAAACAAAAAATGGGATCTGATCCTGCTTCTGTCGCTTTTGATACTTTAAGCTCTGCTGTTGCCAATAATGCCGATGTGGTTATTATTGATACAGCCGGACGTTTGCATAATAAAATAGGCCTGATGAACGAGCTGACTAAGATTAAAAATGTAATGCAGAAAGTTGTTCCAGATGCTCCGCATGAAATATTGTTGGTGCTGGATGGTTCTACAGGACAGAATGCTTTTGAACAAGCCAAGCAGTTTACACTGGCAACAGAGGTGAATGCAATGGCGATAACAAAGCTTGACGGTACAGCGAAGGGAGGAGTTGTAATTGGTATCTCTGATCAGTTTAAGATACCTGTTAAATATATTGGTTTGGGCGAAGGTATAGAAGATTTACAGATCTTCCGTCGCCGAGAATTTGTTGATTCATTGTTTGGTACAGCTAACAAATGAGAAAAAATACAATAGACATTATTACGCTAGGGTGCTCCAAGAATCTTGTTGATTCGGAGAAGCTGATGAAACAGCTTGAAGCCAATGGATATAAAGTTACTCATGACAGTGAAAATCCTCAAGGGGAAATTGCAGTCATAAATACGTGCGGATTCATAGGTGATGCTAAGGAGGAGTCAATAAATATGATTCTTGAGTTCTGCCAGGCTAAGGAAGAAGGACGTTTGAAGAAGCTTTATGTGATGGGATGTCTTTCGGAGCGGTACTTGAAAGAACTGCAGGTAGAAATTCCTCAAGTAGATAAATTCTATGGTAAGTTTAACTGGAATGAACTATTGGCAGATTTAGGTAAGACATATCATTCAGATTTTGCTATAGAGCGTTATCTGACAACACCTAAGCATTATGCCTATTTGAAAATATCAGAAGGCTGTGACCGTAAATGTTCATATTGTGCGATTCCTATTATAACAGGAAAGCATGTATCCCGTCCTATGGAGGAAATATTGGACGAGGTACGTTTGCTCGTTTCAGAGGGCGTAAAAGAGTTTCAGGTTATCGCTCAGGAATTAACCTACTATGGCGTTGATCTGTATAAAAAGCAAATGCTTCCGGAACTCATAGAGCGTATGGCTGAAATTCCAGGTGTGAAATGGATACGTTTGCATTATGCTTATCCTGCACATTTCCCAAAAGAACTGTTCCGTGTGATGCGTGAACATGATAATGTGTGCAAATACATGGATATTGCCTTACAGCATATCAGTGATAATATGCTGTCGAAGATGCGTCGTCACGTAACAAAAGAGGAAACATATCAGTTGATAGAGGAGTTTCGTAAAGAGGTTCCGGGAATTCATCTGCGCACAACGTTGATGGTAGGCCATCCGGGAGAAACAGATCAGGATTTTGAGGAGCTTAAAGAGTTTGTCCGTAAAGCGCGTTTTGATCGTATGGGAGCATTTGCCTATTCGGAAGAAGAAGGAACTTACTCTGCAAAACATTATAAAGATGATATTCCACAAGACGTGAAACAGAAGCGTCTGGATGAACTGATGGAAATACAGCAGGAAATATCAAATGAATTGAGCCATAATAAAATTGGAAAGGAATTTAAAGTAATCATTGATCGCAAGGAAGGTGATTATTACATTGGCCGTACAGAGTTTGATTCGCCTGAAGTGGATCCGGAAGTCTTGATCAAAGATGAAGGCAGAATGCTTCGTACAGGATCATTCCATCAGGTGAAGGTTTATGATGCAGACGATTTTGATTTATATGCAACGTTAGTATAGTTTTTAAATAATTAAGCGGAAGACATGAACAATAAAGAGTTGATAGGCGAATTGTCACGCCGCTTGGGATATACCAACAAGGATGCGGCACGGTTGCTGACATCAGTTACCGGAATAATGGGTGAAGAGTTACAAGAAGGGAAAGTAATCGCTATTCAGGACTTTGGAACATTTGAAGTCAAGAAGAAAATGGAGCGAATTACTGTAAATCCTGTTACTAAACAACGCTTCCTTGTTCCTCCTAAATTGATTTTGAATTTCAGACCTAGTAATCTCTGGAAAGAACGATTAAAGAAAATCTCCGATAATGAGTGATAAATTCACACAGCAGGACTTGACTGATTTGCTAGCGCAACGCCATGAAATGAATCCGGCAGATGCAGAAGCATTTGTAAGGACTCTTTTTGCTCTTGTCGAAGAATCTGTAATATCTGATAAATATGTAAAGATTAAGGGACTGGGGACTTTTAAGCTGATAGAGGTTGATGCCCGTGAAAGTATCGACATAAATACGGGGGAGAGGATTGAAATACGAGAACACTCACGTATTTCGTTTACTCCAGATTCAACGATGAGGGAAACCGTAAACAAGCCTTTTAGTCATTTTGAAACAGTTTTGCTTAATGAAAATACTCATTTTGATGATTTAGAGGAAACTTCTGAGTTGGAAGATGATACTGAAGGGCAAGAGGAAGAAACTGTTGAAACAGCTTTTGTAGAAGCTGAAGAAGCATCTCATTCTTGTTTAGAGGGTAGTACACAAACATCTCCCGAAGTAACAGTGGAAGCTGTTGCTGTAGAAGAAAAATCTGATAAGCAGGAAGATGTTTCGGAAAATGTTATGCAAATGCCTCAAGATGAACTTCCGGAGATTAAGGAGGAGCCTGTTCGAAAGAATATATTTCGTTTACCATGGTGCATGTTGGCTACAGTTTTGTTGGCTGGAGTTATTTTAGGAGGTATTGTCGTATGGAGTATGTTTTCAGGAAGAAGGTATATTCCTGAATCTGTAGTTGGGATTCTTATGGAGAAGCAGGCCTCTGGCTTGAAGCAAGATACTATTGTTCGTAAACCAATCCAGAAGGATTCGGTAATTCAAACTCAGCAGATTCCGCATGCAAAGGAAGACACTGTGCGTGAATCTGTAGCAATGAGTCCGACACCAGAAAAAACAATCACTCCAGTTGTGAAACGGGAAACCTTGGCAGATACGGTTGAGTATGCTATTACAGGTACAAAAACCACTTATACCATCAGACCGGGAGAAAGTCTGGTGCGTGTCGCATTCAAATTTTATGGAAATAAAAAATTATGGCCTTATTTGGTACAACATAATAAAGATATAATTAAAAATGCAGATGTGGTTCCTGTTGGAACTACGATTAAAATACCGGAATTGTCACCTAAGGCTGATAAGAAATAACGGCATACGTTTCGATATTATTTAAATATCTTTAATCCAATAAGACTTAAACGATAGAAGCAACTAGTTTTTTTAATAAAAATTAGTTGCTTCTGTTAATATAATGCCGTACTTTTGGCTTCGATAAAAAAAGGTCAGTTGACCGGTAGTTAAAATGTATATTTGAAAACATAAAAATAAAGAAATTATGGCTGAAGCTATTGACATTCGTGAATTAAACGAGCGCATTGAACGCCAGAGTGCATTCGTGACCAACCTGATGGCTGGTATGGATCAGGTGATTGTTGGTCAAAAACATTTGGTTGAATCATTATTAATCGGTTTATTGGCCGACGGACATATTTTGCTGGAAGGTGTTCCTGGATTGGCAAAAACATTGGCAATCAAAACGCTGGCATCGTTAATCGACTCTAAATACAGTCGTATTCAGTTTACCCCAGACTTGCTTCCTGCCGATGTGTTGGGTACAATGATATATAGCCAGCGAGATGAGCAGTTCGTGACAAACAAAGGTCCTATTTTTGCAAATTTTGTTCTTGCTGATGAAATTAACCGTGCTCCTGCGAAAGTACAGAGTGCTTTGCTGGAAGCTATGCAGGAACGTCAGGTTACATTAAGTAAAGAAACTTTCCGCTTGCCTGAACCATTTTTGGTAATGGCAACTCAAAACCCGATCGAACAAGAAGGTACTTATCCATTGCCTGAAGCACAGGTGGACCGTTTCATGTTGAAGGTAATCATTGACTATCCGAAGCTGGAAGAAGAAAAGAAGATTATTCGCCAGAATATATCAGGTGATAAAATTAAGATTTCTCCAATTTTGAAGGCAGAAGATATCATGGAAGCTCGTAAGGTTGTTCATCAGGTTTATCTGGATGAAAAGATTGAGCAGTATATTGCAGACATTGTATTTGCTACTCGTTATCCGGAGAAATATGATTTGAAGGATCTGAAAGGCCTGATAGGTTTCGGAGGATCTCCTCGTGCATCTATTAATCTGGCACTGGCCGCAAGAAGCTATGCTTTCATCAAACGTCGTGGATATGTGATTCCGGAAGATGTTCGTGCTGTTGCTCATGACGTGCTTCGTCATCGTATTGGCTTGACTTATGAAGCCGAAGCTACAAATGTTACTTCTGATGAGATTGTAAGCAAGATCTTGAATAAAGTAGAAGTGCCCTAATCATTAATCCGAACGATAAAGAATACTTTGCCTGAGCAATTTGGTCTCAGATTGTTCAGGTTGGAGAAAAAAGCATATCATTAAGTAAATGATATGTAATATTTGGTGTATTTTGCTTTGGAAATACAAAGCGTAATCCGAAAATAGAATGGAAACAAGTGAACTATTAAAACGCGTTCGTCAGATAGAAATCAAGACACGAGGGCTTTCCAGCAATATTTTTGCCGGCCAGTATCACTCGGCTTTTAAGGGCAGGGGAATGGCCTTTTCCGAGGTACGTGAATATCAGTATGGCGATGATGTGCGCGATATAGACTGGAATGTAACCGCTCGCTTTGACAAGCCATTCGTAAAGGTTTTCGAGGAAGAACGTGAACTGACTGTCATGTTGCTGGTCGATGTTTCGAACAGTTTGGATTTTGGTACAGTGAAGCAGCTGAAGAAAAATATGGTTGCGGAAATTGCGGCTACCCTGGCTTTCTCGGCTATCCAGAATAACGATAAGATTGGTGTGATTTTCTTTTCAGACCGTATCGAGAAATTTATTCCTCCGAAAAAAGGACGTAAACACATTTTGTATATCATTCGTGAATTGCTGGACTTTAAGCCAGAGAGTACACGTACAAATATTCAGTGTGCCATTGAGTATCTGACAAACGTTTTGAAGAAACGTTGTACGGCATTCATGTTGAGCGACTTTATAGATGACCGTGATTTTCAGAATGCATTGACGATTGCCAACAGAAAACATGACGTAGTAGCTCTGCAGGTATACGACCGTCGTTTGGAAGAGCTACCGGATGTAGGTCTTATGAAAGTAAGAGATGCTGAAACTGGCCACGAGCAATGGATTGATACCTCATCAAAATCTTTACGGAAAACTCATCACGAATGGTGGAAATCTCGTCAGCAAAAGCTTCATGAGATATTCACTCATAGCAATGTGGATGCTGTATCAGTACGTACTGACCAGGATTATGTGAAAGCATTGCTTAATTTATTTGCGAAACGAAACTAAAATAATTATGAAATACAATAGTAGCAAGAGATATGTGAAGGCATTATGGTGTGTGTTGCTTTTGTTTATTGCAGCTCCAGCTGTAAAAGCACAAGTTACGGTAGAAGCTACCATCGACTCTTTACAGCTTCTTATCGGCGAGCAAGCAAAAATAAAACTTCAGGTAAGCATGGATGCTAATCAGAAGTTGCGTTTGCCGTTACTTCGTGATACATTGGTTACAGGTGTTGAAATTCTGGATGTTGCAAAGCCTGATACTCAGCTGCTGAATAATGATAAGCGCTGGCTGATCTCACAAGAGTATACGATTACTTCATTTGACTCTGCATTGTATTATCTTCCTCCTTTTGAGGTTCTGGTAAACGATCAGGCATACCGCTCGAAAGCTTTGGCGTTGAAAGTTTATTCGATTCCGGTAGATACTTTACATCCGGATCAGTTCTTTGGACCAAAAGATATTCGGGAAGTGCCTATAACTTGGAATGATCTTGCTCCGTTGGTTTATTCAGCACTTGCTATGCTGATATTGGGTGCGGCAGCTGTGTTCTTTATCATTCGTTACCGCGATAACAAGCCTATTATCAAGATTATTAAAATTGAACCTAAATTACCTCCTCATCAAGCTGCCATGAAGAAGATTGAGGAGATTAAGGCTGACAAACAAGTGCGACGTGAAGATCCGAAACTGTATTATACGGAGTTGACCGAGGTACTTCGTACATATATAAAAGATCGCTTTGGATTCAATGCGCTGGAAATGACATCTTCGGAAATCATTGAACATTTGTTGGAAGTAAAAGATCAACAGTCAATCAGTGACTTGAAGACTCTGTTTATGACGGCCGATCTTGTAAAATTTGCTAAGCATGCACCTATGATGAATGAAAATGACATGAATCTGGTGAATGCCGTTGATTTTATTAATCAAACCAAAGTGGAAGAAGATCCGAATGTGAAGAAAGAACCAACAGAAATCAGGGTAGAAGAGAAGCGTTCAAAACAAGGTAGAATTGCGCTTCTATGCAGTATTTCAGTGGTAAGTATTGGTGCTGTAGTTTGCCTGTATTTGGTTATTTGCCACATAATCGACCTCTTTTTTTAACGTTTAACTTGTGTAAGAACTATGATTTTTGCAAATCTGGAATATCTGTTTTTGTTACTTCTGCTGATACCATATATCGTATGGTACTTCATGCGTAGAAAGAAAACAGAGCCTACTATGCAGGTATCTTCTACCCGCATGTATATGAATGCGCCGAAGAGCTGGAAGATTTATCTTCTTCATGCCCCTTTTGTTTTGAGAATTGTAGCCTTTGTCATGATTGTATTAGTGTTGGCGCGTCCTCAGACAACTGATAACTGGCAAAATACAGAAATAGAAGGTATCGATATCATGCTGGCAGTGGACGTATCAACCAGTATGCTTGCTGAAGATTTGAAACCCAACCGTTTGGAGGCTGCTAAACAAGTAGCTGCTGAATTTATAAATGGGCGTCCAAATGATAACATCGGTCTGACTGTCTTTGCTGGAGAGGCATTTACCCAATGTCCGCTTACGGTAGATCATGGGGTATTATTGAATTTATTTAATAGTATCAAAGGTGATATCGCTCAGCGTGGAATGATAGAAGATGGTACTGCTATCGGTATGGGACTTGCCAATGCAATTAGCCGACTGAAAGACAGTAAGGCTAAATCGAAAGTCATCATTTTGCTGACAGATGGTAGTAATAACCGCGGAGATATTTCTCCACTGACTGCGGCTGAAATAGCTAAACAGTTTGGTATCCGTGTTTATACTATCGGAGTGGGTACGAACGGAACAGCTCCTTATCCAATGCAGACCTATGCAGGAGTTCAGTATGTCAATGTTCCAGTAGAGATTGACGAACAAACACTGACCCAAATTGCCGGAACAACAAACGGAAATTATTTCCGTGCTACCAGCAATTCAAAACTGGAGGAAGTCTACAGAGAAATAGATAAGCTGGAAAAAACAAAACTGAACGTCAAGGAATTCAGTAAGCGGGAAGAAGCTTATGCTACTTTTGCTTTGATTGCTTTCTTCTGTATTTTATTGGAAATTTTGCTGCGTAATACAGTATTAAAGAAAATACCTTAAATTCAAGAATAATTATGTTTCGATTTGGAGAACCTGTTTATTTATATCTACTTATCATATTGCCGATATTGGTAGGGCTATATCTCTATTCCAATTATCGCCGACGTAAAAAGATTGCCCAATATGGTGATCCGGAGTTGTTGGCGCATCTTATGCCTGATGTATCGAAATACCGTCCGGATGTAAAGTTCTGGCTCGTTTTTGCAGCACTGGCTATGGTTATTTTTATGTTGGCCCGCCCTCAGTTCGGATCAAAAATGGAAACTGTAAAACGTCAGGGAGTTGAAACTGTTGTAGCACTCGATATATCCAATTCTATGCTGGCTCAGGATGTTACTCCCAGCCGTCTGGAAAAATCGAAGAAATTAATTTCCCGTTTGGTGGAAACTTTCAATAATGATAAAGTTGCCATGATTGTGTTTGCGGGAGAGGCTTTTACCCAGTTGCCTATCACAAGCGATTATATTTCTGCCAAAATGTTTTTGGAAACCATTAATCCTTCACTTATCTCAACACAAGGAACTGATATCGCCGGAGCCATTAATCTGGCTATGAAAAGTTTTACTCCAAATGAAGGAGTCGGTCGTGCCATTGTACTTATAACTGATGGAGAAAACCATGAAGGTGGAGCTGTCGAAGCAGCGCAGGAAGCTGCCAAGAAAGGTGTTCGCGTATTTGTGTTGGGAGTTGGTTCTCCTGATGGAGCGCCCATTCCGGCAGAAGGAACGAATGAGTTCCGTAGAGATAAGGATGGCAATGTTATCGTAACCCGCTTGAATGAACAGATGTGTCAGGAGATAGCAAAAGCAGGTAATGGCATCTATGTTCGGGTAGATAATACAAATAATGCAGAACGGGCATTGAATGCAGAAATAAGCAAATTGGCTAAGGCTGATGTGGAGACTCAGGTCTTTACAGAGTTTGATGAGCAGTTCCAGGTATTGGCATGGCTCGCCTTGATTTTGCTTGCAGCAGATTTAATGTTGCTGGAGCGTAAGAATCCACTATTCAAGAATATAAAACTCTTTAAACAGAATTGATTTTATGTTGCGGAAAAAATATATGATGCTGGGACTCATGTTTGTTTCTGTTGCAGTTTACGGACAGAAAACAGAACGTGACTATTTGCGCAGTGGAAATAAGCTATATAAAGACAGCACTTTTGTAAAAGCGGAAGTCGATTATCGTAAAGCACTGGAGCTTGAACCGAAGTCTACGGATGCGATGTACAATCTGGGAAATGCTCTCTTGATGCAGCAGAAGGCAAAGGAAGCTATGGAACAGTTTGAAGCAGCATCGCGTGTAGAGAAAGACAAGGCTAAACTGGCTCAGATTTATCATAATATGGGAGTGATTCTGCAATCTTCGAAGCAGTTGCCTCAATGTATCGAAGCATATAAACAGGCTCTGAGGAATAATCCGAAAGATGATGAAACCCGATATAATCTGGCACTTGCTCAAAAGCAGCTGAAAGACCAGCAACAGCAGCAAGATCAGAATCAGGAAAAGGATCAGAAGCAAGATCAGAAAAAAGACGAACAACAACAGAATAAAGACCAGCAGGAACAAGATAAGAAAGACCAACAGCAGAACAACCAGCAACAGCAGCAGAATGAAAACCAAATGTCGAAAGAAAATGCGGAACAACTGTTGAAAGCTGCCATGCAGGACGAAAAGAACGTACAGGACAAGGTGAAGAAAGCTGTTCAGGTTCAAGGACGTAAATTGGAAAAAGACTGGTAATTTTAGGTGAATAATTATATAAACGAAATAAGGAAATGATGAGGAAATTTACTTTCTTTCTACTGTTGATTCTTACTACAGTATATGCATGGGCAGATAAAAAAGCGACTTTGACGGTTGAAGCTCCCGATGTGGTAGTAAGCGGGGATCAATTTCGCTTGACATTTACGGTCAACACACAAAAAGTGAAGGATTTTCGCGCTCCTTCTATAACAAAAGGATTTGATGTGCTGATGGGGCCGAGCCGTTCTCAGCAGAGTAGTACGCAAATTATTAATGGCAAGGTATCTTCAAGCAGTTCTATTACGTATACTTACATATTGATGGCAGGTGATGCGGGAACTTACACTATACCGGCAGCCAGTATCGAAGCTGAAGGTGAGAAGATATTTTCTAATGCCATAACTATAAAGGTTCTTCCTCCCGATCAGTCGGCTGGAAATGCTAAAAGCAGCCAGGGAAGTTCTTCTCAGAGTGCAAGTCAAGTTGCGAGCGGACGTATAACTAACAATGATTTGTTTATTACAGCAACTGCCAGCAAGACCACTGTACACGAACAGGAAGCTATCTTGCTGACTTATAAAGTATATACGCTTGTAAATCTTCGTCAGCTGTTTGGTAAAATGCCGGACTTGAAAGGGTTTCATACGCAAGAAATAGAATTGCCTCAGCAAAAGACTTTCTCATTGGAACACTATAAAGGACGTAACTATAACACGACAGTCTGGAGTCAGTATATATTGTTCCCACAGCAGACAGGTAAGCTGGAGATACCTTCAATAACGTTCGAAGGAGTTGTAGCAGTACAGACAATTTCAGATGATCCGTTTGATGCTTTCTTCAACGGAGGTGGTTATCGGGAAGTGAAGAAGAAAATTGTAACTCCTAAACTGACTATAAACGTGCAGCCTCTTCCGGCAAAGCCTGAAAACTTCTCAGGAGGTGTAGGTGAATTTACTCTTTCATCTTCTATCAATGCAAAAGATGTAAAGACGAATGATGCTGTTACTATTAAACTGACTATCAACGGATCAGGAAATATGAAACTGATAAGTACTCCGGAAGTAAAATTCCCTGAAGACTTTGAAGTTTACGATCCTAAGGTAACAAATAATTTCGATGTATCACGAAGCGGGCTTACCGGCAGTCAGACAATAGAATATCTGGCCATTCCGCGCCATGCTGGAAACTTTACGATTCCACCTGTTGAGTTTACATATTTCGATTTAAAGACGAATTCGTATAAAACGCTGAAAACTGAGGCTTACAATATTAATGTAGCAAAAGGTAAAGGAAATGCCGATCAGGTAATAGCTGATTTTACGAATAAGGAAAATGTAAAGGTATTGGGCCAAGATATCCGATTTATAAAGTTGGGCGATACGAAGCTTATGCCAAAGGGTGATGTCTTCTTCGGAACAATCAGTTACTATTTATGGTATATCATACCATTTGTTTTGTTCGTAGGACTGGTGGTATTTTTCCGTAAGCAGGCGGCCGAGAATGCAAATGTGGCTAAAGTAAAGACTAAGAAAGCAAATAAAGTGGCAACCAAGAGAATGAAGCTTGCCGGAAAACTATTGGCAGAAAATCGTAAAAATGAGTTCTATGATGAAGTATTGAAAGCTTTGTGGGGATATATCAGTGACAAGCTGAGTATTCCGGTTTCACAACTTTCGAAAGATAATATAGAAGCCGAGCTGGCGAAATACGGAGTTGCTGATGATGTAATAAAAGACTTTATCAATGCCTTGAATGAATGTGAATTTGCTCGTTATGCTCCGGGAGATGAAAACGAAGCAATGGATAAAGTTTATACTACATCGGTAGAAGCTATCAGTAAAATGGAGAATAGTATCAAACATTAACAACAGACCGAACAACAAAAATTGATATGAAAAGACTATCTATAATAATAGCATTCCTGATCGGACTCTTTCAGTTTGCTTCTGCCTCTGTTACAAAGGCTGAAGCAGACAAAGATTATCAGGAAAATAAGTTTGCGGATGCGATAGAAAAATATGAAGCTATTTTGGCTTCAGAAGGTGAGTCGGCTGATATTTATTATAATTTGGGAAACAGTTATTATAAGAATAAAAATATCGCTAAGGCCGTATTAAACTATGAACGTGCGCTACTGATGAATCCAGGAGATGCAGATATTCGTTTCAATCTGGAAATGGCAAGAAGTAAAACAGTTGATCAGGTTACTCCTACAAGTGAAGTTTTTATTGTGACATGGGTAAAATCGCTGACTAACTGCATGAGTGAAAGCGGATGGGGGGTAACTGCTATCATAGCGTTTCTTCTCCTTTTGGCTGGACTGGCACTGTATATATTTGGTAATAGAATTGTATTCAAGAAGATAGGTTTCATTGCAGCTATCATATTTTTAGTCGTAGCTGTATGTGCAAACTTCTTCGCAAGCGAACAGAAAGACGAATTGCTGAACCGTACAGGAGCTATCGTTATGTCGCCAAGTATTACAGTTAAAAGTACTCCTAACGAGAGTGGAACAGACCTGTTTGTACTGCATGAAGGTACTAAGGTATATATAGAAGACAATTCCATGAAAGGATGGAAAGAAATCCGTCTGGAAGATGGAAAAAAAGGATGGCTTCCTGTTTCGGCAATAGAAGTTATCTGATTATTTTCCTGTAATAACAGATATTTATGATTGATATACAGCAACTGATTGAAGCAGATAAAGAATTGTTATTAACTCTGAACGGAAGTTCTTCCTTGTTCTGGGACGGATTTATGTGGACTGTTTCCGGAACAAAGATATGGATTCCGGTTGGTGCTATGTTGCTGTATATCATATTCAAGAATACCAAATTTACTCAAGGGTTGCTTATACTCGTGATGCTGGTTTTGACTGTAACGCTTGCCGATCAGTTCTCTTCAGGTCTTTGCAAACCCTTGTTTATGCGTTTCCGTCCGGCTCAGGATCCGGAAATAATGTATATGGTGAATGTCGTGAATGGCTACAGGGGAGGAGCATATGGATTTATATCAAGCCATGCTGCCAATACATTTGCTGTAGCTACCTTTGTAGCTTTGCTCATACGTAATTGCTGGATGACTGTCATTATGTATATATGGGCACTGATACCATCTTTTTCACGTATATATTTAGGAGTACATTATCCGGGAGATATTATTTGTGGTGCTGTTGCAGGATGTGTAATAGCTTCATTGGTTTACTGGCTGTATGCATTTATCGAGAAAAAATATTTCGATCAGGCCCAATATGTTTCTGGACAATATACTATCACGGGTTTTGAGATAACTGATATCAAAGTGTTTCATACCGTTCTGTTATTAACTTATTTCTATGCAGTAGTGGCTGCATTAGTTGTTTGCAAATCCTTTTATTTCTGAGCAAAATAATTGCAGGTATAGCAAAAAAGTTAAATTTTTGTTTGCTTATTCATTTTCTTTCATTACATTTATATCGTGAATTAACAAAAGATTTTGTCTAACACTTTAAATTTTGATTACTATGAACAGAACGATAACATTCAATGAACTTCGTAAAATTAAGGATTCATTACCCAGCGGAAGCATGCATCGCATTGCCGATGAATTAAACTTGAGTGTAGAAACCGTACGTAACTTCTTCGGTGGACATAATTTTAAGGATGGCAAAAGCGTAGGTATCCATCTGGAACCCGGTCCAGACGGTGGGTTGGTGATGTTGGATGATACGACCGTGCTTGATAAAGCAATAGCAATTCTGAAAGAGCAAACAGCCTAAAGCTGACAATAAGTGCAAAATCCTAATCGGTATGTATTTTACTGATTAGGATTTTTTGTTAAGTATGATTCTGTGTGAAACCTTTTAAAACTTTAGTCTATGGAAGATAAACTCATTACATTATCCATTCTTACCTATTCGAAAGCACAAATCCTGAAATCTGTACTCGAAAGTGAAGGTATAGAATCGTACATTCATAATGTGAATCTCATCCAGCCGGTAATTTCATCGGGAGTAAGAGTACGTATTAAGGAAAGTGATTTGCCTCGTGCCTTGAAAATTATAGAAAGTTCTTCGTGGCTGTCTTCTGAGATTCTGGAAGAGAAATCTGCTGACTCCGACTCTGAAAAAGTTCCTAAAGTGCTGATTCCTGTTGATTTTTCAGCTTATTCTCTTAAAGCATGTGATTTTGGCTTCAATGTAGCTTCGCGTATGCATGCAGAAGTTGTTTTATTGCATGTTCATTTCACACCGATTTATATTCCTAGTTTGCAGTATGACATAGAAAACTATCAGGTTCCGTCAGGAAATGATGTGACAACGGTTAAAGGAATGATAGAAAACATACATAAACAGTTGAATAAATTATCGGAGAATATAAATGAAAAGATACAGAACGGAGAATATCCGAATGTAAAATATACATGTGTGTTGCGTGAAGGAATACCGGAAGAAGAAATATTATACTACATTCGTCAGGAGAAACCTTTGATTGTCGTCATGGGTACCCGTGGTGAGCATCAGAAAGATCTGGATTTGATAGGAAGTGTGACCGCTGAAGTTATTGAACGGAGCCGTTCATTTGTGTATGCAATTCCAGAGAATGCACCGGAGAAATCTCTTGAGAATATTCATAAGATTGCTTTGTTTACCAGTTTCGACCAGCGTGACTTGATCGCTTTCGATTCATTGATAACTACTTTTAAAGACAATAAGTTTGAGATTTCCTTTATCCATGTGAATTCTCACGAGGAAAAGCGTACATGGAATGAAATTAAACTGGCGGGTATCAAAGAGTATTTTAAGAAACAATATCCACAGCTTGAGTTTACTTACTTGAATATTGATGAAGATCATTTGCTGGGCAATCTGGATCAGTTTGTGCAGGAAAATGGTATAGATGTGATATGTACTTCGAATTATAAACGTAATATCTTTGCCCGCTTGTTTAATCCTAGCATTGCACGAAAGATGCTTTTCCATTCTAATACACCTATTCTTATTATTAAATAAGAATAAAATAATAAAGCCCTCACCAAAATGAAGTGCACCCCAAAAGTTAGACAAAAAACTTTTGGGGTGCATCATGTATAAACATCCTTTTGAAGAACGACTCAACATCGTGAGTCGCGTAGTAGCAGGAGAACCAATCACGGTTTTGTGCAAAGAGTTACATCTTGACGAACACGATGTTCGTATGTGGTATCTCCGATACAAGAAGTATGGAGAAAACGGTCTTCGTGGTACACGGTCATTTCATTATTCTGCTGAAGAAAAACTTTCCATAGTGAAGGAAGTTGTGGAAAAAGGTGTAACTTTGTCAGAAGTGAGCCTCCTATACAATTTGAACAGATCAACCGTAAAGCTATGGTGTCGCAAATTTCGTTTGGGAAAATCACTTGAGAACAGTAAACGAGGACGCCCCCCTAAAGACCCTATGGCAAGACCGAAGAAGAAAGAAGCACAGACAGAGCTTGAAAAGCTTAAGGAAGAGAACCTCCGCCTGCGAGCTGAGAATGCATTGCTAAAAAAAGTGCAGGCCTTAGTCGAGGAACAAGAAGCCCGAACACGGTTCAATGGGCAAAAGCCATCGACGAACTAAGGTCGGAATATCCTCTTGACTTACTTTTAGAGTTAAGGAAGATGGCTCGATCAGTGTTCTATTATCACCGCAAACGCCTAAAAACCAAAGAAAAGTATGCTAAGGAAAGGAAAGAAGTTAAATCTATTTTTTATGAGCATAAGGGTCGTTATGGTTATAGACGCATAACTGCAGAGATGCGCAATCGCAACTATACCATAAACCACAAGACAGTGCAGCGTATAATGATAGAGATGGGTCTTAAATGTCAAATTCGCAAGGTACGTTACCGCTCCTATAAAGGAGAGGTGGGCAAAACCGCTCCAAACATAATAGAGCGAGACTTTGTAACCACTGCTCCCAATCGCAAGTGGGCAACCGATGTGACTCAGATCAATATAGGCTCAACAAAGCTTTATTTATCTCCAATACTTGATATGTACAATGGAGAAATAATCTCATACAATATCTCTGCAAGTCCAAATTTGGAACAGATATATGACATGCTTGACAAGGCCTTTTCCAAGTTTGAGTGTCTTGATGGCCTTATTCTGCATTCTGATCAAGGGTGGCAATATCAACATTACGGATATCGTAAACGTTTGAAAGATAAACATATAATACAAAGTATGTCAAGGAAGGGTAATTGTCTTGACAACTCCATGATGGAAAACTTCTTTGGTATTATGAAGTCAGAATTACTGTATGTTGAAAAGTTCGATTCGCCGCAAGCCTTTATAAAGGCTTTAGAGGAATATATCGAATATTATAATAATAAGAGAATCAAATCCAGATTAAAAGGAAAGAGTCCGGTTCAATACCGAACTCTTTCAATTACTAGTTAATGTTTAACCCGTCCAACTTTTTGGGGTCACTTCAAAAGCTATGATAAGGGGATTTTTATTTTTGAATATTTGATGTAAACTATACGTATGTTCTTTGTTTTATACATATTATAAATCAATACTAAAATATAGATTTTATATGTATAAAGAAAGTTCCCTAATATTTCTGCCCCATTTAATTTAGTGACGAAAATCACCCACAGTGTTGAATTGTTTTTGAGAAAGGAGGTATAATATGGCATGGAATGATTTGGCATCAAATGAATGTCCTACAAAAGCTGATATAGAAGGTGTATTTGCCCGATTTGTATCAGGTATGATTATAGCCTTTAAAGGTAGTTCTATACCAAGTGGATGGGCATTATGTGATGGGTCAAATGGTACACCTAACTTAATTGGAAAATTTATACGTGGTGGAAGTACATTTACTGCTGGTGATACTGGAGGTAAAGATAATGTAACATTGACTTCAAGTAACCTGCCCTCGCATAGTCATAGTGCTGGTAGTTTGTATACGAACTCTGCTGGAAGTCATACCCATAATTGTTATCAACCAAGAGCAGGTAAGTCAGATAATGCTAATGACCGTACAGTTATGGAATTTTCCGATTATAAAGCAACATCTAGTTCAGGAAGCCATAGTCATAGTATATATGGGAGTACGGGCAGTGTTGGTAGTGGTAGTTCATTTAGTATATTGCCGTCATATTATACTTTGGTTTATATAATGAAATTGTGATATAGTTAGATAATAGCCGCACCTAAGTTTGAATTTGGGTGCGGCTTTTATTTTTGTGTGATTGGTGCATTAAAGTATATAATTGGGTCACACTATTATCCTTTTTGTAAATTTACGGTGAATGTCGTTTGAGCGACACCTTTAGAACGGT
>ERZ825159.1911-NODE-1911-length-18536-cov-4.345977_pt1 | contig 18536 bp, 17 predicted proteins | sample MGYA00519932_ERZ825159 | MGnify/ENA primary metagenome ERZ825159 (study PRJEB31778, sample SAMEA3449191) | human gut metagenome | biome: human gut; feature: human-associated habitat; material: faeces | place: United Kingdom | collected 2010/2012 ...
CTAAACTTCTGCTAGGATGTCTGAAGAAATTTGCGCAAAACTATTGACAGTACCGCAGGAAATGCATACATAGAATAATCTTCACTTTCAATATAATGTGTCATATTAATTATCGATTGTTTAATTAAACGCTTTATTCCAATCGGATAATTCTGAGGCAATCCTTTTTCGATTTCATTATATATATCTGCAACAACATCCTTTTTTATACTTATCCTATATGCATTTCCTAGAATTTGTTCTACTTGACTGTCATCATATAATTCAATAATTATAGCAGTTATTACTTGAAACAAATAATTATTTTTACCTTGCAACAAAAGTTTATGCTGTCCCGTCTTAAATAACGTTACCGTTACTGAATCTGAGTTCAACCTAAACTTATATATATTTTTATATGGATTAGATGCAATAGTATGTGTTATACTCCCGTCTGAATCTTCAATAATCTCTATAAACGCATCAAAATCATCCTGCCTAAAGTACGGGATAGAAAACCAATTGTCACCTTTAACAGCAACTTTCTTTTTATCTACCAAAGCCGATTTAGCTAATTGATCTGCTTTTTCATTATATACCACATTACTATGTCCAGGAACCTTTACAAAAAGCACCTCAAGAACATCTTTAAACTTGGCATTAAATAAACCTAAGTACATTCTACCAACTTTAGAATTTGCCTCCCATTCACCTGATATCCATTTTGATAGACCTTCGTAATCATGATATACTTTTATTTTTTCATAGTTATTGGATACTGCCCAATCAAGTGCATTTATCACTCCAAAAATTTCACCTATAATATTATTACTATCTATATACTCAGGATTATTTCCATATCCGCAAATATCAGACTGATTGCCATCAGGCAAAATAAACTGAACTCCATATGAGTATCTTTTTAAATCCTTATCGAAGCTACCATCAGTAAAGGCTACAAGATATCCTTCCGCATTATCTTTTTCAACCTGTTCAACCCAAACATCTCTATCTTCTAAATACGCTTCTGCTTCCTCTCTGTTAGCAAAGCTTTTAAACTCTGCACCTGAGAATCCTTTCGTCGCAGCTTGGCATTCAGACCAGTTTTCAAAAACACCTGTTTTATTTCCTCTTTTAACTGCGTATACCTTCAAAGCCGCTACCTCCTTTATGTAGAATACTATATTTTATTCTTATTTTATGCCATTGTCAATAGATTGATTGTAAATTTTTATTGTCATCTATTCCACTGCCAAGTCTGCTTCTTAGTATCGAGTGGCTTGAACTGCGGTCGGCTCTGACAACAATTTCAGTGCCACAACCTATGACATCTAATCCACAGCCTAAACCCTACCGCATTTTTCCGACCATCTACTTTTTCTTTAATCAGACCGAAAAGTAGATATGCTTCCATACAAGAAAACCAAGCTTTCCGCAAGGCTTCTCTGATGATGCTAACCTCGCAAAAAGCCCGGAAACACGCCACTTTTCAGCCTTTATTTATCTTTTCTTAACAGCAAACAGACCGTTTCCACATGGCTCGTCATCGGGAACATATCCACCGGCTGCGCCACAATCGCCTTATACCCATGCTGCTCCATAAACGCCAGATCACGCGCCAAGGACGCAGGGTTGCAGGACACATAGACAACGCGCTCAGGCTGTACCTTGGCAATCGCCGCCAGCACCTTCTGCTCGCAGCCCGCACGCGGAGGATCCACCACAACAACGTCCGGACGCACGCCGCCGGCCAGCAGCTTCGGCAGCTCTACCGCAGCATCACCGCAGATAAATTCCGCATTAGCGCATTTATTTTCTTCAGCGTTCTTCTTCGCGTTTTCAATCGCAGGAGCCACAATCTCAATACCATAAACCTGTTTGGCATGGCGCGCAAGATACAGGGAGATTGTACCGGTACCACAGTAAACGTCAACTACGGTTTCCTTACCGCTCAGCGCCGCAAACTCCAACGCTTTGTTATACAGCTTTTCTGCCTGCTCGCTGTTTACCTGGAAGAAGGCCTGTGCGGAAATATGAAAGCTCAGGCTTCCCAGGCTGTCCTTAATCGATTCCGATCCGTACAGCACACGAGTTTTACTGCCCATGACCACGTTCGTCTGTTTTTTGTTGATGTTCTGCACTACGCTCACAAGTCCCGGAACATAACGCTTCAGCCATTCAATCAGCACGCCACGATGCGGAATGTCATAACCGGAGGTAATAATAACCGCCATCACCTCGCCGCTGTGCACGCCCACGCGTCCCATAATATGGCGCACGAGTCCCTTGCCTGTCTTTTCGTCATAGGCACTGATGTTATAATGCTGCATCCAGGTGCGCACTGTTTTCATAATCGCGTTGTTCGCCTCTTTGGAAATCATGCAGGCATCCGTATCTACGACGCTGTGCGTTGCTGTCGCATAACAGCCTATATGCAGCACGCCTTCAGCGTCCGCTGCCGCCGGGAACTGCATCTTATTGCGGTAGCTCCACGGCTCCGCCGCCCCCAACACCGGTAATGCCTCTAAATTAAGATGTCCGATTCTGGTGAGCGCATCCTGCACCTGCTGACGCTTGCATTCCAGCTGTCCCTTATAGCTCAAATGCTGCAGCTGACAGCCGCCGCATTCCTTATACACCGGGCACGCAGGCTCCACACGCTCGGCAGATGCTTTGACAATCTCCTCCAGCGCACCAACTGCATAGCTTTTCTTCACCAGCGTAATTGTTACGCGCACCTCTTCCTCAGGCAGCGCGCCTTTGACAAAGACTGTAAAGCCTTCGTACTTGCCAACGCCTTCACCGCTGCTGCCGAGACCGTTGACAGTTAACGTAATATTATCCCCCTGTTTTACGGGAATTATCTGCTTCATATATTTCCACCTGACCTTTTCGATTTTATTGTATATATATCTAATTATATCACAAAAACAGCCTGCAAAGAAACAGCAGCACGCTAAGATAATGCTTTACATCAATTCCGCAGCCTACATAACGCCAAAATATCACTTTGCATCTTTCCTGTAATTGTGAGAAGTGTGCAACATTTTCTGTAAAGCTATATACTTTGCATATAACATAAGCTATAATTAAGTTAGGGACATTGAGTTTCCGGGTCTATAAAGGTTTTATTTTGCGAAAGGAGCGATGCACAATGACAGTAAAATTTTTGAAATGCAGTATTTGCGGTAATATCGTCGGCCTGATTCAGGACGGCGGCGGCGAGCTTGTCTGCTGCGGCAAGCCCATGCAGGAGCTTGTTGCCAACACCGAGGACGCAGCACAGGAAAAGCATGTGCCGGTTATTACTGTTGATGGCAGCACGGTTCGTGTAGCTGTAGGCAGCGTGGAGCATCCCATGATTGAAAAGCACTACATCCAATGGATTTATCTGCAGACAACTCATGGCGGTCAGCGCTATATCTTAAAGCCCTGTGACAAGCCGGAGGCTGTTTTCGCTCTTGCCGAAGGTGCAGCTCCGCTCGCCGCTTATGCTTATTGCAATCTGCACGGATTGTGGACGGCAAAGCTGTAACATCTGTCGCCTTACATTCATAAAACACTTCTTTTCTCAGTGTCGGAGTCCCGACCGATAACGGTCAGGGGCTCCGATACTTTTTTATTACTCAAAAAGCTAAAAAATAAAACCGGCCTCCGACAGCTATATGTAATAGCATATCAGAGACCGGTTAAATTACAAAAACAATCACGCGAGGCTTATGGTCTTAAGCCCCAAAGGCTGTTAAAAAGCACAGCGAGAGAATTATTTTTCAACCCACAGGCCTTTTTCGTCTTTTTTGTAGCCGGCAAATTCGATTGCCAACGCAGCCATAACCTTGGTTGCGTCCTTAATCTGTACGTTCAGCTCTTCTGCGCGGATGAAATCATCGTGGCACATTTCGCTGGGGTTTTTGCCGGTGAGCAAAACGTATTCGTTCTGCATTTCTACAAGTGCTTTTGCTTCTGCATTAAATTGTTCCATTAGACTAATCTCCTTAGTTTTTATTATTGTACGATAACGCTCAGGTCACCTACAGCATGGGTAATATCCTTAACTGCTGCCAAGAGTGCCAGACGGTTGTTCTTCACGCGAACGTCCTCGTCCATAACCATAACGTCTTCGAAGAATTTGTTGATCGGGTCAACCAGCTTAACTGCTTCAGCCATAACTGCAGCATAGTCATACTTAGTTGCTGCAACCAGCACTTCCTTGCTGGCTGCCATAGCAGCATTGTGCAGAGCGCCTTCGGCCTCTACAGCGAAGAGCTGCGGGTTGATAGCGGATTCTTCTTCAATCTTCTTGCACAGGTTAGCAACACGGGTTGCAGCCTGAATCAGTGCCGGAGCCTCTGCGGAAGCAACGAAGCTGTTCAAAGCCTTAGCACGGGCAACAAGATCGGTGAAATCGTCGTTCATCTGGTCAGCCAGAACTGCGTCAACTACGTCATAACGGATGCCCTGATCCATCAGCATATTGCGCAGGCGCTGTTTCATGAACTCAGCAATCTGCGGTACGAGCTTTTTGGTGTCCTCTGCCGGGATGTTCAGCAGGTACAGAGCACCGGCGATAACCTTGTACAGAGATACATGGTAGTTGCCATCCAAAAGAATGTTGATGATGCCCAGAGCCTGACGGCGCAGTGCGTACGGATCCTGGGAGCCGGTCGGAGCCAGACCGCGGCTGAAGGTAGCGCAGATGTTGTCCAGCTTATCGGCAATACCGGTCAGACGGCCGATATCGGTAGTCGGCAGCTCGTCACCGGCAAAGCGCGGCAGATAATGCTCGTAAATACCCAGTGCAACCTCAGGAGCTTCACCGTCGAGCTTAGCATATTCGCGGCCCATAACGCCCTGCAGCTCGGTGAATTCGATAACCATGCCGGTTACCAGGTCGCATTTGCACAGCAGAGCAGTGCGCTCCAGCTTTTCTTTATCAACCTTGGCATTGATAGCCATAGCCAGCATATCAACAGCCTGTACCAGACGTTTGCTCTTATCGTTCATATTACCCAGGCCTTCCTGGAAGGAAACAGTTTTGAGTTTTTCCAGACGGTCAGCCAGAGTTTGTTTTCTGTCTTCGTTGAAGAAGAATTCAGCGTCGCTCAGACGTGCACGCAGTACGCGCTCGTTACCGTGAGCAACAATTTCCAGATGCTCCTTGCCGCCGTTGCGGACGGTGATGAACTTGTTCAGCAGGGAGCCGTCCTCTGCCAGTACCGGGAAGTAACGCTGATGCTCGCGCATCGGGGTGATGATGCATTCCTTCGGCAGAGCAAGGAATTTTTCTTCAAATTTGCCGCAAAGAGCAGTCGGCCATTCTACCAGATAGTTTACTTCCTCCAGCAGGTCCTCGTTGATTTCTGCATGACCGCCTTCGGCAATTGCCAGGTCGGTAACCTGTTGACGAATCAGCTCACGGCGAGCGTCCTGGTCAACCATTACATAGTTGTCATACATAACCTTTTCATAGGAATCAGCATCAGGGATTTCTACAGCGCCGATGGTGCCGATAGCAGCGGAAGCTACTGCGTTCTTAGCCTTGCTCTTTACGGTGTCGAACAGAGCCTTGGCAGCATCGCCGATGGACTCATGAGCTTTAGCGTTATCCAGAGCGGAAGGACGCAGAAAGCGGTGACCGCGGCTGAATTTGCCGGATTTTACGCCGGTGATTTCAACAGGGATAACTTCATCGCCGAACAGTGCAACCAGCCAGCGGATAGGACGGACGAATTTGAATTCATGATCTGCCCAACGCATGTTTTTCGGGAAGTTCAGGCTGGTGAGGATATCAGTCAGCAAGCCCGGCAGCAAATCCTTAACCGGTTGGCCTGCCAGATGCTTAACAGCATATACATAATCATCGCGAACAACGAGCTCTTTTACGTCAACGCCTTGGCCGCGAGCAAAGCCGATAGCTGCTTTGGAAGGAGCGCCGCTTACGAAAGCGATTTTTGCGGAAGGACCTTTAGCCTCAACAGTGCTATCCTCCTGAGCCTCGGCAACACCGCTGGCAATGAATGTCATGCGACGGGGAGTGCCATAGGTTTTAACTGCTTCGAAGGGAATACGCAGCTCAGTCATTTTCTTTTCTGCCAAATCCTTTAATTGTGCCAGAATGGCAGGCATAAATTTCGCAGGAATCTCTTCTGTACCGATTTCAAAAAGTAATTTTTCCATTATTTATTCTCCCCTTTCTTGAGCAGCGGGAAGCCCATTTCTTCACGTTGTGCTACATAAGCCTTTGCACACAGGCGGGCCATCGCACGTACACGGCCGATGTAGGCAGTACGTTCACTTACGCTGATTGCTCCGCGGGAATCCAGCAGGTTGAATGCATGGGAGCATTTCAGAACGTAGTCATAAGCAGGACGGATATAACCAAGCTCAATAACGCGCTTAGCTTCTGCTTCATATTTGTCGAACAGGTCAAACAGCAGCGCGGTGTCTGCTACCTGGAAGTTGTAGAAGGATTGCTCTACCTCGTTGGTGTGGAAAACGTCACCATAGGTGATGTCGCCAACCCATTGGATATCGAATACGTTTTCTACGCCCTGGATATACATAGCCAGACGCTCCAGGCCGTACGTGATTTCAACGGTTACAGGCTTAACGTCAATACTGCCTACCTGTTGGAAGTAGGTGAACTGGGTGATTTCCATACCATCCAGCCAAACCTCCCAGCCAAGGCCCCAAGCGCCCAGAGTCGGAGATTCCCAGTTATCCTCTACAAAGCGGATATCATGCTCCTCCTGATGAATGCCGAGCTCAGCCAGGCTCTGCAGGTACAGCTCCTGAATGTTTTCAGGAGAGGGCTTTACGATAACCTGGAACTGATGATGTTGGAACAGACGGTTCGGGTTATCACCGTAACGGCCGTCTGCCGGGCGGCGGGAAGGCTCTACGTAAGCCACACGCCAGGGCTCAGGTCCGAGTACGCGTAAAAAGGTAGACGGGTTCATTGTGCCTGCGCCTTTTTCGATGTCATAGGGCTGTGCCATAATGCAGTTTTGGCCTGCCCAGAATTTTTGCAGCTTCAAAATAATTGTCTGAAAATCCATGTTTTACCTCCTATATTTGTTACAAAGACGGCAACGGCAGCAGCTTTGTTCGAAAAAACAAAAAAGCACCCGCGTCCCCGTAACTTAAATGTTACAGGGACGGAGTGCATACAGCTCAAACTCCGCGGTTCCACCCTGCTTGACTGCAATAACTGCAGCCCGCCTCAATCAATATACTATTACAGCTCCAAAGCGCCTTCATCCGCCTTTGCCGCCTTGCACTGTCACGGCTCGCTGAGTTTGCAGATTACTACTCTTCTTCTTAGCTTAACTGTTAGTATATAAAATGCAGCGCTGTTTGTCAAGTGCAGCAAATAATTTTGTAAATACCACTCACAAAAATGTATCGTTACTATTAGCTTTCACCATAACAAAATGCCCCCACGCGAACGCGCAGAGGCATTATTGCTTCAAGTTGTCAGGTTAATATAAATTCAGCGGCTATTATTTCTTTTCGATGAGCTTCAGCGGAGCAGAAATCTTAGCTTCTACTTTTTCGCCTTTAGCAGCCTTAACAGCTACTTCCAGACCTTGCTGGCCCATGATTTCCGGCTGTTGAGCGATAGTAGCGCTCATAGCGCCGCTTTCTACAGCCTTTACGCCGTCAGCAGTACCGTCAAAGCCAACGATGAAGATTTGCTTGCCGGCACTCTTAGCAGCTTCGATTGCACCCAAAGCCATTTCGTCGTTCTGAGCGAAAATAGCTTTGATATCCGGGTTAGCCTGCAGCATGTTTTCTGCTACAGTCAGGCCCTTGCTGCGGTCAAATTCAGCAGTCTGTTTAGCAACAACGGTCAGCTTGCTGTCAGCCAGCTTGTGGAAGCCTTCACCGCGTTCACGGGAAGCGCTGGCACCGGGGATACCCTCCAGCTCAGCAACCTTAACCTTTTCGCCCAGCTTTTTGATAATGTAATCAGCAGCCATTTCGCCGCCCTTTACGTTATCGGAAGCAACCAAGCATGCTACATCACCCTGGTTAGCACTGCGGTCGAGGCAGATAACAGGGATGTTAGCCTTGTTGGCAGCCTTTACGGATGTAGAAATTGCATCAGAGTCAACAGGGTTAACCAGCAGAACGCTGATGTTTTGCTGCAGCAGGTCAGCAATATCATTAGCCTGCTTTGCAGGGTCGTTCTGAGCGTCAACAACCTTTACGGTTACGCCCAGCTCCTTAGCCTTAGCTTCTACGCCTTTAGCCAGGGAAACGAAGAACGGATTGTTTTGAGTGGATACGGAGAAGCCAACGGTGATTTTCTTGTCGTTGCCTTTTGCAGCATCCTTCTTGTCGCTGCCGCCGCAGCCGACAATCATCATAGCCATTGCTACAATGCAGGTTAATACCAATAAAATTTTTTTCATGTGAGAAAATACCTCCCGGAATTAGAAATTACTATGCGGACAAAAACTTGAATTAAGCAGGCTGCGGCTGAAAAGCACTGGATGGTGCTTTACGTCCGCATCACGCTTAGTTTTTCTTTCTGTCCATCAGCACAGCCAGCAAAATTACAATACCTTTGACAACTTGTTGGTAAAAGCTGGATACGTTTAAGATATTCAGACCATTGTTCAGAGTGCCGATAATCAGCGCACCGATAATGGTACCGAAGATGCGGCCCTTACCGCCGGAAAGACTGGTGCCGCCCAATACTACAGCTGCGATAGCATCCAGCTCATAGCCGGTACCGGCAGTAGGCTGAGCACTGTTCAGACGGCTGGTAAGAATAGCGCCTGCCATACCGCAAAGGAAACCTGTTACGGTATAAGCAAATATTTTAATGCGGTTGATTTTGATACCTGCAATGAAGGAAACCTTCTCATTACCGCCGACAGCATAGGTTTTGCGTCCCAGCGGAGTTTTGTGCAGGATGAACCACAAAATGAAAAACATAATCAGCATCATAATGGCAGGAACCGGCAGACCGGCAACATAGCCCTGACCGAATTCAAGGAAGCGGTCATCCTCAGACAGGCTGCTGATAGGGTTGCCGTTGGTATATACCAAAGTCAGACCACGGAAAATGGTCATGGTCGCCAGGGTTGCGATAAAGGGCGCCACCTTGCCGTAGGTAATTACCAGGCCGTTGACACTGCCCAGTACAGCACCGATGAGGCAGGCCAGCACGATACCGAATACAGGATCCATACCGCCCTTGATAAAGCTGCCCATGAGTGCACTGGAAAGCGCCAGAATACTGCCGACGGACAAATCAATACCGCCGGTTAAGATAACAAAGGTCATGCCAAAGGAAATTAAGGCATTGATAGAAACCTGACGCAGCAGGTTTTTCAGGTTGCTGGGGTCGATAAAGCTGCTGTTAAGGCAGGAAATGACCACAAACAACACAATGAGTCCGATTATGGAACCGGATTTTTTCAAGATTGCTTTTACATCCATTATTTTTATTGCCCTCCCGTTGCAAGTGTCATGATTTTTTCCTGGTCTGCTTCATCGTGCAGCAGTTCGCCGGCAATGCGGCCTTCGTGGACAACGACGATGCGGTCGCTCATGCCCAATACCTCCGGCAGCTCCGAAGAAACCATAATAATCGAAACGCCACTTGCAGTAAGCTCGTTCATCAGCTCATATATATCGCGTTTTGCACCTACGTCGATACCACGGGTAGGCTCATCCATAATAATGACCTCCGGGTGTCTGCCAACCCATTTGGCAATAACCACCTTCTGCTGGTTACCGCCGGACAACGCACCGGCCTCAAGGTCCAGGCTGCTGGTCTTTACGCCCAGCTTTTTTGCCATTTTATCGGCAAAATTATTAAGAACATTAAAATTGATGACACCGCTTTTGGCAAAGCTGTCAACACTCGGCAGAGCAATGTTGCGCAAAATGGAGAAGTCCAGAATCAGGCCCTCTGTTTTGCGGTTTTCGGTTACGAAGCCCAATCCTGCCTTAATAGCATCCTCAGGCTTGGTAATCTTCAAAGGCTCGCCCTTGAAAACCAGCTCGCCGCCTGCATGAGGGTCAACGCCGAAAACGGCGCGCATGATTTCGGTACGGCCGCTGCCCATGAGGCCGGCAAAGCCCAAAATCTCGCCCTTGCGCAGATTAAAGTTAATATCATGGAAAACTCCCGGCTGCTCAAAGTTTTTGACCTCCAGCAGCACCTCGCCCGGCTTATTGCGGCGGTCGGGATAAAATTCCGTAATGGAGCGTCCTACCATATCGCGGACAATCTGCTCCATGCTGTATTCCTTAACAGGCTTGGTTGCAACGGATACGCCGTCACGCATAACGGTAATCGTGTCGCAGTTCTGTGTAACCTCTTCCATACGGTGCGAAATATACACCATTGCTACACCGCGTTTTTTCAGGGAGCGCATAACCTCAAAGAGCTTTTCTGTTTCTCTTTCGGTCAGCGCCGCCGTAGGCTCGTCCATAATAACAACCTTGGCATCCAGCAGAAGGTTACGGACAATTTCCGTCATCTGCTGCTGTCCTACCGAGCATTCGCCGGCTTCCATATCCAGTGGCAGCTCAATTTCAATTTCACGGCATTTCTGCTCTGCCATAGCACGCATAGCCTTAAAATCCAGGATACCCATGCCGTTGGTTACGCTGTGCATCAAAAACAGGTTTTCCAGAATGCTCAGGTTCGGCCAGATATTCAGCTCCTGATGGATGAAGGCGATGCCGTAAGCTTCTGCCTCCAGAGGATTTTTGAAGCTGATTTCCTTGCCGTCGACAAAAATCTGTCCCTTATCCTGCTTGTGAATACCCGTCAGGATATTCATCAGTGTTGATTTGCCGGCACCGTTTTCACCCATCAGAGCGTGTACCTCACCGCTTTTAAGCTTCAGGTCAACACCCTTGAGCACCTCATTAGAACCAAAGGCCTTATGGATATTTCTTAATTCAATCTCCATACTTTTCCTTATTCCTACCTTACGCTAATTTTTAAAAGAAAACATTGCTGTGCAGAATCACATTGGCAAAAGGAGTAATTTCGCCGGTGCGGATAATGCATTTTGCATGCTTGGTTGCCTCCTTGAAGGCTTCGTGGTCTGCATCGATAATCCACTGCTCTTCAGTGAAAAGCTGCTTCATAGCGCCGTAGACAGCAGGATTTCTGCTTTCCATTTCCGCTGCAATTTCTACCTTTTCGATAACCATATTCTTGGCTACTTCCTCAACAACCTCCAGGAAGGAAGGAGTTCCCGGCTTCAGAGCCAGGTCGATTTTCTGCACGCCTGCAGGCACAGGCAGACCGCAGTCACCGATAACGATAGTGTCGGTGTGGCCCAAATCAGCCAGCACCTTCGCAATAGAGCTGTTTAACATTCCACCCTTTTGCATTACTTAAGCATCTCCTCTACTTCATGTAAATAAGGCATACCGCCCTGTGCTCCCAGCTTTTGTACCGAAAGAGCTGCGGCAGCATTGGCAAAGCTGATGCTTTCCTGCATGGATTTGCCATTTGCACGGGCAACGGCAAAGGCACCGTTAAAGGTGTCGCCTGCACCCGTAGTATCAACCGGCTTTACCTTAAAGCCTGGAACAGTAATAACCTGGCCCTTTTCCGCATAGGCAACACCCTTGCTGCCCAACGTCATAATTACCTTGCCCTGGTTCTGGTCAAGGATATCCGCCTTGCCCTTACCGGCAAACAGTGTTGCTGCCTCGTGCTCGTTGGGAGTCAGGTAAGTAATCTTATCCAGCAGAGCCTGCGGCACCGGAGCAACAGGTGCGGGGTTCAGCAGCACAGGTACACCGTGCGCTGCGCATTTTTCAATGACATAGGCATTGGTAGCAGCAGGAATTTCGTGCTGCAAGAGCACCATGTCTGCCTTGCTGATATCCTCCCACGCTTCATCAATCAGCTCCGGGGATACCAGGTCATTGGCAGCCTTGATAACAATAATCGTGTTATCGTCCTCTGCTACGGTAATGTGCGCGGTACCGCTGTTTTCACCCGGCAGCACCTTCACATAGGTGGAATCAACGTTGTTTTCCTTTAAAGCCTTCAATACCAGCTGGCCATACACATCATCACCGATGCAGCCGACCATCATAACATCTGCTCCCAGGCGGGCTGCAGCAACAGCCTGATTGGCACCCTTGCCGCCGGGAGAAACGGTCAGGCGGTTGCCGAAAATAGTTTCTCCGGGATGCACCCAGCGGTCACATTCAACAGTAATATCAATATTACAGCTACCTACTACGACAATCTTTGACATATTTTCTACCTCCTGTCTTCAGGATTTATATAATTTTTTGTAATAACAATGCGTATTGCCCGTCAATCAGATTCGGCTGCAGCAAATCCTTAAGGAGTACTGCCTGCTTGCGGCTGGTTTTGGGCATGGTCTGCTGCCAATAGGTGATAGCAAGCTGCAGCAGCCGCAACAGCTCCTCCCTGGCGCTCTTGTCGTCGGCAGTCAGTTGCCAGAAAAAGCTGTACCATTGGCGGAAGATATCCGCATCATCCAGCATCGCCGAACGCGATACGTTAGCGGTTACATCACGCAGGTGACGCACAAGCAGCTGCAGAAGCGCTGTCTGCCGCTCAGGCGGTGCCTTCGGCACACGCAGCAGCAGCAGGCGATACAAAAGCGTCAGCTCTCTGTAAATTCTGCAGGCCTTGTCAAAGCCATCCCAGCGTGCGTACACGACGAAATGCAGCTGCAGCTGCTGCAGGCTCCACGCCAACCGTTGCAGGTCCTGCTGCATTAAAAGCCAACGCCCGGCCTCACGCAACAGAAATGCGGTTTCCTCGCACCACCGCCTGCGTGCCATACGCGCCGCCAGACTGAGCCATTCGCCCATAAATTCCTGCAGCATTGCAGTATTGTCGGCTTGCGTCCGCAGCCAGCGCCGCACCAGCAGTGCGAGCATAGGACGCACCTCAGCCAAACGCCTGTCGCACACGGCAAACGTCAGCCTCAGCAGAACGCTGCCGCCCTGATGCGACAGCTGCGGATTGACCAGCAGCTGCTCCAGACGCGGCCTGCTTTCCTGCATCCAAGCCGTAAAAAGCTGCCGTTGCCGGTGGCGTAAGGCCACCAGCAGACAGCAGCTGATTGCTTGTAATGCTTCATTATCTGCTGCTTCAGCAATAATACCCGAAAAAGCTGTGCAGGCGTTTTGTTCTCTGCCGTCACGCAGAGCAATACATGTTTCTAAAATAAGTTCTGTTACCATATTTCTACAGGTTAATATCGCCTTCGTAGACGTCACCGGAAACAGGATCCACTGTTACCAGCAGGCCGTCGGCCAGCTTAGAGGTTGCTTTTTCTGCGCCTACGATAACAGGCAGACCGCAGGTTACGGCAACGATAGCAGTGGAGGATGTCAGGCCGCCCTCTTCAGCGATAATCGCTGCTGCCTTGGCAGCAGCCTGCGGTACAAACTCGTCATTGAGCACATCAACTACAAGGATATCACCCTTTTGGAGCTTGTCCTTGAAGTCTGCCGCAGTTCTGCCTACGCAGATACGGCCGGTGACAGTCTTGCTGCCGATACCGGTACCGCTGAGCAGCTTGGTACCCACTGTAACCACCTTAATCAGATTTGTACTGCCCGGAGTACCGATAGGCACGCCGGCAGTTATAACAACAGATGCGCCGTCCTTGATTACAGAGTGATGCAAAGCACACTGCAAAGACAGCTCAATCATTTCATCAGTATTTGTGGAGTATGGCCCCAAAAGCGGCAATACACCCCAATAAAGCTGCATCGCACGCACGCGCTCAGGCAAGCGTGATACAGCAACAACAGTACATTGAGGCTTATATTTGGCAATCATACGCGCCGTAAAGCCTGATTCGGTAATCGTAAGAATAGTATCGGCCTTTATTTCCTGAGAAATCTGTACGGTAGCATGGCTGATAGCGTCGGTAGAATGGATGCGCTCGCTGATTCCCTTCTTCTGGAAGATATGCACATAATCAAGCGCGTTTTCCGTGCGAACGGCAATCTTAGCCATCGTCTGCACCGCCTCCAGCGGATATTTGCCGCTGGCAGTTTCGCCGCTCAGCATAATAACATCGCTGCCGTCGAAAATAGAGTTGGCAACGTCGCTGGCCTCGGCACGGGTTGCACGGTAGCTGTTAATCATGCTTTCCAGCATCTGCGTAGCCGTGATAACAGGCTTGCCCGCCTTGTTGCAACGCGCGATAATATCCTTCTGCACCAGCGGCACATCCTCGGTCGGAATCTCTACGCCCAGGTCGCCTCTGGCAACCATAATACCGTCGGATACGCCGATAATCTCATCGATATGCTGCACACCGGCCTCATTCTCGATTTTGGAAATAATCCCGATGGAAGAGCCTGCTTCCTCAAGCACTTTACGGATAGCGATAACATCATCGGCCTTCTGCACGAAGGATGCCGCAATATAATCCATATCATGCTCGACAGCAAAAAGAATATCTGCCTTGTCCTGCTCCGACAAAAACGGCAGCTTCAGCTCGATACCAGGGCAGGCCACACGCTTACGCGAGCTCAGCTCGCCGCCATTGACCACCTTAGTATAAATTCTGCAGCCATCAATGCGTACAACCTTTAAGGAAAGCAGTCCGTCGGCCAGCAGAATATTACTGCCGATTTCTACCTCCTGCGGCAGACCGGCATAATTAACGTGTGCCATATGGCGGTCGCCCAGATAATCTTCAGTAGTCAGGCAGAACTCATCGCCCTCGTTCAGCTCGATTTTACTTTCGGCAAACATGCCCAGGCGCATTTCCGGGCCTTTGGTATCAGCAATCGTAGCGATTACCTTACCGGCCTCTTCTGCTGCCTGACGCACCAGCTGCAGCCTTTTGCCATGGTCCTCATGGTTGCCGTGCGAAAAGTTGAAGCGTGCCAAATCCATGCCTGCAAGCATCATCTTGCGCAACAGCTCTACATTGTCCGTGCTGGGACCTACTGTACAGATAATCTTCGTTTTCTTCATCAGGACTGCGCCTCCTCAGTACTGAAACTTATTCTCACACAAAACCTCATAGGCATCCTCTGCCTCCGAAACCGGCAGGCAGATTTCATAAGCCTTGTTATGCTTGCCTCCGGCACTTTTCAGCTGTACCAAAAAGCCGTTTTCCGTCAGCATTTGCTTTATTTTTTGGGCTTGTTCCTCAGTGTGGGCAATATAAATTGTTTTCCACATACTAGAATGCCTCCTGTAAATCAGGTAATTGGATTAAGCCTTGTAAGCTTTGATTTTTTCAATCAGCTTCGGCAGGATTACGTTTACATCACCTACGATGCCATAATGAGCAACGGTGAAAATCGGTGCCTCTGCATCCTTATTGATAGCGATGATGATATCGCTGTCCTTCATGCCGGACAGATGCTGGATAGCACCGCTGATGCCGCAGGCAAAGTAGATATGCGGAGTAACGGATTTACCGGATTGGCCAACCTGTTGGGAGTGAGTCAGCCAGCCCTCATCAATAGCGGCACGGGTGCCTGCTACTGCGGAATTTTCAAAGAGAGCAGCCAGCTGTTCCAGCACGTCGAATTTCTCCTTGCTGCCGAAGCCACGGCCGCCTGCTGCGATCATATCAGCTTCATCGATCTTCACAGCGTTTTCGCTGCTCAGAGCTTCTTTTTTAACCAGTTCAACACGGCTTACAGCGCCTGCTTCCGGAGTGAAGGCAATAACCTCACCGGTGCGGGTGTTATCCAATTCAGCCGGTTTGAATACTTTAGGACGAACGGTACCCATTTGCGGACGGTTAACGTCGCAGATGATGGTAGCGCAGATATTGCCGCCCAGTGCGGGACGAGTCCAGGCAACGAGCTTGTCATCGGTTACATCCAGAGCAGTGCAGTCAGCGCACAGGCCGGTATGCAGACGTGCTGCAACACGCGGAGCCAGGTCACGGCCGTCATCGGTAGCACCGAACATAATGGAAGCCGGATCATATTTCTTGGACAGCTGGCAGATAGCATCGGTATATAACTCGGTATCATAATCTGCGTATTTAGCATCCTCAACAACATAAACAACATCAGCGCCGGCAGCAATCAGCTGCTGCGGCAGCTCGCCGGCAGCAGCAGTCACCAGTACCGCACAGCATTTTTCCTCCAGCTTGGCACACAGCTCTTTGGCAGCGCCCAACAGCTCAAAGGTAACATTCATCAGCTGACCATTTTCCTGTTCAGCAATAACCCACATATTTACACACTCCTATTCGTTATCTTCAGTATCGTCAGTTTCGGCAATAGCTATAGCCTCCATGGAACATTCGCGGATGCAGGCACCGCAGCAGACACACTGCTGCATATCAATCTGCGCCTTACCCTCACGCAGCGTTGCAGCGCCCATCGGGCAGACTGCCACACATTCCTCACAGCCACAGCAAAGCTGCCTGTTTACTTTTATCAGCATGGTTCACCTTAGCGGGTAATAACCTCTGCCTTAACCAGCTTTTCAAACAGCATATCTACTGCTGCATCAGCATCTTCTTCGGTAATGATTTCGCCGTTGATTTCAGGCGGGGTCGGGGTGAAGGCTTTTTTAACCTTAGTCGGAGAACCCTTCAGGCCTACGGTTGCAGGATCAATATCCAGGTCAGCAACGGTCAGAGTAGGAATCTGTGCCTTACGTGCTTTCATTTTGCCCTTAATGCTGGCAAAACGCGGCTCTTTTTCGGATTTGGTTACGGTAACCAGCAGTGGTGCAGCACAAGCCAGAGTCAGCTGGTAGTTTTCGTTTTCACGGACAACAACAAATTTACCGTCTTCATAGCTCAGGCTAAGAGCGCCGGTAATCTGAGGAATTCCCAGATGCTCTGCCATTTCCGGGCCAACCTGTGCGGTATCGCCGTCGATGGCCTGACGGCCGGCCAGGATGATGTCATCCTCGTCGATGCCGTAGGTATCGATGGCAGCGGCGATGATCTGGGAGGTAGCGTAGGTATCGGAACCGCCGAACTCACGAGCGGTGACCAGAACGCCCTCGTCCACGCCCATGGCCATCAGCTCACGCAGCATGCCCTCTGCGGGAGGGGGACCCATGGTGAACGCCACGACCTTGCAGCCCAGCTCGTCCTTCAGAGCCAGAGCCGCCTCAACGGCGTTCATGTCATCGGGGTTGATGATGGTCTGCATGGACGCACGGTCCAGAGTGCCATCGGGGTTCACGGCCACCTTACCGGAGGTATCGGGAACCTGCTTCACAGTGACGATGATTTTCATTTTACCTTTTACCTCCTCAATTACTTGCCCAGCACGGCGCGGGAAATGACCACCTTGTGGATCTCGCTGGTGCCTTCGTAAATTTCCGTGATCTTTGCATCGCGGTACATCCGCTCCAGAGGATAGTCGTGCATATAGCCGTAGCCGCCGTGGATCTGCAGTGCCAGATTCGTGACGAACCGCGCGTTTTCAGAGGCGTTGAGCTTGCACATAGCCGCCTCCTTGCCGAAGGGCTTGCCGCTGTCATCCAGATACGCGGCGTAGTAGGTCAGCCACTTGGCCGCCTCAGTCTTGGTAGCCATATCCGCCACATACCACTGCAGGCCCTGCAGCGTGGCGATGGGCTTGCCGAACTGGACACGTTCGTGCATATATTTCACCGTCAGCTCCAGCGCACCCTCGGCAAGGCCGATGCTCTGGGCGCCCACGCCGATGCGGGCGCCGTCCAGCGCCTGCATGGCGATCTTGAAGCCCTTGCCCTCCTGCCCCAGCAGGTTCTCCGCCGGTACGCGGCAATCCTCGAAGATCAGTTCCGCGGTCTCGCTGCCCCGCAGGCCCATCTTGTTCTCCACCTTGCCCACCGTGAAGCCGGGCGTACCGGCCTCCACAATGATGGCGGACATCCCCTTCAGCCCCGCAGCGGGGTTCGTCAGGGCGAACACCACCAGCACACCGGCGCGGCTGCCGCCGGAGATGAAGCATTTGGTGCCGTTGAGCACATACTCGTTGGTCTCCGTATCCAGAATGGCCGTGGTCTGGGCCCGGGCTGCGTCGCTGCCGGCGCCGGGCTCCGTCAGGGCAAAGGCACCCAGCTCGCCGCCCTTGGTCAGGCGGGGCAGGTACTTCTGCTTCTGCTCTTCGGTGCCGAACTCCATGATGTCGAACATGGACAGGGAGTTCTGATAGAGGATGTGCATGCAGCCAGCGCTGTGGTAAAGCTCCTCGATCATCAGGCCCAACGTGACTTTGTCAGCCGGGATTCCGCCGTACTCCTCAGGAATACCCATCAGGCCAAAACCAGCGTCGCGATATGCCGCAGCGATCTCGTCGGGCATGCCGCCGTTCTCGTACATTTCCTTCACGACGTCGTCGGTGAAATAGCGATCGCAGAACTCGCGCACGCTTTCGAGCAGCAGCTCTTGCTCATCGGTCAAAGCGAAATCCATTGCTTCCTCCTAGTTAAGAGTCGACTTTTCGACCAACCTGTCCCCTTCGCTACAAGGCGCAGGTTTCGATATCGGCAGAATACGCCCTTCCTGTCCGTTCGAGCATGGTCAGTTCCAATGTTCTGGGTAAAAATAGGCCGTTTTGCGGGACATATAACTAATTCTGTAGCTTTG
>ERZ825159.1912-NODE-1912-length-18534-cov-4.342551_pt1 | contig 18534 bp, 19 predicted proteins | sample MGYA00519932_ERZ825159 | MGnify/ENA primary metagenome ERZ825159 (study PRJEB31778, sample SAMEA3449191) | human gut metagenome | biome: human gut; feature: human-associated habitat; material: faeces | place: United Kingdom | collected 2010/2012 ...
CAAGGCCATGCCCATGCGGCTCCTGCACTTCTTCGGCCTTCAGCGCGTCGACCTGCGCCTCCACCGCAAGACCATCATCATCGACAACGAGATTGGCTACACGGGCAGCCTGAACATGATCGACCCGCACACCTACGACGCCGCGCGCACCGTCGGCCCCTGGGTCGACGCCATGGTCCGCCTCACCGGCCCCGCCGTGCAGAGCCTGCGCGCCACCTTCCTGATCGACTGGGCCATCCAGCCCGACGGGGACCCCTCAGACCTCGAGCGGGTCCACTCCGTCCCTCCGATCCCACAGCTCGGCACGGCCACGATCGTCACGGTGCCCTCAGGTCCCTACGGTCAAAAGGACCCGAACCTTTACCTGCTGCTCGACACCATCAACGCCGCACGCTTCAACATCACCATCACGACGCCCTACTTCGTTCCCAACGAAGGCCTTGCCACGGCCCTTCTGAGCGCCGCATACAGAGGCGACTGATCGTACCCGCCAACGCCGACAGCAAGGCCGTCACCTGGGCCGCCCGACGCTACTTCGACGACATGCTCTCCGCCGGCGTCGAAGTGCTCCTCTACAACGGAGGACTGCTGCACACCAAGTCCATCTCCGTCGACGACGAATATGCCGTCTTCGGCACCGTCAACTTCGACAACCGCAGCATTCACCTCAACTTCGAGATGATGCTGCTCATCTTCGACGCCTGCTTCATTCACGACCTAAAAAAGCTGCACGACTCCTATGCGGAGCAGTGCAGCCGTCTCGACCCCGAAACCTGGTACCGGCGCCCCGTGTCCGAGCGCCTCAAGGAAGGGGCCTGCTATCTGATTTCTCCTCTGCTTTAAGGAGAGTTACTTTCGCTCCTCGATATCCTCGACGTCGTTCATCTTCCACTTCTTGTTGTCCGACGTCTTGATGCTGAGCACCGTCGTCTCCGTGCGCGTCTCACGCACGTCTTCACGAGCGCCCTGCTCGGAAGCCTGACGACTTGCGGCGGCACGGCTCATCGCCTCGTACCAGTCGGTGGTGCCGCCCGCCTGCCTGGCCTTCCACCATGCCCATCCCCAGGCGACAAGCCCCATCACCATGACGGCGGCGATGACCGCAAGCACCACGGGCAGCATCAGGAAGCCGAGACCGACAAGCACGGCGAACGAAACCAACCCGATCAGGATGCGAACAAAGGGGTTTCCTGACGTCTGAAAAACATAGAGCGGCATAAGCGTCTTTCTCCGATAGGCCTCCGGCGTCTTCAAGTTCTGTGGCACATTGCCGGAGCTTCACATTCAAGTATAAGAGGCGGCCCCGTTCCGCGGCGGCCCCTCATCTATTTCCTTCTAGATGGGGACGAATACACCCCGGGACAAGCGTTCGGGTTGTAAACATTCGTACCCTCAGAAGAATGAACGCAACTATGAGGCCGTTTCCGCCCCACGAAGCGTCATGTTTTTGTAAGATAGCAGACCACCCTATAATTGATCGATCAGCAGGCATCCCCTCACTCAAAAAAAACGGATGCTTATCCGTGCAGCTTGCCGGTCAAGCAATGCTCAGTTTTCATTCCCAGAACAGCTTCCAAGCAGTTGTCCTGAGCCACCAAAGAAGATTTATGGACGCAGATAACAAAAACACTCTTCCGGACGTTCAGTCCGCGCGCGACGGCCGCAATATCGCCATCGACCGCGTCGGCGTTCGCGGCATCACCGTTCCCATTACGGTGGAGACCAAGGAAGACACCCTTGCCACCGTCGCCACCGTCGAAATGACCGTGTCGCTTCCTGCAGACAAAAAGGGCACGCACATGTCCCGCTTTGTCGCGCTCATGGAAGAGCATTCCGAACCGCTCAACGTGGACGTCGTCCGCTCTCTCATGGCCGACATGCTCAAGCGTCTTGACGCCGTTGACGGCACGATCGAGCTTCGCTTCCCGTTCTTCATCCGCAAGTGCGCCCCCGTCAGCAAGCTCACCAGCCTCATGAACTACGAGGCCGCCTGGATTGCCGACAGCCGCGGCGGCGTCATCACCGTCCGTCAGGAAACTGCCACTCCCGTGACGAGCCTCTGCCCCTGCTCCAAGGAAATCTCCCGCTACGGCGCTCACAACCAGCGCTCCCGCCTGACGGCCTCCGTCGAGCTTTCCGCTCCGATGAGCCTCGAAGAGCAGATCGCCTATAGCGAGGAGGCCGCCTCCTGCCAGCTCTGGGCCCGCCTGAAGCGCTCCGACGAAAAGTACGTCACGGAATACGCCTACGATCATCCGAAGTTCGTCGAAGACATCGTTCGCGACATGGCCGCCGCTCTCAACAAGGAAGAGCGCGTCGTCGCCTACCGCGTCGAGGCTGAAAACTTCGAATCCATCCACAATCACTCCGCCTACGCCTACATCACGCACGACAAGCGCTGATGCCCGCCAGGCACTGATACGTTCACAGCGTCGGCCTGTTGTCTGAACGGACGGCAGGCCGTTACGTTTTCCCGATCCCTTTCAGATGTGTCCTCACTCCCGAAAAGGTACACTGTGACGATCAGGAAAACGAACCCATCACTCACACGACACTCATCATGCTCGCTCAGCAAAAAGAGGCTCTGACCTCCCTCATTTCCGCCGCGCTCGAAACGCTCGGCGTCACCGGCGTCACCGTCATTCTCGAACGCCCGAAGATGCCCGAACACGGCGACGTCGCCTGTACGGTCGCCATGCAGCTCGCTCGCGCCCTCAAGAAGAACCCGCGCGAGATCGCCACGCAGATCGTCGAGGCCCTCAAGGCCAACCCCGAAAGCGAAGCTCTCATCAAGTCGGTCGAAATCGCCGGCCCCGGCTTCATCAACCTCCGCATTCAGGACAACGCCCGCCAGGAAATCATCCGTCAGGTCCTCAAGGCCGGCACGTCCTTCGGCTGCGGCGACGCCCACAAGAACCAGTCCGTTCTTCTTGAGTTCGTGTCCGCCAACCCGACCGGCCCGCTTCATCTCGGCCACGCCCGTCAGGGCGCCCTCGGAGACGTGCTTGCCAATCTTCTCGCCACTCAGGGCTGGAAAGTCACCCGCGAGTTCTACTACAACGACGCCGGCGTTCAGATCGGCAATCTCGCCGAATCCATCCGCCTGCGCGCCCGCGAGCTCAAGGGTGAAGCCGTCGAACTTCCTGAAAACGCCTATCACGGCGAATACGTGATCGCCATCGCCCGCGACTACCTTGACTGCAAGCCCGTGCATGCGCATGACGGCACGGTCATCGAATCCAAGGGCGACCTTTCCGACACCGACTGCATCCGTCGCTACGGCGTCGCCTATCTGCGCAACGAGCAGGACGACGACCTTGATGCGCTCGGCGTACACTTCGACAACTTCTACCTCGAGTCCTCGCTCTACGCCTCCGGCCGCGTGCAGGCCGCCGTGCAGTCCATGATCGACTCCGGCCGCACCGAAGAACGCGACGGCGCCCTCTGGCTCAAGACCACCGAATGCGAAGACCTCGGCATTCACGACGACAAGAACCGCGTGATGCGCAAGGTCGACGGCACCTTTACCTACTTTGTGCCCGACGTCGCCTACCACCTTGCCAAGTTCGAGCGCGGCTTCACCAAGGCCGTCAACATTCAGGGCTCCGACCATCACGGCACGATTGCCCGCGTCCGCTGCGGCCTTCAGTGCTGCGCGCTCGCCCGTCAGATGAGCATCCCGAAGGAATTCCCCGAATACATCCTTCACAAGATGCTCTCCGTCGTGAAGGACGGCGAACCCGTCAAGATGAGCAAGCGCTCCGGCAACTACGTCACGCTGCGCGACCTCGTCGACATGGCCGGCCAGGACGCCGCCCGCTTCTTCCTCGTTGCCCGCAAGGCCGATGCCGAATTCGTCTTCGACATCAACCTCGCCCAGCAGAAGAGCGACGAAAACCCCGTCTACTATCTGCAGTACGCCCACGCCCGCATCTGCTCCGTGCTGAAAAAGCTGGAAGCCGCCGGTGTCACCTTTGAGGGTGCCGATGCCCTGGATGCCAGCCTGCTGACTGACCCCAGCGAGCAGGCTCTGCTGCGTCTGCTTTCCGCTTTCCCGGCTGAGATTGCTGCCGCAGCAGAAAAGTATGACCCGGCCCGCATTACCCGTTATGTTATCGACATTGCCACGGCGTTCCACCGCTTCTACAATGCCTGCCGCATTCTGGAAGCTGACCCTGCCGTTCGCCAGTGCCGCATGGCCCTGTGCCTGGCCGTGCGCAGCGTGATCCGCAACGTGCTGACCATGTTCAAGGTTACGGTGCCGGAGAGCATGTGAATTCGTTAGGAGTTAGGAGTTGAATTAGAAATTAGGAATGAGCAATTAGGAATTGGGGCTGCCTGATTACTAAATGCTTATTGTGATGATTTCTGGGGCTGACTTCTTTTCGCTTCTTTTCTCTAATACAAACTAAAAAGCGTGGGCCTGCCAACCGACAGGCCCACGCTTTTGCACACCCAACATATTTATTATACCACATTCGTCAAGGCAATATCTATCCATAACATGCACGAATAATTCATATTTTGTTTGGGATATCTGCGAATAGACAAATTCCTTAGGGTATTGTATAGTATAGTCACAGAAAGAAAACAGCCGGAGATAAGGAGCTAAAAGCTCCAAGCAAAAGCCACTTTCAATAGCATCGGAACAAGGCACGGCGGTTTTCCCGACAGCTTCAAGCAGATTTCGCAAAGGCTTCCAGTAAGAGGTCTAAATGGGAACACTTGAAGAACTCCGGGAAAGCAGGGACCGGGAGGCTACCGAAGGACTTGAAAGTAAGATGGCAAAGCCGGCAGGATTCGTAAGGAAGGAGGCTCAAGTCCAATGGCTAATTTCAAAGATCCCATTCATCACCGGCGGGCCTGGGCCTGCTGAAAGCAAACGAACCTCATTAACAGCCGCAGGTCATTACCTGTAAAAGATATAAAAGTTAAGATGCAAGGTTCGTAGCTTGCTTAAAATGCAGTGCTCAGGAAATCCCGTCAGAAAAAGTTCCCCGCGTTTACATAGATTAGATGAAGAACTGACGACAGGATTCTAAATAGAAAATTACAGGTTCAAAACCTGGTACGCAAAAGCGTAAATAGAAACCCTGAATCACCGGTGATTGTTATGAAAGATCTAACTCCGCCGAACAAATAATGCTTCACCTGATCTGGCTGGTGCAAGCGCACCGCCCCCAAAAGGAGAAACTCCGATGTACTAGAGCAAAGAGGAATCAACCTCTGGCATCAAATTCAGGTACCCTGCACAAAATTATTGAAGTTCACTTCCCCGTTCCACAGATGCACCAAGAATCGTTTTCCTTGCAAAATGTTTCCAGGCAGCAAATAACGAACCAAAGGGAATCAGAATTTCAAGCAAACGCAAAATCATCGAACAACAGCGAATGAAACCCGTTTCCGATTTGCAAAACAAAGAAAACCAGGTTTAAAAACATTCGATCAAAGTTAAAGGATGAGGTTGCCATGAAAATGTGCAAACGGTCCGAAAAATAATACAATCGGGTATGAGGCTATGACTCCAATCAAGTAAGTTCGCTCCAGCGCCATAAGGGTAGAAGGCGCTGGAGCTTTTTTGTTGTGTTGTGCCGGATGTTTCCGGTCTGCTTATCTCCTCTCGTTTACTTTTGTCTGCATCATTTTTGTTTTGCTGCCGCGCTCTAACGCAGCAAATCACTCTAAACACGGTTCTCCCTCCGCCCACAACATTGCACTGTGCGGCGGAGAGTTTTTATGTTTGCGGGCTTTTGTGGAGTATTACGGTACCGGTATTCCATCGCGATTTCGGTTTTCTGAATTTTATTGTTGACATTTCTGTAATATTGCGTTATGATAGCCACAAGGTCCAGAATTTTACAGAATACTGGAATGATAGGTTTTTCGCTATCTTTTTATTGTTCTGTATAATGCCCAAATCGGCGGCTGCCGGGCTGCGTTTTACGTTTAGGATTTCTTTTCCCAATATCGTTCACCTGCCTTAAAGTGTATTTGAAAACAAGAAAAAGATGGATATTTCGCAAACACAAGCGGGATTTAAGGCAAAATCCCACTATGTTTGTAGAAATAGACTAAATTTTTGACATTTCAGGTACACCCTAGGATTCCGGTATTTCCGCTGTAAGTTTTGTTTGGCGTTCCCTTGGCAGAGGGTACACCAAAATTCTCTTGTTCACCTTTTTTCTTTGTGAAGTGTGCAGCAGCGCTTCACCATTTTTTAGCTATTGCGATTACAGATTTCTGTTACATTAAAGGAGGCTTTATGGAACAACTTACGATTGATACCGGCCTGCGCGAATACGCGGTCAATGGCGGGCCGGAGCACGGCGGCGGAGTGCTGCGCTTTAACCCCAGCGACCCCAATGTTTACAGCCGTTTTTGCACCCTGCAAAATCAGCTGCAAGAGCTGGAACAGCAGGTGCAGGCGCAAAGCCCCACTGGGACCGATGCCATACAGCTGCTGGCCCAGGCGGATCAGCGCGCCAAGGGGCTGCTGGCGGAAGTATTTGGCCCCGGCAATGATTTTGACGCCATGCTGGGCGGCACCAATCTGCTGGCGGTTGCCGGCAACGGCGAGCGGGTCATCACCAATCTGTTTGCGGCATTGCAGCCCATTCTGGAAGCCGGTGCCCGCCAGTGCGCGGATGCCAAAGCCACGCTGGCCGTGCAGCAGGCCCAGGCAGCGCGCGCCGCGCGCGGGGTGCAGGTATGAGCAGCTGGCAGCTGCCCACCCGGCTGGAGGTTGGCGAAAAAACATATCCGATTCATTCGGATTACCGCGATATTCTGGATATTCTGCATCGGTTGAACGATGCCAGCGAGCCGGAATTCATCCGCTGGCGGGTGGCCCTGGCCCTATTTTATGAGGGCGATCTGCCGCGCAGCGACTATCCGGAGGCCATGCAGAAGCTGGCAGATTTTTTGAACTGCGGGCAAACGCTGCCCCGCTCCCCTGCCCCGCCGCTGTTGGACTGGGAACAGGACGCCCCGCTGATTGTCGCCGACATCAACAAAGCCGCCGGGTGCGAAGTGCGCGCCCTGCCTTATCTGCACTGGTGGACCTTTATGGCCTGGTTCAACAGCATTGGGGACGGCCAGCTGGCTACCCTGCTGCGGGTACGCAGCAAGCTGCACCACGGCCAAAAATTGCAGCCGTGGGAACAGGACTACTACCGCAAAAACAAAGCCATGGTTGACCTGCGCCCTCGCCTGAATCCGGCAGAGATAGCGGAACGCCAGCGGCTGCAGCGCCTGTTGGCCAATTAAGTCCCCATAAGGAGGTAGATGCTTTTGCCAAAATCCTATACAGGCAGCCTTCAGGTTGCCCTGTCTACACAAACAACTACCCACACCGCGCAGCAGCCGCTGAACGGCCTGCGCACTGCCCTGAAAAAAATAAGCCGCAGTGTAAACGCTGCGTTCTCCGCCGTGCCGGTGGCAAAGTTTGAGCAGCAGACCGCCGCAGCAGCAGTCAGCGCCAACAAAGCCGCCAAAGCCCAGGCCAAACTTGCCAGTGGCACCACCAAAGCAGCCAAGGCCGCCAAACGCAGCGTTGCGGAATTTGATGAGCTGGACCGGCTGCAGGCTTCTCTTGCCGAAAGTGCCGGAGCTGCGGCGGCTTCCACCACCCGCAAAAGCAGCAGCGCTGCAACAATCAAAGCCGCAGATGCCGAACCGCCACAGTTAAGTCCGCCGGCTCTATTAAACCAGCAGCTGCAAAATTTCTGGGCTACATTACAGGCTGTGCTTGCCCCCGCCGCCGCGCTGTGGGATGCAGCCTGGCAGCAGATGAAAACCGCTGCCCTGACCGTTTGGCAGGATCTTTTGGGCGGCGTTCAGCTGACCTGGGCCGAGTACGGCCAGCCCATTGTCCAGAGTGCCGCCCTGGCGCTGGAAAACCTGCAAGGCATTTTTACCACCCTGTGGCAGAACGTTTTGCAGCCGATCCTTACTAACCTGATGCAGATTTTATCTACCCTCTGGTCCTCCCATCTCAAGCCCCTGTGGGATGACATTCTTTTGCTGGTGGCAAGCGTTGCCAACTGCCTGCTGGACCTGTGGAACAACCTGCTGGCCCCGGTGGCCAAGTGGCTCATCGCCACATTCGGCCCCGCGTTTGCTGAGGTATTCAACGCCATTGCGGACGTTGTTGGCGTGGCCGTTGGGGCTATTGCGGATGCCATCGATCTGGCCGTTGTTGTGCTGCGCGGGCTGACGGACTTTTTAAGTGCCGTGTTCCGCGGCAACTGGGATGCTGCCTGGCAGGCCATCGGCAACACGGTCAGCACCGTCTGGGATAAGATGACGAACGCCATCAAGACCGCCGTCAATGGCATCATCGGCTTCATCAACCGGATGATCTCCGCCGTTGTGACCGGCATCAATGCGGTCATCAACGCGCTGAACGGGTTGTCGTTCGACCTGCCGGACATATTCGGCGGCGGGCATGTCGGGTTTCATATCAGCACCCTGACCGCCCCGCAAATTCCCTACCTGGCACAGGGCGCGGTCATCCCGGCGAACCAGGAGTTCCTCGCCGTGCTGGGCGATCAGAGCCACGGAACCAACGTGGAAGCTCCGCTGGACACCATCAAGCAGGCTGTGGCCGAGGTCATGGAGGACCTGCAGGCGGGCCAGATGGCGGGCTTTGAAGCCGTGGTTTCCGTGCTGCGGGAGATTCTCTCCGCCGTGTACGGCATTGAGCTGACCGACGAGGACGTAGGCCGCGCCGTACAGCGCTGGCAGCGCAAACAGCTGACTGCCACAGGAGGTGTGTAATGTGACCCTGACCAATCTGTTCCAGATCGATAGCAAATCCCTGTACGCACCGGACTGCGACATCGAACCGAGCTATTCCGACCTGGATTCCAGCGATTCCGGCCGCGACGAGGCCGGGTTTATGCACCGCGAAGTGGTGCGGGAAAAGGTTGCCACCTGGCCCATCGCCTACAGCTGCCTGACTGACGACGAATACAAGTACACCATCGGGCTGTTTGCGGGCAAGGCAACGTTTCAGTTCACCCATCCCAAAGCCGGTTCTTCCACCGAGACCGAAACCACCACCTGCTACTGCAGCAAATACGGCATCGCCTGGCACAATGCCAAGACGAAACAGTGGAAGAACCTTAAGTTCAATATTATCGAATGCTGATTGAGAGTTAGGAGGTAGGAAGTAGGAGTTGGGAGTTAAAACGGGCCTAAGGTCCGGCATTGTAGGGAACGGTCTCGACCGTTCCGGGGCTTTGCGGTAGATGATGCCATAACAGGATTTACCGCAAGGCGACGGGCGCACACTGTGCGCTCCTACGGGATTGCGGCCCAATTTTCAACCCGTGCGCGCACGCGCACACCATGAACTCCTAACTCCTCACTCCTACCTCCTAACTAAAACCAAAGGAGGTGTATATTTGCTCCAACCAATTCTCACTCTCCCAAGCGGCACCGAGTTAAAGGGCGGCTCCCCCGGCAGCGCGGTCAAAAGCCTGACGCTGCATACTGCGGTAAACGCCGGGCAGGAGTTCACCATCGGCTCTGCGTTTTCGGACTACATCGAAGCCGAAATATGGGCGGACCCGGGCGGCAGCCTGCAAATTACCGCCGGGGACGCCCTGGCCTATTACCGGCAGGATGATGCCGGGAGCCGCACCAAGGTGGGTGTTTTCTATGCTGAAAAGCCCACCCGCACCAAGCGCAACAGCTACAAGGTCACAGCCTACGACACCATGTCCAAGCTGGATGCCGATTTCTCCGGTTGGCTGCACTCCAATCAGGCACAGTTCCCCAAAACTATCTGGCAGCTGGTTCAGCTGGCCTGCCAGAGGGCAGGGGTCACGCTTGCCAGCAGCAGCCTGCCCATCAACGGCAGCTACAGCGTGCAGGCGTTCTACGCGGACGACCTGACCTGCCGCCAGATTATCTCCTGGGCGGCGGAAGCAGCAGGCTGCTACGCCCATATGAATGCAGACGGCAAGCTGCAATTCTTGACCTACACAGACAAGCGCAGCACGGCCAAAATCACTCCGGACGGTGCCAGCAGCACCGCCTATTATGCTGACAGCCTGAGCTACGAGGACTACACAGTCAAGGCCATTGAAAAAGTCCAGATCCGGCAGTCGGACAGTGACGTGGGGGTCATCTACCCCGACAGCACCATTGCCACCAACACCTATGCAGTGCAGGGCAATCTGCTGCTGACAACCGGCACCGAAGCCAACCTGAAAAGCGTTGTCCAAAACCTATACAACGTACTGAAAAACGTGACTTACACCCCCTGCAAAGTATCGGTGCCCAGCAGTTCCGGCCTTGCCTGCGGGCAGATCGTGCACGTTAAGGACGCACGCGGGCGGGAGTTCGACACCTACCTGATGAGCGCCACAATCTCCTCCGGCAAGGCAAGCTTTGAAAGCGTGGGCAGCGCCAGCCGGGAAAGTTCCAGTGCCGTGAACAGCCAGAGCTACAAGAACCTGACCGGCAAAATGCTGGAGATCAAGACCAGCGTGGACGGCCTGGAAGTAAAGGCCAGCGACCTGACCGGAAAGTATACCGACCTGAAAGCAACGGTGGACGGGCTTTCCTCTGAGGTGAAAAAAGACACCAAAATCACCGGCGGCGGCAACCTGATCCTGGGCAGTGAGAGCTTCAAGAACGCCCTCTCTGGCGGCCCTGGCAGCAGCGTTGTGTATGGCGATGATGGCAGCGCAACAATAACCAATGCGAACACCAACGGGTATTTTATGTTCAACACCGCGGGCGCTCGCATTATAAAAGGCGTCACATTATGCCTGTCCGTTATGTACAAACTCATTTCCGGCACCGATGCGCTGCGGCTGGGCATTACGTTTACGGGCGATAATGGCAAATATTACATTGCCTACATAAAAACCGCTGACCAGCTCGAAATTAAGCAGACAGACGGCTGGGTGCTGCGGTATGGTACATGGACCCCCGGCCAAAACGGTGTTTTGAAAAAAGCCGATTTCGACAGCAATGGCAACTGCACCAATAAGTTTGAGCTGCTTCACCCCATGCTGCAATACGGCAACGCGCCGACCGCGTGGAACGCCAGCTCCGGTGACTATCTGACCCAGGAAAGCGCAAAAAGCCTGTTTTCCCAGACCGCTGACGAGATCAAAACCGAAGTCACCAAGTCAGTGACTGAAACGGTAACGGCCAACGTGAAGGATACCGCCACCAGCGCTGCCAATGATGCCGTTGACAGCAAGCTGAAGGACTACGCCACCACAGCAACGGTGAACAGCCTGAAAGAAGATGTCTCCAGCATCCGCCAAAAGGCGGACAGCATCAGCACCAAAGTCAGCAGCCTGGAAGAAACCACCACGACCATTTCGGACGACCTGAACAGTACCAAGCAGGAGTTCAAGACGGTCAAAGAATCAGTATCCGCGATTGACCAGAAAGCCGACAGCATTACCCAGACGGTAACGCAGCGGATCACCGGCGGCAACAATATTATCACGGGCACCGACGACTGGAACAATGCGACCCTGGATGCAGGCGGCAATAACCTGAACAAAAAAGGAACATACACGATCAGCGGTGAATCTGTCCGAGTGACCAACAAGGCGCAGAACACCCGCTTCCACTTTGGTGCGGACAAAACACTGGTGATTGCCAAGGGCATGACCTATTGCGCATCCGTGCTGTACAAGCTCAACTCCGGCACGGACAGCCTGTTTTTGCAGTTCGAGACCAAGAGCAGCAGCGGTGCAAAAAGTTATTACGGCAGTGCATTCAAAAACGCGAAGCAGGACATTGCGCTGGATAATGGCTGGAAGCTGCGCTGGGCGGCGTTCACGGCGACCGCGGACGGCTATGCAGACGGCCTGTTTGTGAGTACCGCGAACGATAACGCCACCGTTACCAACGATCTGACCATCATGCACCCCATGGTGCAGATGGGCAACGCCCCCACTGCCTGGACGGCCAGCACCGGCGACTATTTAACCACCGCCGAAACCAAAACCGAGATCAAGCAGACAGTGGGCGAAATTAAGCTGACGGCCAGCACAAGCGGAACCAGCAGCACCATCAAGCTGACGGCAGGCGGAACAGAGATCACCAGCGCACAGATCAACCTATCCGGCGTGGTGACATTTTCAGATTTGAGCACCTGGAACCAGGACAAGACAATCATCAACGGCGGCAACATTACCACCGGACAACTACACAACCTGAACTACACCACCGTGTACGACCTGGACAATGCGTGGATACGTATGGGCACCGAGGCCGGTGAGCGCGTATTTTTGGACAACCGGCACATCGCATGGTATGCCACCATCAACACCGGCAGCATCGGCCTGACCGGCGTGCTGTACTCTGAGGCGGGTAGTTCCTACATTGGGGCATGCAGCAAGTACGCCAAGTACGGCTGGGTCAACGGACTCGACCCCACATCTTACGTTGGGATGCAGATCACCTACAACCGCAGCGATGACAGCGACGCCGATTTTAACACGACCCGCGTTGGCGTGAGCGGCAAGCTGAATGTACACAATCTGGACGTTTGGGGCGAGAAATCCCGTGTGGTGCCTACCAGCTTCGGCACGCTGAAAATGGCCGCGTTTGAAACGCCGCTGCCAACCTTTGCGGACTGGGGCAAGGGCCAGTGCGGCCCCGAAGGCTGGTGCCTGATTGCCCTTGACCCGCGCTATGCGGAGACCATCGCCCAGTACGGGCAGCCCGCCTGGCTGCTGACTGACCTTGACGGCACCGGCCACCTGTGGGCCGAAAACTGCGGCCAGTATGCCATTGTACACGGCGCACCAGGTCAGCAGTTTGTGTGGCTCTGCATGGCCGCCCAGCGCGGCTATGAAGGCAGCTACGCCGACCGCAGCGACAGCAGCTATCCTGCCGGTGATCCGGCAGGCATTGAGCTGGCCGCCAGCACCGCAGCTCGTGCGCTGGATACCGGGGCCAGTGCTGCAGATGATCTGCTGACCATGGACACCGGTGCCAAACAGGCCGTTGATACACTATTAGATGATTTGGAGGGCAGTGAAATATGAAGAAATTAAGCGCAGTAGCAATCGTAACCACCGCAGAGGGAGAACGCGTAAGCTACACTTACGCGGAACTGGACAGTGCCGGCAACATCACCAACCAGAACAACCGGGGGTCTTTTGTGGCCCTTGATGAGGAAGTTCTGGCCGCAATCAGCACACTGAAAACCGCCGTGAACGCGCGCCTGTAAAGGAGGATGCCCCATGACTGACAACAAACGCATTAAAGAATGCAAACGCAAAGTTATTGTCGCAATTAACGAAGCAAAGCTGCCGTTTGCCGTGACGGAGCTAATTTTGGAGAACGTGCTTGCCGCCGTGCGCGAGAACATGGCAGCGGAAGAAGCAGCGGCGGCAAACATCGAAACTCCGAAAACAGAGGAAGAAAAAATGCCGAATTAAGGCGCTGAGGAGAAAAACGAATGAAACAGGGAACGCAATTTGCGCTGCCGGTTGAAATCGGCATGAGCCTGGACGAGGTAAGCCGGATCGAATTTGTGTTCAAACAGAAGAGCTGCAAAGGCTTCCCGGCCATTAAAACCAACGTCTGGCCCGACGACTGCACCCGGCAGGAAGGACAGAACATCATCCTTATCCCCTGGACGCGGGCGGAGACATACAAATTCATGGGCGGCGAGACGCTGTACATGGACACCCGCATCACATTGCGGGACAGCACTGATCAGCCGCAGACGGAGATCCTGGCTCTCAAAATGGGCCCGACCTTATTTCAGGAGGCTGACACATGATCCAGGTGCGAGTGGCTCAACAGAGCGCCGTATCGGTGCGCATTGCCGGAGCGGCACCCGTGCGGGTGGACGTGACCGGCACCGCAGTGGTTAGTGCGCCGGAGTATGCAGGACCATATGACATCACGCCGTTGTTCTCGGTGCAGACCCTGCCCACCGCAAAGCGGCTGATGCAACAGGACGTAACAATCCGCAAGATACCGCAGTATGAGGTAGCCAACGATTCCAGTGGCTACACACTGATTATAGGAGAGGAGTACTACAATGCCCAATAAATACGTAAACAAGGTGGTTATCGGCAAGGAAACGAAGCTTGACCTTACCGCAGATACCGTAACTCCGGACAAGCTGGCCAAAGGTATCACGGCGCACGACAAGTCCGGCGCCCCTATTACCGGTACCAGCACGAAAGACGCGGATACCAGCGATGCCACCGCAGCTGTGGCGGAGGTTTTGAACGGTAAAACATTCTACGCGCGTGGCGCCAAAATGACTGGCACGATGCCCAACAACGGCGAAGTCAACGGTGAAATCAGCACCGTTTCTGGTAAATACACCATCCCCATGGGCTTTCACGATGGCGCAGGCGGGGTGACCATCGCAGCGACCGAACAGGCCAAGCTGGTGCCCACAAATATCCGCGAGGGTGTTACGGTCCTGGGCGTGAAAGGCTCTATGAGCGGCAGCGAAGGTATGAAGCCGCAGGCCAAGAGCGTTACGCCGACCTTTGAGCAGCAGGTTGTGCTGCCCGACAAAGCGTATAACTGCCTGTCTCAAGTTACTGTGCAGGCGATCCCGGCCACATACGTTGATAATGCGGCTGGCGGCCAGACGTTGACGATCGGAGGCTGAGCATGGCCGTAAACAAGGTTGTTATCAATGATGAAGTTGTCCTCGACCTGACCGGCGATACGGTGCGGGCTGCCGACCTGCCGAAAGGGGTAATTGCCCACAGTGCCACAGGGGCCAAAGTCACCGGAACCACAAACTATGCCGGTTCCAGCAACGCGGGCGGCTCCGCAACGAGCGCCGAAAAACTAAATAACAGCCTGACCATCAAACTGAACGGAACCAGTCAGGGCGCATGGGACGGCAGCAGCGCAAAAACCATTGACATAACGGCAGCCAGCGTTGGCGCGACAAGCGTTACGCTCAGAAGGTGGTGACAGCTGCATGGGTGTGTATTTAGGCAGCAATGCCGTTGATATGCAGGGCGGCTTTGTGACGGGTGGTGCAAGTGGGGCGAGTTTGCAGAGCAAGACCGTAAGCCCCAGTGAGAGCGCACAGACGGTTAAGGCCGACAATGGCTATGATGGTTTGAGCCAGGTTACAGTGAATGCAGTATCAAAAACTTATGTGGGAAGCGGCGTGACGAAAAAAAGTGCTGCGACTTATACGCCGGGAACGAGTGACCAGAACATTGCATCCGGCCAGTATTTGAATGGAATCCAGACGATTAAGGGTGACAGCAATTTGACTGCGGCCAATATTAAGAGCGGCGTAAAGATTTTTAATGTGACAGGCAGTTATGCCGGGAGCAGCAGTGGCGGAAACACGCCAAGCTTGCAGACCAAAACGGTCAGTCCCAGTGAAAGCACCCAGACGGTAAGCCCGGACAGCGGATATGACGGACTGAGCAAAGTGACCGTGAATGCGATATCGAGCACTTATATTGGCAGTGGTGTGACCAAGAAAGCTGCGGCAACTTATACCCCGAAGACCAGCGACCAAAGTATTGCATCTGGGCAATACCTGAGCGGGACACAAACAATCAAGGGCGATGCAAACCTGGTGGCCGGGAACATTAAGAGCGGTGTGAGCATTTTTGGTGTGACAGGAACTTATACCGGCGGCGGGAGTTCCGGCGGCAGTGGCAATAACAATGTGGAGGCTTATGCCGTCACGGACACCAACCCTAGCGTTAGTTTTAAGCGCACCGACGGGACAATCAAGCTTTGGGGCTACGGCACCATGACCAGTTACGGCGGCTGGGGCGGGCAGTCTACGAGCCTGATCGCGTTTGAGGGCGACAAGTACCACAAGAGCGCCATGTACGGCAGCCCAAGCAGCACCGATCTGAGCCTAAGCATCAGCAACGGAAAACTGACTGGGCTGCCGAGCGGATTATCCGCGATCAGCGCGATTGTAACGAGAGGTATATGATTATGGCCACTGATACAAAGCTGGACAGCCTGGTGATCAACTACCTGACGCAAGCCCAGTATGATAATGCTAAGAGTGAAGGAACGCTGAACAGCAACCAGATCTATATGACACCGGCCTCCTCCGGTACCCATACGCTGCCTGCCGCTACCAGTTCAACCCTGGGTGGCGTAAAGCTGAGCGATTCGACCAGTTCAACGAGTTCGACCAATGGTGGTGTTGCGGCAACGCCGGCGGCGGTAAAGGCGGCCATCGCGGAAGCAAAACTTGCAGCCTGGCCGATTGGCAGCATTTACATGAGCGTAAACAGTACAAGCCCGGCAAATCTATTTGGTGGCACGTGGGAAAGAATATCTGATACTTTCCTGTTTGCTGCTTCCAGCAGTTATCCCGCAGGTAGCACTGGGGGCGAATTCACCCATAAGCTTACACAAAGCGAGCTACCGAATTATTCGCTGTCTGTGGCCAACGGAAGCAACGTAATACGCTCCAAAACCGGAAGCTCTGCGGATGCGTATGTCCAAACGCAATCAAGTGGCTGGGGTATTCCGAACTGGGAATCCAAAACCGTAACAGTCGCCTCCGGCGGTTCCGGGGCAGCCCACAACAACATGCCGCCTTATTTATCGGTATGGATATGGAAGAGGACAAAATAAGGAGGATAAAGATGCGGCTGAAGAATGGAGAAGTATGTTTTGGGTGGCCATTGGCGCAGCATGTGATTACAGCTGGCTGGCTCTACAATGATGGCAGCCTGCACCGGGCGCTGGATTTCCGCGCGGCAGTAGGCACGCCGGTATACGCCGCAGAGGGTGGCACGGTGGAGACGGCCTACCGCTGGAACGGCAAGCGCACCCAGGGGGACATCAACAGCTATGGCAACATGGTCAAGCTGCGCCATGCGGATTACCGCGGTGGTCGGCTGGAGACGCTGTACGCCCATCTGAGCAAACTCTGCGTGGCCCAGGGGGAGACGGTATACGAGGGCCAGCTGATCGGCTACAGCGGCGATACCGGCAACTGCTATGGAGCACACCCGCATTTTGAAGTGCGCTGGAAAGGCCAGCGCACCAACCCGCTGAACTGGCTGGACAACGATTTTAGCACGGCCAGCAGTGCGGTCAAGCTGGGCAGTTACAGCAGCGTAACGCACGATATGAAGGAAGTGGAATACATGTATTATGCAATCGACGTGTCAAAACACCAGGGCAAATTTGACTGGCAGGCAGCCCATAGCAAGGGCATTCGCCATGCTATGCTGCGCGCCGGGTATGGCCGTTACAGCAGCCAGAAAGACCCCCAGTTTGAGCGCAACGCAGCGGAGTGTGCCCGCCTGGGCATCCAGTACGGCGTGTACTGGTACAGCTATGCCAGCACCCCGGCGGAAGCCCGGCAGGAGGCCCGCTGCTGCCTGGCAGCGATCAAGGGCAAGCACCTGTGCCTGCCGGTGGCGTATGATATCGAGTACGAGCCGTGCATCCTGCGTCTGACCAATGCCCAGCGCACGGCACTTGTACAGGCCTTTTTGTCGGAGATTGAGGCCGCAGGGTATTACGGCGTCCTGTATGCCAGCTGCGATTTTATCCGCAACCGGCTGGACTACGAGGTACTCTCCAAATATGATATCTGGGTTGCCCAGTACGGCAATGCCTGCACCTGCCCCCTGCCGTATGGCATCTGGCAGTATTCCAGCCGCAACGCCCTGGGCATCCCTGGTTACGGCACCAGCCTGGATTGCAACAGGGTATACAAGGACTATGAGCAGCTGATGATCCAGGCAGGCTTGCAGGGCCACACCGCGCCCACCCCGGAGGACACCACCCCCAACAAGCTGGACAAGCAGCGTATTACCATTGGCCGTATCTCCAGCGGCGACCGCAATACCATCCGCGCCCTGTGCGATGGGCTGGGACTGATCGCGGCTGGCCTGTACCGCGAAACCTGTGCAGATGGCAACCAGTGGATGCTGGACGTTGGGCCGGTATCCAGCGGCGACGCCTGGTACATCATGCGAAAGTGTGCAGAGCTGCAGCTGATTGATGCAGGGCTGTACAAGGCCGAATATGTGGGGTGATACGGTGAAAAAACTTTTTATTTCTCAGCCGATGCGCGGCAAGACCGACGAGGAAATCCTCAAAGAGCGCAAGGCGCTGATGGCCGACGTGTATATGAAAACCCATGAGGAAATCGAGGTCATCAAATCCTTTTTCGAGGGCGCCCCGACTGACGCAACGCCGCTGTGGTATTTGGGCGAAAGCCTCAAGCTGCTGGGCACCGCCGATTTTGCAGTGTTCGCCCCTGGCTGGCAGGACTATCGCGGATGCCGCATTGAGCACGATGCCGCCGTAGCCTACGGCATCCCTATCGTGGAGGTATGAGCATGGATGCTATCATCGTTGCCCTGATCACCGGCGGGCTGAGCCTGCTGGGGGTGGTTATCCCCAACATGATGGCTGCCCGCCGTACCGAACAGCGGATGATAACGGCCCAGGCGGTCACGGATGCCCGCTTGGAGGAGCTGACCCGCGAAGTCCGCGCTCACAATAACTTTGCCCAGCGGGTGCCGGTGCTGGAAGAGCAGCTGCGTGTGGCAAACCACC
>ERZ825159.1916-NODE-1916-length-18515-cov-4.999458_pt1 | contig 18515 bp, 15 predicted proteins | sample MGYA00519932_ERZ825159 | MGnify/ENA primary metagenome ERZ825159 (study PRJEB31778, sample SAMEA3449191) | human gut metagenome | biome: human gut; feature: human-associated habitat; material: faeces | place: United Kingdom | collected 2010/2012 ...
GCCGGGGTCGACGGGAAGCGCGTCCTGCATGGCGACCATGTTGCCGCTGCCGCCGATCCAGCTGCCGCAGAGAGCGCAAAGGCCCATCCAGACGTCGGAGCCGATCGTTCCCTTCATCAGCACGAACGCGCAGACAAAGCCGATCATGATGGTGAGGGTGGCGCTGAAGAAGCCGATGAGCATCTTCGGGCCGAGCTTGAGGACCTTACGGATGTTGCAGCGGAGCAGCATCGCGAAGATCATCGCGTAGGTGAGGTTGTTTTTCAAAGCGGAGTATGCGGGCTTGGTCTCGGCCATATCCCACACGCCCAGCGTGCACAGGAGCATGGCGATGAGGTAGCAGAGAACGACCGCAGGAACGTACTTGAAGAATTTCTGCATGCCGCCCTTGGCGCTTTTCTCCAGCGTGACGAGAACGGCTGCCATAAAGAGCAGCACCGACACATGTAGTTTGCGCTGCTTTTTAACCAGTCAGCATCATACTCAAGGAGTAGCTCTCCCGGCCGCGAACATTCTCCACGAAGAGAGTCCCCAGGAAGTTTGGCGTTGTAGATCTGAAGCTCTCATAGACATAAATTACTTTTTGGTTTGACGCCACGGTTAATCACCTCCGTTTCGTGGTGCTCTCTTGCGCGTGGTAAGTTCAAGGTCTTGGAGTTTACGCCCCAGCTCATCATCCTTTGCAACGAGCAGAAGGTCTTTATCCATATTGTTCAGTGCGTGCAGAACTGCGGCATAGATCCCAATCGCGACAGAGGGGTTTCCCTTTTCAACATTCCACACTGTGGCTCGGCTCACACCAGCTCTTTCCGCGACCAATTCGGCAGACAGATGCCGCCGTAATCTGGCAAGTTTGATCTGTTCTCCCAGCTGTTCTAAAATCGCCTGCGTCTGCGGCAGCACAGCAACACTCTTTCGTCCCATTCTGCACACCACCTCTACATCATCTTTGTGCTTGTTATTATAGACGATACATCTATAATTGTCAATAAATAAAGACATTAAAAGGCGGCGTGTCTGCGATTATCCCATACTTCATTGTGTGCTGACTACCTTACCGATATGCATCCGGCCTTATGAGGTCTTTGTTGATTGCACCGCAAAGGGGACAGATTACAGCTTCTGTGTTCATTGGATGCTCATCTCCGCCCTAAGGATTTGATAAACTGAAAAGAGGTTGGTATCAAAATGTGATACCAGCCTCTTCAATAAAAAGTTTCAAATTATTTAGGAAAGACGAGCAATAAAAAGTATCCGAGAGCGTAAAGTCCGCCATAAAGCAGGCCAAATCAGCCGAGAATTTAGTTCAAGTCCTGCCTAACGCTCTTAATTGGCTTTGTGTATCTATAAAACACGCTTTGAAAAAATGAGCCATAAAAACGGTGAAACCCCTGATTTCTCAAGGGTTTCAGGTGAGTGTATCTATTTTGGTCACTCAAGATGGTTGCGGGAGGAGGACTTGAACCTCCGACCTCCGGGTTATGAGCCCGACGAGCTACCAGCTGCTCTATCCCGCGATATGGAATTGTGGAAATACTGGTGCCGGTGACCGGACTCGAACCGGTACAGTATCGCTACCGGGGGATTTTAAGTCCCCTGTGTCTACCTATTCCACCACACCGGCGGATATCGGCAACGATTAATATACCATATTTCGGTCACCGTGTCAACACCTGAAACGAAAAAATATAGCGAATGTTCCGTCGAACGGCGGCGAGGGGAGAAGTTTCGATGGACAAGCCCCGGTGCGTTTGCTATACTGAGAGCAGAATTTCCGCTCTTGCCGGCTTGTTCCGGCGAGGGGAGAGGAGCCGAGACTATGCCGCACATCATCGAAGTGACCGACCTGGCCGCGCCGGAGCTGGACGTCTACGCCCGCCTGACCGAGGCGCAGCTGCGAAACCGTCTGGAGCCGGACAAGGGCGTTTTCATCGCCGAGAGTCCCAAGGTCATCGCCACCGCGCTCGACGCGGGCTATGAGCCGCTCTCGCTTTTGATGGAGCGGCGGCACATCGAGGGCGACGCGCAGCCCATCCTTGCGCGCTGCGGCGGCATTCCCGTCTACACCGCCGAACGCGAAACGCTCGCACGGCTGACGGGCTTTGAACTCACGCGCGGGGTGCTGTGCGCCATGCGCCGGCCAAGGCTCCCGAGCGTGGAGGAGGTCTGCACGAGGGCGCGGCGCGTGGCGGTGCTCGAGGGGATCGTGGACCACACGAACGTGGGCGCGATCTTCCGCTCGGCGGCGGCGCTCGGCATCGACGCAGTGCTGGTAACGCCGACCTGCTGCGACCCCTTTTACCGCCGCGCGGTGCGCGTGAGCATGGGCACGGTCTTTCAGGTGCCGTGGGCACGCATCGGCGAGGACGCCGCCGACTGGCCGCAAAAGGGCGTTGAGCGTCTGCACGCGCTCGGCTTTCGGACCGCGGCGATGGCGCTGACGGACGACTCCGTAAGCATTGACGACGCGCGGCTCGCTGCCGAGCCGCGGCTGGCGATCGTGCTCGGCACGGAGGGCGACGGCCTTTCGCCGCGCACCATTGCCGCGTGCGACTACACGGTGAAGATCCCCATGGCGCACGGCGTGGATTCGCTCAACGTGGCGGCGGCAAGCGCCGTGGCGTTCTGGCAGCTTCGGACAAAATGAGGACCGAATACCAAAGCCTATAAGAAAACGCTCCGACCGAAAATCGGTCGGAGCGTTTTTATCGGCGGAAGCAGTGCGCGGAGCCTTACGCTCAGGCGGCCTTCCTGCTCTGCACGGAGCGGATGACCAGCAGCGTGCCGATGACCATGACCACGCCGATGGCGAGGCTGATGACCACGTTGCGGATGAACGCTGCGAGGATGTAGTTCACAAAGCAGATGGCAGCCACGGTGACGGCGTAGGGGATCTGCGTGGAGACATGGTCAATGTGGTTGCAGTTTGCGCCGGCGGACGCCATGATGGTGGTGTCGGAGATGGGGGAGCAGTGGTCGCCGCAGACCGCACCGGCGAGGCAGGCGGAAATGCCCATGATCTGCAGGTCGGGAGCCGCGTTAAAGATGGGCAGCACGATGGGAATGAGAATGCCGAAGGTGCCCCAGCTGGTGCCGGTGGCGAAGGCCAGCAGGCAGGCGACCACGAAGATGATAGCGGGCAGCAGCATGAAGAGACCTTCGGACGCCTGCTTCATCAGACCCTCCACATAATCGGCGGCGCCGAGGAGACCCGTCATGCTCTTGAGGGAGACGGCGAAGGTGAGGATCAGAATGGCGGGGACCATGGCGTTGAAGCCCTTGGTCATGCAGCCCATAGCGCCCTTGAAGGTGATGACACGGCGCGCGCAGAGGTAGATGATGGACAGGACCAGCGCGATCAACGCGCCCCAAGGCAGACCCACAAAGGCATCGGTATCACCGAAGGCTGCGATGAAGTCGCCCGCGTTGGTCTCGGGATCCCAGAAGCCGCCGACATAGATGAGGCCGATGACGCAGAAGATGATGAGCAGGATGATGGGAATGAGCATATCCCACATATTCGCGCGGGAGGAGCCCTCCTCCTGCTCCTCGCTCAGCGCGCCGAGGTCGCCGGTCTGGGCAGCCTTGAGCTCTGCCGCGGCCATGGGACCGTAGTCCACACCGAGAACGACCATGGTGATGACAAACACGATGGTGAGCAGAGAGTAGAAGTTATAGGGAATGGCCTCAATGAAAAGCTGAATGCCGGACACGCCGGTGTCGAGCTTCGCGGCGACGCCGGAGACGGCGGCCGCCCACGAGGAGATCGGCGCGATCATGCAGATCGGCGCGGCGGTGGCGTCAATGAGGTAGGCGAGCTTCACGCGGGAGATGCGCTGGCTGTCGGTCACGGGGGTCATGACGGAGCCGACGGTGAGGCAGTTGAAGTAGTCGTCAATGAAGATCAGCACGCCGAGGGCGAAGGTCGCGAGCAGCGCGCCGGCCTTGGAATGGATGTGGCTCGCGGCCCAGCGGCCGAACGCGGCGGAGCCGCCGGTGGCGTTGACGAGCGCGACCATCACGCCGAGGATCACGAGGAAGAGGAAGATGCCGGCGTTGTCGGCGATGGCGGCGGTCAGACCGTCGTTGATGATGGTGTCGAGCGCGCCGATGGGGCTGAAGTCGGTGGCGAGCAGGGCGCCGACGACGATGCCGATGAAGAGGGAGGAGTAGGTCTCCTTCGTCAGCAGGGCAAGGCCGATGGCGACGATCGGGGGAACGAGGGACCAGAAGGTGTTGACAAACATGAGGGATTCTCCTTTCGTGCGTCTGCACAAAAAATTTAAGCCATGATGCTTCCATCATGACTTAAACACAACACCCTTTGCAAATACGCTTTCGGTCGTATTCCGATCATGACAGCTCTCCGCCTTTCGGCGACAGTCCGACGGATGTTATCCCCCGGCCCGGTGAACGCACGCACAGGAATCCGTGTGTCCCCTCGGCGGCCGCCCCTTTCGCTCTCCGGTTCCTGCCGGTCATGCAGAGCTACTGATGTTGGCCGCGCCTCTATCAAGACTTATTAAAAACAAGGACAGTATACACCCTCACAGCGTTTTGTCAAGAGAAAATGTAAAATTTTTGTGTCTTTTTTTGGTCATTCCGCGAATTCTGCCGCTTTCGGTGGGGTTCAGCTCTGCGGTCCCATGCAGAAGCCACGCGCAAGACAGCGTCCCAGCATCTGCACGAAGGTCACATGGCCCACGTCCTCGCCCGCGAGGATGGGCAGCTCGGCGACCGTGTTCCCCGCCGCGTCGCGCACCGTGAGCTGCCCGAGCGTGTCGCCCGCGTATACCGGCGCGGCGACGCTTTCCGCCAGCGCGACCTCCTTCGTCAGGCCGTTTGCCAGCGTCTTTTCCACCAGCAGGGTGTTCTCGCTCGTGAGCACCGGCTGCACCGTGCCGCGCACGCCGAGCGTCACCGGTACGGGCGGCAGCACCTCGTCGGGCGTGACGGTCACGAGCGACCAGGTCGAAAAGCCGTAGTTGAGCAGGCTCTTGGCGTCGGAGAAGCGCTCGTCGCTTGTCTTGCCCTTGAGCACGACCGCGATGAGCTCCATGCCGTTTTTCTCCGCCGTCGCGCTCAGACAATAGCCCGCCGAGCCGGTCGAGCCGGTCTTGAGGCCGGTCGCGCCGTCGTAGAAGCGGATGAGCTTGTTTGTATTTACGAGCATGGACTCTCCGCCGCGCAGCGAATCCATCCAAACGGTCGTGAATTGCCGGATGTCTGGATGATGCAGGATCAGCTCGCGCGACATGAGCGCGATGTCGCAGGCACTCGTGAGGTGTCCCGCCGCGGGCAGGCCCGTGCAGTTGACGAAGTGCGTGTCATTCATGCCGAGCTCCTGCGCCCGCGCGTTCATGCGCTCCACGAAGGCGTCCTCGCTGCCGGCAAGATGCTCGGCGAGCGCCACCGCCGCGTCGTTGCCCGAGACGATGCACACAGCCTTGAGCAGGTCGCGCACCGTCATCTGCTCGTTCTCCTTGAGCCAGATCTGGCTGCCGCCCATGCCCGCCGCGTGCGCCGAGCCCGTCACCACGTCGTCGTAGGAGAGCGCGCCGGAGTCGATGGCCTCCATCACCAGCAGCAGCGTCATGATCTTCGTCACGCTCGCCGGCTCGCGCGGCGTGTGTTCATCCTGCGCGAAGAGCACCGTGCCGGTCTGCTTTTCCATCAGCAGCGCGCTCGGACAGCTCACCGCCGGCCCCGCCGCCGCGGCGCTGACGCACAGGGCGAAGGCTGCCAGCAGAGAAAATACCGTTCGTTTCATGGGATGCACTCCTTTTTATGTCCTTTGCCCCATCCTATGCCGCCCGCCGGGGGCATATACGGAAAACTGTGCCGGCAGGCAAATTTCGCCTTGCATTGCGCGGGGAAGTCTGCTATAATAGCCTCACTTTGCAGGGTTAGTACATCGGTAGTGCATCGGCTTCCCAAGCCGAGGAGGCGGGTTCGATTCCCGTACCCTGCTCCAAAACAGAAGCGGCTTGCAATGCAAGCCGCTTCTGTTTTGGAATCCCGGATCGGGAATTAAAATGCTCGGACGAAGTGAATTCGTCCTCCGCCAAGGTTTTGCCGCGCAAAACGCTTGCGGCGGCGCACTCGCGCCGGCAGACGAAAACGCGCGAAGCGGCTTGCGATGCAAGCCGCTTCTGTTTCACTTGAAATACGCCACCAGCAGGTCGACGCAGGCGCCGTAGCTCTTGACGCCGATGGTGCCGTAGCTTTTGAGAAAGCCGTCGTAGACGGCGTTGGAGACTGTGTCCACCGGCCCCTCGAACTGCGCCCAGTAGGCGCTGGAAGCACGCAGATCGGCGACTACACGCTCGTCAAGCGTTCCGCGCACGGCGCGCCAGCGCTCCGCGTCGGCGGAATAAAGCGCGTTGGCAAGGTAGATGTAGCCCGATAGCGCGCCTGCGTAGCGGTAGGCGGCGTCGCCGCAGCGCAGGCAGGCGAGCACGGCGAGAAAATTGCACTCCTGCTCGCTTGCGATGCCGCGGCGGTGGGCAAGCTCGTGCGCGACGGTGGAGGGCAGCGTGGCGGCGGGGAAGTCGATGTTTACGTTGCACTCGCCCGTGAACGGGAAGTAGAAGCCGGTGAAGCCCATCGCGCTCATCACGCGGGAAAAGCGCATGGTCTTGGGCGGCACGTCGGTCATTTCGAGGAACGGAAATTCCTCATACAGATTTTCGTAGATCTTCGGCGCGTAGGCGAGGATCTCCGCGCGGTCGCCGGCAAAGGCGCCGTCGGCGGCGCGGGGGACGTCTCCGGCGTATTCGTTCACCAGTGCGGCGAATTGCCGCGTCACGCGCTCGAGGTCGTCGACGGCGACCGGCCCGACATCGATGCCGCTTTTGTCGGTGAAGCTGTCAGCGTAGTAATTCGCACCCCAGAGCAGGCAAAAGAGCACATAGACGGTCAAAACCGCGTTCCCAAGCCCAAGCACGAGCGCGTAGACTGTGCCGCTTCTGTGCCGGCTTCGCACTACGGCGCGCACGCCCAGCACGAGAAAGACGAGAAAGCCCAGCGCCGCGAGGACGTACAGCCCCTCCGAGACGGAGAAGGGGACGCACTCGCACAGCCTGCCAAGCATGCGGCGCAGCGGGTTTGTGAAGCCCTCCGTCAGGGCGTTCATAGCGCCTCGGCTGCGCCGCGCAAGCAGAAAGGCCGATAGAAGCGCGAGGTTCGCAAGCAGCCAGAGATGCAGTTTTTTGTAACGGGAAAACAAGGCTTTCATGGCATCAGTCGGCGGCAGAGAGCAGCTCGCGCGTGTAGGCCTCGCGCGGGTGGTCAAAAAGCTCCTGCACCGTGTTTTCCTCCACGATGCGCCCGTCCTTCATCACCATCACACGGTCGCAGAGCTGATAGACCACGTTGAGGTCGTGTGAAATGAAGAGGAATGAGATGCCCAGCTCGTCGCGCACCGTGCGCATCAGCTCTAAAATCTGGCGCTGAATGGTCACGTCCAGCGCGCTGACCGGTTCGTCGGCGATGATGAGCCGCGGCTTTTGAATGAGCGCCACACCGATGGAGACGCGCTGGCGCTGCCCGCCGGAAAGCTCGTTCGGCCTGCGCGTCAGGCACTCGGCGGGAAGTCCGACCTTTTCGGCGATCTCCGCGACGCGGCGGCGCCGCTCAGCGGCGTCGTACTTGCCGTAGATGCGCAGCGGCTCCTCTAAGCTCCAGCCGACGGTGTAGGCGGGGTTGAGCGAGGAGTAGGGGTCCTGAAAGATCATCTGCGGGCGCTTGGTGTAGTGGATGATCTCGCCCGTGTGGGTCTTGACCAGACCGAGGATATTTTTCACCAGCGTCGTTTTGCCGGTGCCGCTCTCGCCCACGAGCCCCAAAATTTCACCGCGGCGAAGCGTGAAGCTCACGTCGTGCAGCACGGTATGGTCGTGCCGCCGCCCATGCTCATCGGTGTCGCGGTACCAGCTTGTAAGGCTTTTGACTTCTAAAACAAGGTCGTCCATGGCGTTAACCTCTGCGCACGCGGCGCGGAATGGCGTTGATGAGCTCGGCGGTGTAGGGGTGCTGCGGCGCGGTGAAAAGCTGCTCGGGCGCGCCCTCCTCAACGATGTGACCGCGCTGCATCACGGCAACGCGCGAGCAGATGCGACGCACGACCTGCAAATTGTGTGAGATGAGCAGCATCGAGATGCCGCGCTCCCGATTCAAGCGGCGCAAAAGCGCGAGGATCTGCGCCTGCACGGTCACGTCGAGTGCGGTGGTCGGCTCGTCGAGCAGCAGCAAATGCGGATCGGTGACGATGGCTGCGGCGATCATCACGCGCTGGAGCTGGCCGCCCGAGCACTCGTGCGGATACTTGCGGTAAATTTCCTCCGGCGCGGGGAGGTCCACATCGCGCAGCGCCTCGAGCGCACGCGCGCGGCGCTGCTCCTTCGTCAGCTGCGTGTGGACAGCCAGCGCCTCCTCGACCTGCGGGCCGATGCGCATGAGCGGGTCCATCGCGGTCATCGGCTCCTGAAAGACAACGCCGAGCTCGCGGCCCTGAATGGCGCGCAGCTCCGCGCGGGGCAGGCGTAGGATATCGCGCCCGTCGAAGCGCACCTCGCCGGAGAGCGTGACCTTTTTGCGCTCGATGAGGCCCGAGAGCGTCATGGCGGTCACGGTCTTGCCGCTGCCGCTCTCGCCCACGAGCCCGACGACCTCGCCGTCGCGGATGGTCAGGTCGATGCCCGCCACAGCCTCGCGCGAGGCGCCGTGAAAGCGGACGTGCAGATCATGGATCTCGACCATGGGGGCATCTCCTTTCTGAAAATCAGTTCTCGCCGCGCTGCAGGCCCTCGCCGATCAGGCTCACGCCGAGGATCAGCAGCACAATGACCGCGCCCGTGCCGAGCGCGTACCACGGCGCGGAATCGAGCATACTCTGTGATTCCGAGAGCATATAGCCGAGGCTCGCCTCGTCGGGCGAAACGCCGATGGAGAGGTAGCTCATCGCCGCCTCGGCGAGCACGGCGTTGTTGAAGCCGATGGTGATGGCGGAGACGAGCGTGTGCCAGATGTTCGGCAGAATGTGAACAAAGAGGATGCGCGCGGTGGACGCGCCCATCAGCTCCGCCGAATGGACGTAGTTCTGCGTGCGCGCGCGGGCAAACTCGCTGCGCACGATACGCGCGTAGCTTGGGATGAAGACGATGCCGAGCGCAAGCGTCATGTGCTCTCGCCCGCCGCCGAGCAGGCTCACGAGCACGAGCAGAATGAGAATGCTCGGAAAGGAGGCGAGCGCGTCGTTCAGACGCATGAGCACCTCGTCCACCCAGCCGCCGTACCAGCCGGTCAGCGCGCCGACGAGCGTGCCTACCACGGTGCCGATGGCGACGGTACCGAGCGCAATGAGCAGCGTATCGCCCGCGCCGACCATGACGCGGCTCAAAATGTCGCGGCCGAACTTGTCCGTGCCCATCGGGTGCGCGGCGGACGGCGGCAGCAGGCGCGAAAAGTCCATGGCGTTGGGGGAGTAGGGCGTCCAGAAAAGGCCAAGGACAATGAAGCCGACGACCAGCGCCGTGAGCACGAGGCCCACGCGCAGAAAGGTATTTTTCTTTTTCATGCCGCACCTCCCGCTCCGCTGCCGAGCCGCGGGTCGATGCGCCGCGCGAGCAAATCGGCAAGGAGATTGCAGAGTATGACGGCGAAGGCCAGCAGCACAACGATGGCGCGCGCGACCGGCTCGTCGCGCCCCTCGATGGAGGTCAGCAGCAGCCGCCCGAGACCGGGAACGGCGAACACCTGCTCGATGACGACGCTGCCTGCGAGCAGGTCGGCGACCGTCATGGCGAGGAAGGTCAGGACCGGCACGAGCGTGTTTTTCAGCACATGGCGGTAGAGAATACCGCTGCGCGAGCGTCCGCGGCTCATGGAGGTGCGGACGTAGTCGCGCTGTGCCTCGTCTAAGATCGACGTGCGCAGGAGCTTGACCGTCATGGCGATACGCGGCAGCGCGACGGCGAGCGCGGGGAAGAAGAGATAACCGATGTAATGCCCCACGCCGCCCGCCGGGAACGCGCCCGCGATGAACAGATGCAGCACAAGGCCGAAGAGATAGGTAAAGAGGATGCCGGTGAAAAACGGCGGCACCGCCATCACGACCTGATTGATCACGGTCAGCGCGCGGTCGAGCCGGCCGCCGGCGTATTTGGCCGACAGCACGCCGAGCGGAATGGAGACCGCCACGATGAGCGCGAACGCGAGCGCCGTGAGCGTCAGCGTGGGACCCAGCCGCTGCGCGATGAGCGAGCTCACGCTCTGTCCGTAGCGGTACGAGGTGCCGAGGTCGCCGCGCAGCGCATCCCACAGCCAGCGGCCGTAGCGCACGAGAAGCGGGTCGTTCAGCCCCAGCTCGATGCGCAGGGCCTCAAGCCGCTCGGGAGTCGCCTCCGTACCGAGCAGGCGCGTCGCCGCGTCGCCGGAGAGGAGGGAGAAGGCAACGAAGGTCAAAAACGAGACGATCACCATCGTCAGCAGCATCGTTGCGATTTTTTTCGCTGTATAACGCATGGTGTTCGCCTCGCTTTGTCGGTCAGGGCGTCTGCCCTCGGATTTTCGTCAGGTGTAGGCCACGGTGCTCAGGTCGATGGCGTAGAGCGGGTAGAAGCGGTAGCCGCTGAGACCCTTGCGCACGGCGACGAGGTCCGCGAGGTCCTGAATGTAGACGTTCGCGGCGGTCTCGGCAAGGATTTCCTCGCAGCGGAGGTATTGGGCGGTCGCTTCCTCGTCGGTCGCGGCGCGGATGGCGGCGGCAAAGGCTTCATCGTATTCTGCGTTGGAATAATTTGTGAAATTATTACTCGCCGTAGAGGTAAAGCGTTCGAGCATGGCGCGGGCAGTCAGGGTGCTGGCGTCCACGCCGACAACGGTAGCCTGATAGCGGCGGCCGGAATAGACATTCTCGAGCCAGCTCGCCCACTCGACGGGGTCGATGGTCACGTTCACGCCGATGGCGCGGAGCTGCTCGGCAACGACCTGCGCGGTGTCCATGTGCGGCTGGTAGTTGCTGGGAACGGTGATGGTGAGGTCAAAGCCGTCGGGATAGCCCGCCTCGGCGAGCATCGCCTTGGCCTTTTCCGTGTCATGCGGATAGAGGTCGGCAAGCTCGGGCAGGAAATACTTGCGGAAGTTGGGATACATGCTGCTGCCGACCGCCGTGCCGTGACCGTCGGCCACAACGTCAAAGACCTGCTCGCGGTCGAGCGCATAGCACAGCGCCTTGCGCACCGTTTCGTTCGCAAGCGGCTCGTAGGCGTGGTTGAGATACACGGCCTGCACGAGGTTCATGGTGCCCTCGAGAATGTCAAAGCTCTCGGTGAGCTGGTTTGCCTGCGTGGCGGTCAGGTGGGCGCAGATGTCCACCGCGCCGCTCTTGAGCGCCATGACGAGCGCCTCGGCATTCTCATAAATCTGATAGGTGACCTTGTCCACCTTCGCGCCCTCGCCCCAGTAATCGGCGAAGCGCTCCAGCACAAGATTCTGCTGCGCGGCGCGGGAGACAAACTTGAACGGACCGGTACCGACCGGGTCCGCGCCGTCGGCGTGGTTCTCCGGTGTGATAGCCAGCGTCATGTAGGAGAGAAAATCGCTGTCGGCAGCCTTGAGCACAACGGAGACATAGTCGCTGCCGATGTCGATGGCGTCAATGTTATCCAGCGCCTTCCAGCTGCCGGACTGCATGGCCTTGTCGATCGACCATGCGACATCCATTGCCGTGACCTCGCTGCCGTCGTGGAACTTCACACCGGGGCGGAGATGGAACGTATAAGTGAGCTGATCGTCGGAGACCTCCCAGCGCTCGGCGACGGCGGGGATCAGGTTGCCGTCCGCGTCGGGCTTGACGAGCCCCTCAAACACGTTGAACAGCACCTCGCGGTTCGCGGCGGTGACGGAGGTGTAGGGGTCAAGGCTGTTTTCCAGGTCCTGCGCGATGCCGACGACGATCTCGTTCGTGTCGCGCCGCGCGTCGGTCGTGTCGGCGTTCCCGCCGCAGGCGGCGAGGGAGAGCAGCAGGGTCAGGGAAAGGAACAGGGTGAGGATGCGCTTATTCATGGGATTCTCCTTTTGGTGTTGTGGTCGTGCCCGTCAAAACCCGACGGGGCGCAAAGATCGTGTCGTCCGTCACGCCCTTTTTGCGCAGGGACGATTCACACAGGAAGCTCACGGCGGAGTGGATGCAGGCGAACACCGGCACGCCGAGGAACATACCCAGCACGCCGCCGAAGCCGCCGCCGACAAGGATGGCGACGACGATCCAGAAGCTCGAAATGCCGACGGTCTCGCCCAAAATTTTGGGGCCGAGGATGTTGCCGTCGAACTGCTGGAGGGCAATGATGAAAATGATAAAGTAGAGGCACTGGCGGGGGCTCACGAGCAGGATCAAAAACGCGCTGGGGATCGCGCCGAGGAAGGGACCGAAGATGGGGATGATGTTCGTCACGCCCACAAAGACCGCGATGATGGGCGTGTAGGGGAACTTCAAAATCGAGCAGACGATGAAGCACAGAATGCCGATGATGAGCGAGTCGAGCAGCTTGCCGCGCACAAAGCCGGAGAAGATGCGGTCGGCCTCGCGGGTGGCGCGCAGCGCGCGCTCATAGTGCGGCGCGGAGACGAGCGAGTAGAGCAGCTTGCGCGTGTGGAGGCCGAAGGTCTCCTTGCGGGCGAGGATGTAAACGGAAACGACGATGCCCACGAGCAGGTCCTTGGCAAAGACCAGCACGCTCAGCACGCCGCCGGTCACGGCGACGATGGCGACCTGTGCGCCGGGAATGACGGTGTTCTTCACCCAGTCGACCAGCTCATTGTAGTAATCACGAACCAGCGTGAGCACGCGCTCGGAGATGTAGGGATTGTCCTCCACAAGCTGCGTGACCCAGGTGTAGATGGTGCGGTAATAGCTCTCGAGATTGGAAAAGAGCAGCGATACGCTCGCGACCAGCTCGGGGATCAGGATGCTGAAGAGCAGATACACGAGTCCCAGCGCAAGGAGCCAGGTCACAAGGATGCTCAGGCAGCGCATCAGTCCGGCACGCTTGGCGCCGAGCCTGTCGCGGAGGAGACGGTCGAAAAAGTCCACGATGGGCGTGAGCAGGTAGGCCATCGCAAGACCGTAGAGCACGGGCTTGAGGATGCCGAAGAGCTTTTCTATAAAAATAAACAGCACGCCGTCCTGAAAGAAGGTGTCGTAAAACACGAGAATGGCGCAGGCCGCGGCGGTAATGGTCACGCCCCAGCGAAGATAGGTTTTCTGCTTCATGTTTCCTCCCTTGCCCTCGGCCGGCACAGTGCCTGCCCGTATTCAGAATAGATCAAGCTTAGCATACTATGATTATTGTGGAATTGCAATAGCACAATTTCTGTGCTATACTAAAATTAACCGAATCTTCAAACTTTTTTTCGTTCGCAGAAAGGATGAATGCTGTGGAAAAGAAGCTGCTGTTCATCGTCAATCCCCGCGCGGGCAAGACGAAATCGCGCGCACCGCTGTTCGACGCCGTTTCGATCTTCTCCAAGGCGGGCTATCTGGTCCGCGTGGCGGAGACGCGGCGGCACGGCGACGCGACCGAGCTGGCCGAGCGCTTCGGCGGAGATTTCGATCTCGTCGTCTGCCACGGCGGAGACGGCACGCTCAACGAGACGGTCAACGGCATCATGCGCCTGCCGCGGGAGAAGCGTCCGCCGCTGAGCTACCTGCCCGGCGGCAGCACGAACGACTTCGCGGCAAGCCTGTCCATTTCCTCCGATCCCGCGCTCGCGGCGCAGAGCGCCATGCGCCTTCAGCCGCGCGACCTGGACGTGGGCGTGTTCAATGAAAAGAACTTCGTTTACGTCGCGTCCTTCGGCGCGTTCACGCGCACGGCCTACACCGTGCCGCAGGACATCAAGAATATGTTCGGTCACTTTGCCTATCTTCTCGAGGGCGTGAAGGACCTTGAAACGCTCTGCCCCTATCCCATGAAGATTACCGCCGACGGTGAGGTGTTCGAGGGCGAGTACCTCTTCGGCGCGGTATGCAACTCGACCTCCATCGCGGGACTGATGAAGCTCTCACCCGACGCGGTGGACCTGTGCGACGGGCAGTTTGAGCTGATGCTCGTGCCCGTGCCGAAAACACCGCTGCAGCTCCAGCGCACCATCCGCGCCATCGTTTACGAGGAATACGAAACGAGCAACGCGCTCATCTTCCGCCATGTCCGCCATGTCACGGCGGAGAGCGACGGCAGCATTCCCTGGACGCTCGACGGCGAATACGCCCCCGGTGTGCCGAAAATCGAGATCGGCATTGAGGACAACGGGATACAGATGATGATCTGAGCCTGTGCAGAGGCTAAGAAACGCGCGGCGTCGCCGCGCGTTTCTCTTTTACTCGCTCGTGAGCTGGTAAACGCCCTCTGTATTGCCGAGCAGATACTGCGCAAATTCCACAGCCTGCGTGTCGGCCCCACCGTAGCGCACACCGTCTCCATCGTAGAGCCGCAGCACCGTCTGTGCCGTCTCGTCCGCACTGAGCTTTTCCAGCGCGGCAAGCAGCGCCGCAGCGAACTCGTCGCCGCCGACGATGGCGTCAGCGGTACTGACGGACACCGTCTCGCCGCCGACCGTGCAGCCGTAAATCTCCATCCAAAGCGCCTCATCCGGAGCCTCGCCGTGCAGCACCACAAGATCCGCAGTGGAGAACACCTCATCCGCGCTGACGTACTCTGTCAGGCGCGGAATGCTGTCCGCCATCATGCCATTGGCGTTCACGTCCATCATGCTGTCGAGAAACCGCCGGGCCACATCGTCATCCACAGGCACGGCGAACACGGGGTCGCTCCCATTATCCATCCAGAAGCTGCCGAGCAGCGTCTCCCACGCATGCAGCGCGCCGCCGTCCGCCGCGTCCTTTTCAAACGCCGCGCGCAGCGTGCGGTTCTGGTCGGAGACCGGGAAATACAGCCCGACACGCTCCGTGTCGCCGGCGGGTTCCTCCGGCACAGAGACCAGCCGCAGCGTGTCCTCGTGCGCCAGATACGTCTCCATCGGCATGAAGCCGACCTGCACCGAGCCGCGCGCGAGCGCGTCGGCGGTGGCCTCGTCGCTCGCGCCGAAGGTCACATTGACCCTGCCGACCGTCACGCCCTCGTCGGCGAGCGCGCCGATGAGCAGTGGCGGCAGCTCCTTCTTTAATTGCATCAGCGCGTCCGTGTCACGGTCGCCCGCAACAAATTCCACATTCAGCTCCGCGAGCGTGATGCCCTCCTCCGGCGGAGGCGTCGGCTCGTCGGGCCTGCTCGGGGTGGGCTCCTGCTTTCCGCAGCCGCTGAGCACGGCGAGCAGCGCAAGGGCAAGGAAGAAAGAAAACATACGCTTCATGGTCAGCGCCTCCTCACAGAATAAGCTGGAATGAAATCCTCTGGTGTGGCTATTATAGCATAGGGCGCGGCGGGAAAGTGTGACGATTTCATTACAAATCACTTGATAATCCGCAAAAGCATGGTATGATTGGAAAAACAGTCTTTTCGGGGAGGTGGGCGCGCCGTGACGGTGAGGAAAAACAGGATACGGCTCGTCGGCGCGCTGCTCGCGCTCGTGCTTTCGCTTTCGCTCGTCGGCTGCGCTGTGCGGGAGGGATCGGCGGACGACGGGCGGCTGCGCGTCGTGACGACGCTCTTCCCCTACTACGATTTTGCCCGCGCCGTCGCGGGGGACCGCGCGGACGTGACGCTGCTGCTCGCACCGGGCCGCGAGGCGCACAGCTTTGAGCCGACCCCGCTCGACGCCGTGACCATCTCGCGCGCCGACGTCTTCATCTACAACGGCGGCGAGGGCGAGGTCTGGGCGGACGATATGCTCGACGCCGTGGGCGAGGACATCGGCACGGTGCTGCGCATGATGGACTTTGTCGATGCCCGCGAGGAGGAATTCTCCGAGGGGATGCAGGGCGCGGACAGCCACGACCACGCGCATGACCATGACCATGACCACGAGCATGACCACGAGCTTCACGACCATGCGGAGCATGACCATGACGACAGCGATGAGATCGAGTACGACGAACACATCTGGACGTCGCCGAAAAACGCCATCAGGCTCTGCCGCGCCGTCGCCGACGCGCTCTGCGCGGCGGACGCGGAAAACACGGATCTCTACCGCGCGAACTGCGAGGACTACTGCGCGCAGCTTGAAGCTCTCGACGCGGACCTCCGCGCCCTGCGCGCGAACGCCGTGCGCGATCTGCTGATCTTTGCCGACCGCTTCCCGTTTTTGTACTTCTGTGAGGAATACGACCTCCATTACCGCGCGGCGTTCCACGGCTGCTCGGGCGACACCGAGCCGAGCCTCGCCACGCTCAAGTACCTCATCGACAAGGTGAACGACGAGCACATTCCGGTCGTCTACACCATCGACCTGAGCAGCCAGAAGGTCGCGGAGGCGGTGAGCGAATGCACCGGCGCGCGCATCGGACGGCTGTGGTCGATGCAGACCGTCTCGCGCACGGACTTCGACGCGGGCGAGACCTATTTAACGCTGATGCAGCGAAATTACGAGGCTTTGAAAGGAGGCTTGCTGTGATGGATCGGGATATTCTGCTTGCGTGCCGTGACGCAAGCCTCGGCTACGAGCACCGCGCGCTGCTCGAGCATCTGACGTTTACCGTCCGCGCGGGGGATTACCTCTGCGTGGTGGGCGAGAACGGCAGCGGCAAGTCGACGCTGATGAAAAGCCTGCTCGGGCTGCTTCCTCCGCTCGCCGGCACGATCGACTGCCCCGCGCAGCGCGCGGGCGCCATCGGCTACCTTCCGCAGCAGACGAGCGCGCAGCGCGATTTTCCCGCTACGGTGAGCGAGGTCGTGCTCTCGGGCTTTGCCAACAAGCGCGGGCTGCACTTTTTCTACTCCGCCGCGGAGAAGAGCGCGGCGCTGATGAACATGGGCAAGCTCGGCGTGCTGGAGCTGCAGAACCGCTGCTACCGCGAGCTTTCCGGCGGACAGCAGCAGCGCGTGCTGCTCGCGCGCGCCCTGTGCGCGGCGGACCGCCTGCTCATTTTGGACGAGCCGGTCACGGGTCTCGACCCCGTGGCGACGGGGGAACTGTATAACCTCATCAAGCTCGTGAACCTCTGCAATGACATCACGGTTATCATGGTCACGCACGACATCGACGCCGCCCTGCGCTACGCCACGCACGTGCTGCACCTGGGCCACCAGCAGCTCTTTTTCGGCACGGCGGCGGAGTATAAGCAGAGCGATGCCGCGCGCCGGTTTCTGGGAGGGCGGAAGCTATGAAAGTCATCCTCGAAATGCTATCGTATCCGTTTCTCGTGCGCGCGCTCGTCGTGGGCGTGCTCGTGTCGCTGTGTGCGTCGCTGCTCGGCGTGTCGCTCGTGCTCAAGCGCTATTCCATGATCGGCGACGGGCTGAGCCATGTCGGCTTCGGCGCGCTCGCCATCGCCACGGCGCTCAATCTCGCGCCGCTGGCCGTGGCGGTGCCGGTCGTGGTCGTGGCGGCGTTTTTGCTGCTGCGCCTGTCGCAGAGCGGCAAGCTCAAAGGTGACGCCGCGATCGCGCTGCTCTCGAGCAGCGCACTGGCCATCGGCGTGATGACCGTGTCCATGACCAGCGGCATGAACACCGATGTGAATAACTACATGTTCGGCAGCATTCTGTCGCTGTCGTCGGCCGATCTGCGCCTGAGCCTGATCCTGTCGGCGGCGGTGCTGGCGCTGTTTGTACTGCTTGGCGTTCTGGGTGGGGTTTTTCTGCGTCGCTGTCTGCGGATCATTCAAAAAAACGAACAGGTCATGCAGCTCTATGCCGCAGGTTATACCATCGCAGACATATGCCACCTGAAATGTTATTTCAGTAGAGGGACAGAGATGGCGCTGAAAAAGGCTGTGGCGCTGCTGGACACCGGCAAGCTCTTGAGCGTCAGCAAACGGCAGGCGCAGTATCTGGCTCTGCAGAACCAGATCAATCCGCATTTCCTCTATAATACGCTGGAGGGAATCCGCAGCGAGGCGGTTGCGGGTGGACTCAATGTCGTGGCGGATATGACAGAATACTTGGCAAAGTTTTTCCGGTATACCATCAGCAAGGTTGAAAATCTTGTTACCGTAACCGAAGAACTGGAGAATATTGAGACATATTTTGCAATCCAGCAGTTTCGGTTTGGAGAGCGGCTTCGTCTGGAGATCGACGATCCGGAGCCGGGGATCCAGAATTGTCAGATCCCAAAGCTGACGATGCAGCCGCTTGTGGAGAATGCAATTATTCATGGACTGGAACGAAAGATGGGGATCGGTGTTGTCTCGGTTCGGCTGACACTGACGGAAAAACGGCTGATCGTGCGGATCTCCGACAACGGAGTTGGAATGGAGCCGGAAACACTGCACCAGCTTCAGGAAGAGCTGTGCCGAACAGCCTATGATTATATTGACAGCGGGCGAGGCACCGGTATTGCGCTGCTGAATGTGAACAACCGTATCCGTCTTTTGTTTGGGGAGCAGTATGGCATTA
>ERZ825159.1933-NODE-1933-length-18359-cov-4.262292_pt1 | contig 18359 bp, 17 predicted proteins | sample MGYA00519932_ERZ825159 | MGnify/ENA primary metagenome ERZ825159 (study PRJEB31778, sample SAMEA3449191) | human gut metagenome | biome: human gut; feature: human-associated habitat; material: faeces | place: United Kingdom | collected 2010/2012 ...
GCCGCGGCGCGCAGGCGCGACATTCCCGCAAGGGACGTTCCTCCGTATTTCTGCACGATGAGCATATCGCACCCCTCCCGATTCATCGTATGTCAGGGATGGGCGAAGTGTGACGAAGGCAGCACCGCGCAATTGCGTCTGCGAGTCTCAGCCGTCTTTTTGCCCCACTTCCGCAGTTTCAAAAATGGGAAATACATACAGTATTCCTCCATTTTTGAAACTTTGAATTGGAACAAAAATCCTGGCTGAGACTTCTTGCCGAATTGCACGGTGCTGCCTGAAGAAAACCGCCGCAGAAAACAGCGGCGGCGGTTTTGCAATTCAGAATATGGGGTTATCCGGCCAGCACGTCGGCCTTCAGCACGCCCTGAATGGCGGAGAGGCGGTTCATCAGTTCCTCCAGCGTCATGGTCAGGTCGATGGTCTCCGCAGAGATGGTCACGACCGCCGTACCGTTTGTGGGGACGATGGAATTGATGGTGCTGATATTGGCGCCGGCGTCGGCAAAGACGCCCAGGATCTCGGACAAGAGTCCCTGCTCATCGTGGAGCAGCAGCTGGAAGGTGATGATGCGGCCGGTCATCATGCTCTGGAAGGGCAGCACGGCGTCCCGGTACTTATAGAATGCGCTGCGGCTGATGTCGGTCATGCGGGTGGCTTCGTTGACGGTGGACGCTTCGCCGGTGGAAAGCAGACGCTTTGCCTCCGCTACCTTCAGGAAAACCTCGGGCAGGGCGGAAGCTTCCACAATATAGTATTTGGGTTTGGTCGACATGTCGGACCTCCTTAAAACTGGTTCAATTTGTGTGTGACAGAACAACACCTGTTTCTCTACAATGTATTGTAACATACTTTTCTTAGAATGCAACCCCATATTATCAGAGTTTTTGTCGGAAAGGAGGAATCTTTTTGCGTCCAGCAGTGAAAAAAAGCCTGTCCGTGCCGGCGGCGTTTTTTGCCGTGTGGCTGGCCGCACGGTTTCTTCTGCCCCTGTGCTTTCCCTTTCTGCTGGGGGCGCTGCTGGCCTTCGCGGCGGAGCCGATGGTGGGCTTCCTCCAGAAACGGCGGGTTCCACGGTGTGTGTGCTCCGGCATCGGCGTCAGCATGGCCTTCTGTTTTCTTGCCATGCTGGTGCTGATTCTCTGCGCCTTTGCTCTGCGGGAGCTGCGAAGGGTGGCGGGGGTGCTGCCCGATCTGGAGGATACGGCAAAATCCGGCATCGGCCTGCTGCAAAGCTGGCTGCTGGAGCTGGCGTCCCACACGCCCCAGAGCGTGCAGCCCCTGCTCAGCGAGAACGTGACCTCCTTCTTCTCCAATGGAACATCTCTGCTGGACAAGGTCATCCGGTATATTCTGGGGCTGGCGGGAAACATTCTGAGCCACATTCCCGACGGCGCGCTGAGTTTGGGAACGGCGGTGATCTCCTCCTTCCTGATCTCCGCCCGGCTGCCGAAGATCAAAAGCTGGCTGAAAAAACGTCTGCCCGAGGAAAAGCTCAAGCCCGCCGCGGACGCCCTGAAGCGTATGAAAAATGCCGTGGGCGGGTGGCTGACGGCGCAGCTGAAGCTGATGGGCGTGACGTTCACCATTCTGACGCTGGGGTTCGTGGTGCTGCGGATCGCCTATGCCCCGCTGTGGGCGCTGGTGGTCGCGCTGGTGGACGCACTGCCCGTGCTGGGTACCGGCACCGTGCTGGTGCCATGGGCAGTGATCTGCTTTTTGCAGGGAGAGGGCGCGAGGGCAATCGGCCTGCTGGGCGTTTATGCCGTGGTCACCCTGTCCCGCTCCATGCTGGAGCCGAAGCTGGTGGGGCGGCATCTGGGGCTTGACCCCCTGGTGACGCTGATGGCGCTGTACGTCGGCTACAAGCTCTGGGGCGTGGGCGGCATGATCTTTGCCCCTCTGCTCGCCGTGACCATCATGCAGGTCACGCCGGGGCGTGGGGATGCCCCCGAAACCCGCTAAAGAAGAAAATTCCCAACAACCTATTGTACATCCCGTTCGTTTTTGCTATAATGTAGGGAAAATGTTATTACTGGATGTGCATGAATCGTGAAATACGGAATTTGGAAGGTGTCCCAGCTGGAGGCGGGGGCTGTCAACGCATTGGTTGGCAGCGGCTACGCTCCGCTGGCCGCCATGGTGCTGGCCTCCCGGGGAATGGAAGACGATCATCAGGCCAGAGCTTACTTAGACTGCAATGCGCCCCTGCTTGACCCCTTTTTGATGACGGATATGGACAAGGCCGCCGGCCGGGTGGGACTTGCCATGTCCCGGGGGGAGAAGATCGCCGTGTTCGGCGACTACGACGTGGACGGCATCACCGCCACCTGCCTGCTGACGGATTTTCTCCGCCGCCACGGCGCGGATGTGGTGAGCTACATTCCCGGCCGTCTGGAGGAGGGCTACGGCCTGAATCCCATCGCCATCCACCAGCTCCACGCTGAGGACGTCAAGCTGATCGTCACCGTGGACTGCGGCATCACCGCCGTGAGCGAGGCGGAGCTGTGTAAGCAGCTGGGCATTGATCTCGTCATCACCGACCATCATGAGTGCAAGCAGACGCTGCCCGCCGCAGTTGCCGTGGTAGACCCCCACCGCCCCGACGGCGGCTATCCCCATAAGAATCTCTCCGGCGTGGGCGTGGCCTTCAAGCTGGCTTCCGCCCTGTGCGGTTCTCAGGAAACGGTGTTGGAGGAATACGCCGACATGGTATGCCTCGGCACCGTGGCGGATGTGATGCCCCTGCAAGGGGAGAACCGGGTGTTCGTGGCGAGAGGTCTGGAATCTCTGGCGCATACCAAGCGCCCGGGCATCGCGGCGCTGATGGCGGAGTGCGGCTGCGCCCCGGAGACTGTCAGCGCGTCCTCCATCGGCTTCATGCTGGCGCCCCGCATCAACGCCGCCGGACGGATGGGACAGATCGATCTTGCGGTGGAGCTGTTTCTCACCGACGACCCGGACAAGGCCGCCGAGGCCGCCCGGGGACTGTGCGAGCTGAACCGGCAGCGGCAGGCCGTGGAGTCGGAAATTTACCGGCAGGCCGTGTCCATGCTGCCCATGGGCAAGCCCCCGGAGGCCATCGTGCTGGCGGATGAAAGCTGGCATCAGGGCGTGGTGGGCATCGTGGCCAGCCGCATTGCCGAGGAATACGCCTGCCCCACCTTCCTGATCTGTCTGGACGGCGAGCACGGCAAAGCCAGCTCCCGCAGCCACGGGGGCTTCAACCTGTTTGCCTCCCTGAGCGCCCTGTCTCCGCTGCTGGAAAGCTACGGCGGCCATGAGCTGGCCGCGGGCTTTACCATTTCCCGCGCCAACATTCCGGAATTCCGCCGCCAGATCTGCGCGCTGGCCGCGCAGTATTACACCGACGACGTGCCGCGGACGGTTCTGGACGTGGACTGCGCCGTTTCCCCGGAGCTGCTGACCCTGCACAATGTGGACTCCCTGCAAATGCTGGAGCCCTGCGGCAACGGCTGCCCCAAGCCGGTGCTGATGATGAAGAATCTGACCATCGACCGCATCAGCATGGTGGGCGGCGGACGGCATATGCGCCTGCGCCTGTGCAGCGGACATACGTACCTGAACGCCATCTATTTTTCCGCCAATCCCCAGACGGTGTCCATCCAGCCGGGTGACCTGGTGGACGTGGCCTTTACCCCCCAGGTAAATGAATTCCGTGGGACGCGCACCGTGCAGATGAACGTCATCGACATCCGCCCCAGCTGCAATGCCGAGTGCCTGCCCGACGCCGCGCCCTACCGGGATATGCAGCGGGGGAATCTGACCGCCGGCGAGGCCGCGGCGCTGCTGCCCGACCGGAAGATGCTGGCGCTGGTGTGGCGGTATCTGGACGCCGCGAACCCGGTGCAGGAATCCCCTGTGTGCCTGTGCCGCAAGATCGTCCGCTGGTCGGGAAAGCCCCTGAATCTGGGGCAGATGCTCACCTGCCTGGATATTTTCCGGGACGTGGGGCTGCTTACCGTCCAGCGGCAGCATAAGTATGTTTCCATCCGCCTGACCCCCGGAGAAGGAAAGACCGACCTGAGCCGGAGCCAGACCATGCAGCGGCTGCTGCACGCGAAAGAGAGCTGAATTTGAAATGGAATCCTTTGAAGAACATTACGCGTCCATGTGCGACGCAATCAAAAAGCACCTGCCCGGCGCGGACATGGCGCTCATCGACCGTGCCGTGGATTACGCCAACCAGAAGCACAAGCTGCAAAAACGGAAGGACGGTTCCCCCTACATCATCCACCCCCTGGCGGTCGCCCAGATCGTGGCGGAGATGGGGCTGGACTGCGACGCCATTCTGGGCGCCCTGCTCCACGACTGCATTGAGGACACCGACGCCTCCCATGAGGACATTGAAAAAATCTTCGGCCCCACCGTGGCGGAGCTGGTGGAGGGCGTCACAAAGCTGACCCGGGCAAACTTCTCCTCCTCCGAGCAGGCGCAGATGGAGAATCTGCGCAAGATGTTCATGGCCATGAGCAAGGACATCCGGGTGGTGCTGATCAAAATCGCCGACCGGCTCCACAACATGCGCACCATGCAGTACCAGACGCCGGAAAAGCAGATTCAGAAGTGCCGGGAGACAATGGACGTCTACGCGCCCCTTGCCCACCGCCTTGGTATGCAGAAGATCAAGTGGGAGCTGGAGGATACCGCTCTGCGCTACCTCGCGCCCATGGAGTATAACGAGATCATGTCCTACCTTCAGGCCCACAAGGAGAAGGACGAGGCCTTTATGCGCACCATCCAGGACAAGATCACCCAGCGCCTGACCTCCGTGGGCATCCACAACACCACCTACGGACGGATCAAGCACGTCTACTCCATCTACCGGAAAATGCTCGCCCAGGGCAAGACCATTGACGAGCTGTACGACATTTACGCTTTCCGGGTCATTGTGGACACCATCCCCGACTGCTATAACGTGCTGGGACACGTCCACGACCTGTTCAGCCTGGTGCCGGGACGGTTCAAGGACTATATCTCCACCCCCAAGCCCAATATGTACCAGTCCCTGCACACCACCGTCATCGGCTCTCAGGGCATCCCCTTCGAGGTGCAGATCCGCACATGGCAGATGCACGAGACCGCCGAATACGGTATCGCCGCCCACTGGAAGTACAAGCAGGGTACGGGGACAGGGACGGAGAAGGACTTCGAGTGGGTGCGCCGCCTGCTGGAAAGCCAGCAGGATTCCGACGCGGAAGAGTTCGTCCAGTCCATGAAGATCGACATGTTCGACGACGAGGTGTTCGTCTACACCCCCAAGGGACGGATTGTCTCCCTGCCCGCCGGCTCCACGCCCATCGACTTTGCCTATGCCATCCATTCCGGCGTGGGAAATTCCATGATCGGCGCGAAGGTGAATAACCGCATCGCCAACATCGACACCACCCTGAAAAACGGCGACATTGTGGAGGTGCTGACCTCCAAATCCGCCAAAGGCCCCAGCCGGGACTGGCTGACCATCTGCAAGAGCAATCAGGCCAGAACCAAGATCAAGCAGTGGTTCAAGAAGGAGAAGCGGGAAGAGAACATCGTCCACGGCAAAGCGTCCTTCGAGTCCGAAATGAAGCGGGTGGGGCTGCCCCTCACCGCTGCCACCGACCCGGAGCTGGAAGGGCAGCTGCTGAAAAAACTGTCCTTCGACACCTGGGACGATATGTTCGCCGCCATCGGCTACGGCGGACTGACCGCCGCCAAGGCCGTCGGCCGCATCCGGGACGATATCAACAAGGCGCTGAAGCAGCAGACCGCGGAAAAGCTGCCCCAAAGCCCCCTGCGCTTCCGCCCCGATTCCGAAGCGGTCATCCAGAACCGCCACGCGGTCAACGGCGTCATCGTGGAGGACATCGATTCCTGCATGATCAAGTTCGCCAAATGCTGCACCCCCGTCCCCGGCGACCCCATTGTGGGTTTCATCACCAAGGGCTTCGGCGTCAGCATCCACCGGGCGGACTGCCCCAACGCCCAGAACCGGGAGGATCCCCGTCAGGCCGCCCGCTGGGTGCGCGTCCGCTGGGCGACGCAGGAAGAGCAGCCCTTTGAAACCACGCTGGAGCTGGACTGCATCACCCGTGACGGGCTGATTCTGGACGTGGCCATGGTGCTGTCCACCGCCCGTGTCCGGGTCAAGGAAATGAGCGGCAAAGACCTGCCCGGCGGCCGCAGCGCCATCACCATCCGGTTTGAAGTCAAGGACGTGGCGGAGCTGGAATCCGTGCGGACGAAGCTGCTGAACATCCGGGACGTGGTCGGCTCCCGCAGAGGACAGAATTAAGGAGAGAGACGCTATGCGCGCTGTACTGACAAGAGTCAATTCCGCCTCCGTCGCCATTGACGGCGAGGTGGTGGGAAAAATCGGAAAAGGCTTCCTCATCCTTCTCGGTGTCGGCCCCGACGATACCGAAAAGGAATGCCGGTATCTGGCGGAAAAAGCCCTGGGACTCCGTATTTTTACCGACGAAAACGACAAAATGAATCTGGGACTGGACGCGGTGGGCGGCGAGGTGCTGGTGGTGAGCCAGTTCACCCTTTACGGCAACTGCCGCAAGGGCCGCCGCCCCAGCTTTACCGACGCCGCGAACCCGGAACTGGGGGAGCGGCTGTATGAGCAGTTCCTTGCCGACTGCGCCAGTCTGGGGTATCCCCCTCAGCACGGCCGCTTCGGCGCGGACATGAAGGTGGAATCCGTCAACGACGGCCCCGTGACCCTGATTCTGGACACGGAGCAGCTGATGGACACGCCCAGACGAAAATAGGTGATTTTATGCTGAACATTCACACGCTGACCCTTGGGGCTTACGGAACCAACTGCTACATCGTCCACGACAGTGCGTCGGAGACCTGCTGTGTCATCGACCCCGGCTACACCCCGGAAAAGGTGCTGAGCGAGGTGGACGCCCTAGGGCTGACCGTGGAAGCGATCCTGCTGACCCACGGGCACTTTGACCATGTGGGCGGCGTAAAGGAGATCGCCGCCGAGACCGGCTGCGACGTCTACCTCTGCGCCGACGAGCTGACCATGCCGCCCCAGATGACGGCGGGGCCGCTCTACTACACCAAAACCTACGGCGAGGGGGACACCCTGCACCTCGCGGGGCTGACGATCTCCGTTATCCGCACCCCCGGCCATACCCCCGGCTCCGTGTGCCTGCTGATCGACGACGCCATGTTCTCCGGGGATACCCTGTTTGCCAGTTCCTGCGGCCGTACCGATTTTCCCGGCGGCAGCGACGCGGCCATGCGGGCGTCGCTGCGCCGTCTGGCGGGGCTTTCCACCGACTACCGGGTCTATCCCGGCCACGATATGGATACGACGCTGGCGGAGGAAAAGCGGTATAACCCCTATCTACGATAATCGAGGTTCTTATGAAACTGACACTACACGGTCATGACGACCGCTATGCCGTGGAGCAGTTACAGCTGTCCCTGTTTCCCGACAACACGGAAGGGGAGGCGGTTTCGTCCCTCCACCGGGGAAGAATCTGGCTTACCGCCGTCACGAAAATTACCGTGAACGGCATCACCGCCGCGGCCACCCGGCGAATCAGGACGGCGGACGAAACCGTCCGTCTGCGCCGCCGGGCGCTGCAGCAGAGCTATTACCTGGCCGCGAAGCAGCTGCTGCCCGTTACGCCCCCATGGGGCGCACTGGCCGGCGTCCGACCCACGAAAATCACTACCAAGCATCTGCTGGAGGGCGGCACACCCAAGTCCGCAGACGAGCTGCTGCGGGATGTATATTACGTCACCGATGACCGCCGCAGGCTGGCCATTGACTGCTCAGTCTCCACGGTTCGGGCGGTGAATCTATTGCAGCCCAGCGATCTGTCGCTGTACGTCGGCATTCCTTTCTGCCCCACCCGCTGCACCTATTGCAGCTTCGTCAGCCGCACCATCGGCAGGAAAACGGAACTGCTGGAACCCTATCTGCGGGCGCTGGAACAGGAAATTGCGGTCACGGGCAGACTTCTGGCGCAGTCCGGGAGAACTATCCGCACCCTCTACATCGGCGGCGGCACCCCCACGACCCTTTCCGCCCCCCAGATGGAGCGCCTGATGAGCGTCATCCGGGACAATTTCGATCTGTCCCGGTGCGTGGAATTCACCGTAGAGGGCGGCCGCCCGGATACGCTGGATTTGGAAAAGCTTCAAGTTATCCGTTCCGGCGGCGCTGACCGCATGAGCATCAACCCCCAGACCATGGAGGACGCCGTCTTACGCGCCTGCGGGCGGCCCCACAAGGCGGCGGATGTGCTTCGCGCCTACGGCGAAGCGGTGGACGCGGGTTTCAGTGCCATCAATATGGATTTGATTGCGGGCCTTCCCGCGGACACCACGGCGGGCTTCCGCCGCAGTCTGGACGCCGTGGCGACTTTGAACCCCGCCAACATCACCGTCCACACCCTCGCCCTGAAAAAAGGAGCCGACCTGTTTGAAAGGCGGGAGAATCTCCCCTCCGCCGGGGACGTCGCCGAAATGGTCGCCTACGGGGAGCAGACCCTCCGGGCGCTGGGCTACAAGCCCTATTACCTCTACCGCCAGAAATACATGTCCGGCAGCTTCGAGAACGTGGGCTGGAGCCGGGACAATCTGGACTGCCTGTACAACATCTACATGATGGAGGAAGTGCATACCATCCTCTCCCTGGGCGGCGGGGGCATGAACAAGGTAAACCTCCCCGACGGCACTCTCCGCCGGTTCCACAATCCCAAATTCCCCGAACAGTACATCGAACTGCTCCCGGGCGTGCTGGAGCAGAAGCAGGCGCTGTTCCGCCTCATGGCGGATGGGGCAAAATAACGCCCACGCTACACGAAAGGAAGTGTGCCAATTTGGACACCCTCATTTCCAATGTCACAGCCGTGACCATGAACCCACGGATGGAGGTTATTTTTGGCGCTTATATCGGCATCGAGGACGGGAAGATCGTCTCCATTGAGCGAAAGCCCCCTGCCGAAGCGCCCAAGGCCATTGTGGACGGCACCGGCATGGTGGCTATCCCCGGCCTTATCAACTGCCACACCCATCTGGCGACCGCCAGTCTGCGGTGCTTCACCGATGATCTGGGCAACACCGAAGCCCTTCAGGCGCTGCTGCAAAAGGAAGCGAAAATGGACTCCCGCAGCGCCAAAGCGGCGGCATCTCTTGCCATCGCCGAGTGCCTGCGCTTCGGCGTCACCTCGGTTTCCGACCTGTATTACTACCCCAACGCCACCGCCGAGGCCGTGGCGGAGTCCGGCATCAAGGCCAATCTGGCGCTGTCCAGCTACCGCTTCATCGACGAAAACGAGGACTTTGACTTCGAGACCGACGAGCAGTGCCGGGAACTGGTGAAGGTCACGGAGAAGTGGAACGGCTTCGACGGCGGCCGTATCAAAATTGATGCCGGGATCTACGGCGAGTACATCAGCAACTACAGGCTCTGGGAAGGTCTGGTGGGCTACGCCGCAGAGCAGAACCTGGGCATGCAGCTGCACCTGGCGGAGACCCAGAGCGAGGTGGATTCCTGTCTGGAGCGCACTGGCATGAACCCCGGGGAGCTATTGAACTGCCACAACGTGTTCAGCCGTCCCACCACCGCCGCGGGCTGTACATATTTAACCGAGGACGAGCGTAAACTGCTGGGGAAGAAGGGCGTCTGCGCCGTGGCGACCCCCGTGTCCGCCTACAAAAACGGTCAGTCCTCCACGCCTATCCTGGAATCCGTCAAGGCGGGGATGAACGTGGCTCTCGGCACCGGCGGCGCCATCGAGTGCGGAAATCTGGACATGTTTGAGGTCATGCGCTTTGCCGCCATGTCCGCCCGGAAGGAAAGCGGCAATCCCGCCGCCCTCCCGTCTCCCGCCGCCCTGATGATGGCGACTGTCTCCGGCGCGCAGGCGCAGAGACGCGCTAAGGAATGCGGAATGCTTCAGGTTGGCATGGACGCGGATATCGCGCTCATCGACTTTTCCGCCCCCCATCTGATCCCCTGCCACAATGTTCTGAACGGTCTCGTCTGGTCTGCCAAGGGCGGCGACGTGGCCATGACCATGGTGCGGGGCAAAATCCTCTACGAAAACGGCTGCTTCCCCACCATCGACATGAAGAAGGTCGTGGAGGAGCTGACCGAATACGCCATCCCCCGGCTGTTTGAAGAAACGAAGTGACCCTGCATTCCCCCGCAGAAAGGATGAAACCATGTCTGATATGCAAAAAAAGCAGAATTTTCTTCAGGGCACCGCGCTGCTTGCAATGGCAACGGCCATTGTCAAGGTCATCGGCGCTCTGTACAAAATTCCCCTCAACGCCATCATCGGCGAGCAGGGCTTCGGCTACTTCAACACGGCCTACGACATCTATAACGTGCTGCTGATGATCTCCACCGCCGGACTGCCCGTTGCCATGAGCCGGATGATCTCGCAGGCAAGCTCCCTTGACCACTACAATCAGGTGCGGCGGATTTACCATACCGCACGAGGCATTTTTCTGGCGCTGGGCATTGCGGGCAGTCTGCTGATGACGGTGTTCTGCCGCCAGCTGGCCGCCTTCCAGAACCAGCCCGACGCATGGGCGGCCATTGGGTGCCTCGGCCCCTGCGTGCTGCTGATTTGTGTCATGAGCACCTACCGTGGCTTCTTTCAGGGGCAGGGGAACATGCTGCCCACCTCCGTTTCTCAGGTGCTGGAGGCCGTGGTGAAGCTGATCGTGGGCATGGGCGCGGCGCTGGCGATCCTGAAAATGACCAACGAAATTCCGCTGGCCGCGGGCGGCGCGATTCTGGGCGTCACGGCAAGCTGCCTTGTCTCGGCAATTTATCTGTTCAGCCGCTTCCGGAAGAGCTACGCTCTTCTGCCCCAGACGGAGGAAGAGCCCCGCTCCTACCGGGAGACTGCCCGGGGGCTGCTGGCCATCGCCATTCCCATCACCTTCGGCTCCGCCGCCTTGCAGCTGATGACCATGCTGGAAACCAAGATTTACATGGGACAGCTGCTGAATCTGGGCTACACCCAGTCCGCCGCCGACACCATGCGGGGCGTTTACGGCATGTGCCTGACCATTTTCAACATGCCCTGCGCCTTCATCACCCCCATTACCATCAGTATCATTCCCGCCATCACTTCCCACCTGACCCTCTGCGGCGATGATGAAGCCAAGGCCACGGAGGAATCCGCCGTGCGGATCACCGGGCTGATCGCCATGCCCTGTGCCTTCGGCCTTGCCCTGCTGGCTGAGCCGATTACCGCCCTGCTGGGGGGATATTCCGGCGGGAATCTGGCAATGGCGACCCGGCTGATGACGGTTCTGGGCTTTACCATCATCTTTAACGCTTTGGTGCTGGTCTCCACGGCCATCATGCAGGCCCACGGCCATGCCGGTCGGCCGGTCATCAACATGCTGATCGGCGGCGTTGTAAATCTGGTGGCGGTGTACGTGCTGGCGGGAATGCCGCTTATCAACATTCTGGGTACGCCTACCGGCCTGCTGATGGGCTATGTGGTCATCAGTATCCTGAACATCCTGTCCATGCGCCGCCTGCTGCCGAAGCCGCCCGCGATCCTGCCGAACCTTCTGCGTTCCTTCTTCGCCGCGGCGGTGATGGGCGTCCTCGCATGGGGCGCACTGTGGGCGCTGAAAGCCATCGGCGTGCGGGAGATCGGCACAGGCCGACTGATTCTGTGCGCCGTGCCGGTGCTGGTGGGCGTGGTCAGCTACTTCTTTACCGCTGTCAAGTTCAAGGTCATCACCCACGAGGACTGTCTGCTGCTGCCCAAGGGCGAAAAAATCGCAAAAATCCTGAAGCTGTGAGTTTTTTTGAAAAATCTCTTGCAATTTGGGTAGAATTATGTTAATCTAAACAACGCTTTCAAAATATTTTCACTTTCAGAAAAGAGGATATAAACATGAACAAAACTGAACTGATTGCTGCCGCCGCCGAGGGCGCCGGCCTGACCAAGAAGGACACCGAGCGGGTCATCAACGCCGCCATTGACGCCGTTACCGCGGCTCTGGTAAAGGGCGACAAGGTGCAGGTCTCCGGCTTCGGCACCTTCGAGACCAAGGAGCGGGAAGCCCGCGTTGGCCGCAACCCCCACACCAAGGAAGCCATCGAGATCCCCGCTACCCGCGTTCCCGCCTTCAAGGCAAGCAAGGCTCTGAAGGACGTCGTGGCGAAGTAAGCGATGCGGCTTGACAAGTATCTCAAAGTCTCCCGCCTGATCAAGCGCCGGACGGTGGCCAACGAAGCCTGCGACAACGGCCGCATCAGCGTCAACGGTCGCGTGGTCAAGGCCGGTTACGACGTAAAGGTCGGGGACAAAATCGAGATTTCCATGGGCGCCCGGACGGTGACCGTGGAGGTTCTCCAGGTAGCGGAAACCGTCCGCAAGGACGATGCCGCCGCCATGTATAAGGAAGTATAAGAATTCACCGCCGTGAAACGTTTGTTTCACGGCGGTGAAGTTTTGTGCGTTCTTGCAAAGCCCTCCCGTGTATGTTATACTGGAATGACCCGGAAATGATGGAGGGAACGCTATGAAAATCGAACATGCCGCGCTGTATGTGAACGATCTGGAAAAGGCGCGCAGCTTCTTTGTGAACTATCTGGGCGCAGAATCAAACGACGGCTATCACAATCCGAGGACGGGTTTCCGGTCGTATTTTCTGTCCTTTGACGGCAGCGCGCGGCTTGAGATCATGAATAAGCCGGAACTGGCAGATTCCCCCAAAGAACCCGCCCGCACCGGATACGCGCACATTGCGTTCAGCACAGGCAGCAGGGAAGCGGTCGATGCACTGACCGCAAGGCTGAAAGCCGACGGCTACGAAGTCACCAGCGGCCCCCGCACAACAGGAGACGGCTATTACGAAAGCTGCATCGCCGCGGTCGAGGGCAATCTGATCGAGCTTACGGTCTGAGCAAAAGGGGAGTTTCTATGAAAATACAATGCGTGTGGGAACACAATGGCGACGACAGCATCCTGTATTCTGCCAATTTTGTCGGCGCGTTTACAAGAGGGAAATCGAAAGATGAAGCTGTTCGAAAAATGCCGTCCGAAATCCTGTCCTACCTGGCGTGGAAGGGCGACGCTCCCCCGGACGCTCTGGAGCCGGAGATCGTTCAGGAAAAGGCGTCGGCGCTTACCGTCTCCGACGCGGACTCGGATGTGCTTTTTAACGACGAGAAAGCGCCGCTGACTGCGGCGGAATACGAAGCGCTGAAATCCCTTGCCATGAAATCCGCGCGGGACTTTCTGGCGCTGTACAGGTCAATACCGGATAAAGACAAAAGCGCCCTGCCGCCCAGAGCCACCTTCTACGGCGAGATTCCCCGCACGGCGCGGGAAATGTATGAACATACAAAGAATGTGAATGCCTACTACTTTGGCGAGATCGGCGTTCAGGCGGACAATAACGGAACCATTGCGGAATGCAGAGAACGCGGGTTTGCCCTGCTGGAGCGGCAGCGGGATTTTCTGGAGAATCAGGTTTTTCTCGGAAGCTACGACGAGGAATGGTCGCTGCGAAAGGTGTTGCGCAGATTCATCTGGCACGACAGGATTCACGCCAAGGCAATGTACCGGATGGCGCTGAAAACCTTCGGAACCGGCGCTGTGCCGAACATATTCTCCTTTCCGGAGAAATGAAACGGGCAATGCCCCTGAATTTACGGTCACGCCGGGCGTGCATATCGGCAACCTGACAAAGATCGGGAACATTCAGGATTGACCCAAAATCGGGACATGACTGCCTTGCGGTGGGTCATGACCCGGTTTGGTCTTCTTCCCTATGATCGTGAAATGTTCTGCGCCTGTTCCCCCAGCAGACGGGCCAGCAGAACGCACTCCTCCCGGCTCAAATCCGCAAGGTGCTGAAACACAATGCCGAAATCCCCGTCCACTGTCCGCGCCGTGTACTCCGTCACCGCCCGCCGGGCACAGTGATACCGCCTTTCCAGCGCCTTCGCCGCCGGTTCCTCCGGAACGGCGATCTGCGCTGTTTTTCTGCCCCCACTGCCGGACAGCCGCCCGATCCCCCGCAGACAGGCGAGAACCTCCATCTGCATATCGTGCAGATGCCGAAGCTGCTCCCGGCCTCTGCCGGAAAACTGTCCGGCCAGCTTCCGATAAACCGCCGCCGCTTCCATTGCCTCCAGTTCCATCGGCCGCAGACTCCTCCGGGGAGACTCCGACTGCCCCAGTACTCGCTGCCATACCTGCTGCTCCACATCCCGGTTCATAACACCGCCCCCCCAAAAATCACATGGCTCTGTTCCCAGTATAGCGCCCCGAAAAGAAAAAGTGTCAAAAAAGTTTTTCAAAAGGGCTTTCTTTTTTCGCTCATATGTGCTACAATAAATAAAAAAGACGTTTAGGCGACCCATGGAGGAAATGCTTATGCCCAGAACCAGCGACAAAGCACAGTTGATTATGGATTATGTCAACCGATTTATTCAGGAGAACGGCTATTCCCCCTCCGTCCGGGAGATCGGGGCGGCAGTGGGTCTGCGCTCCACCGCCTCCGTCAGCTACCACTTGCAGGCGCTGCAGGAGAAGGGGCTGCTCCAGTCCCCCGGTGCAAAGGGACGCAAGCGGGCGCTGGTCACCGGCGCGCGCCCGGGGCAGATTCCCATTGTGGGCGTCGTCACTGCGGGCGTGCCGATTCTGGCGGTGGAAAATCAGGAGGGTACCATGCCCTGGGACGACCCGGGGTGCTTTGCTCTGCGGGTTCGGGGCGACAGCATGATCAACGCCGGTATCCTCAGCGGGGACAAGGTGGTCGTGCGCCCCCAGCAGTCCGCCGACGACGGGCAGATCGTGGTCGCCCGGATAGAGGACGAGGCCACCGTCAAGCGTCTGCGCCGCCGGAACGGCCAGATCTGGCTCATGCCGGAAAATGACAATTACAGCCCCATCGACGGCACCAACGCGGAGATCATCGGCATCGTCAAGGCCGTGGTGCGGGAGTATTGAGAAAAAAGTCCGCGCCACACGAAAAAAAGTTCTTGACAAACGTACACAAATGATGTATAAATGGCATAACATAAATTGAAACCAACGAAGCGGAAGTAAAGCTGCAAGGCGCATCCACAGAGAGTTCTGCATAGCTGAGAGCAGAGCGAAAAGCGGGGCAGCAAATGGGCCGCCGAGGGCAGAGGGAAATGGGTGACCAGAGTATCTTCTGACGCATTGCCAGCGTTAACGGGCAGACGGCGTGTTGGCGCCGTGCAGAGCGGTCGGATTTCCGGCAAACAAGGTGGTACCGCAGAAAATTGTTTTTTCTGTCCTTGTTCCCTTAGGGGAACAAGGACTTTTTTATTCCCTTTTATTACTTTCAGAAAGGAGAAATACCTATGTACGCTCCCGGCAGACGATGGCGACCCCAGCAGGAACCCGCAAACCCATCCAACAATCATTTCAATTTCAAAAAGGAGTATTTTATTATGAAAAAGGTTATTTCTCTGGTTCTGTCCGTTATGATGATGCTTACCATGTTTGCCGGATGCAAGGCTTCCGGCACTGCCGAAACCGCCGCCCCCCCTTCCTCGACGGCCGCCGAAACCTCTGCCGATACCACCCCCGCAGTACAGGAATTCAACGTCGCCATTGTCCAGCAGCTGGATCACGCTTCTATGGATGAGATCCGCACCGCCATCGTCGCCCAGCTCCAGACGCTGGCCGAGGAAAAGGGCGTCAAGGTCAACATTCAGGAGTTCAACGGCCAGAACGACGCCACCGTGCTGAACCAGATCGGCGCACAGGTGGTAGGCGACGGCGTTGACCTGATTATCCCCATCGCAACGCTCGCCGCCCAGTGCATGGTCACCGCCGCCGACGGCACCGACATTCCCATTGTGTACGCCGCCATTTCCGACCCTGAAGCCGCCGGTCTCACCGGACTGGACAACGTCACCGGCACCTCCGACGCGCTGAATACCGCCTTCATTCTGGACATGATGCTGGCCGCCAACCCCGACATCAAGACCGTCGGCCTGCTGTACTCCAACTCCGAAGCCAACTCCGCAACTCCCATCGCCGAAGCCAAAGCGTATCTTCAGGAAAAGCAGATCGATTTTGTGGAAAAGACCGGCAACACCAGCGGCGAGATCGTAGAAGCCGCCGCCTCCATGGTCGGCCGCGTGGACGCGGTCTTCACCCCCACCGATAACGTGGTCATGGCCGCCGAAGTCACCGTCGCCGAGACCCTGAACGAGGCCGGCATCCCCCACTACACCGGCGCGGATTCCTTCGTGGCCGCCGGAGCCTTCGCCACCTGCGGCGTCAACTACACCGAGCTTGGCACCTACACCGCCGACATGGCCATGGACATCCTGCTGGGCGGCGCGGTTCCCGAATTCCACGTGATGGACGGCGGCATCATCACCGTCAACACCGACACCGCCGCCGCGATGAGCCTTGACTACTCCTGCTTCGACAGCATGGGCACCGTTGTCGAGGTCACGACCACCAAGGACTAAGAAACATCACTTCCCCGCAAATGAACTGCCTTTCCCCCGACCTTCCGTCGGGGGAAATTGGCCTGAAAGGAGAATTTCCCCATGCTCATCATCACGCAGACCGCCCTTGAGCTGGGCTTCCTCTACGCCCTGGTCGCGATGGCGCTGTTTTTAAGCTACCGCATCCTCGACATCGCCGATCTGACGACCGACGGCTGCTTCGTCCTCGGCGCGGCCGTGTCCGTCACCGTGACGGCCGCGGGACACCCTGTCCTCGCCATCTTCGCCGCGATGCTCGCGGGCGCGTGCGCGGGCTTTGTCACCGCGTTTTTGCAGACGAAGCTCGGCGTGCCGTCGATCCTCGCCGGCATCGTCACGAACACCGGCCTTTACACCATCAACTTAATGGCGATGGGCTGGAAATCCAACCAGAGCCTGCTCGGCGGCAAGACCGTCTTCACGATGCTGCGCGAGACCGGCATCGGCGGCGAGTGGTACGAGCTGCTGCTCGCAGCGTTTGTCACGCTTCTGGCCGGTCTTCTGCTGGTGCTGTTTCTCGGCACGCGCATGGGTCTTTCCATCCGCGCCACGGGCGATAACCCCGACATGGTGCGCGCCTCGTCCCTGAATCCGTCGTTCACGATCACGGTCGGCCTGTGCCTTGCCAACATGCTCACGGCGCTCTCCGGCGCGATCGTCGGCCAGTATCAGAAGACTGTGGACATCAACTCCGGCACGGGCATCGTCGTCATCGGCCTCGCCTGCCTCATCATCGGCGAGACGCTGCTCGGGCGCAGAAGCGTCAAAAAGGGCGTCATCGCCGCGATTCTCGGCTCGATCGTTTACCGCTTCATCTACGCCATCGTATTCTACACGAAGATCGTGCCCGTCGAGTGCCTGAAGCTCCTGACGGCCATCATTGTGGCGCTGGCCATTGCCGCGCCGAGCATCCAGAAGTGGGCGACATTCCAGAAGCGCAAAATGGCCGCCAGAAATAAGGAGGGCGTGTAAGATGCTGGACATTCAAAATCTCTCCAAGACCTTCAACCCCGGCACGGTGAATGAAAAAAAGGCGCTTTCTTCCCTTTCCCTGCATTTGGACGAGGGCGATTTCGTCACCATCGTCGGCTCGAACGGAGCGGGCAAGTCGACGCTCTTCAACGCCATCGCGGGCAGCTTTTATGCCGACGAGGGCAGCATTTCGCTCGCGGGCAAGGACATCACCTTCATGCCCGAGCACGAGCGCTCCCGCCGCATCGGGCGTCTCTTTCAGGACCCCCTGCGCGGCACCGCGCCGAGCATGACGATCGAAGAAAACCTTGCGCTCGCGTACCTGCGCGCGGCGCACGGCAATCCGTTCAGCCGCATCAGCAAGAAGGACAAGGATTTCTTCGCCGAGCAGCTCAAGCAGCTCGACATGGGCCTTGAGGACCGCATGAAAAACCCCGTGGGCCTGCTCTCCGGCGGCCAGCGTCAGGCGCTCACGCTGCTGATGGCGACGATGGTGCCGCCGCAGCTCTTACTTCTTGACGAGCACACCGCGGCGCTCGACCCCGCAACGGCGGAAAAGGTGCTCGACCTCACCCGCCGCGTCGTGGCGGAAAGTCACATCACCTGCCTGATGGTCACGCACAACATGCATCAGGCACTTGAGCTCGGCAACCGCACACTGATGATGGCGGACGGGCACATCGTGCTCGACGTCGCGGGCAGTGAACGCGCAGGGATGGGAGTCGACGATCTCATCGCGCGGTTCAAAGCAGGTGCCGGACATGAGCTTGATAACGATAGAATTCTTTTATCGGAATAAAATTGCAGCACAAAGTGCTGCCACCCTATTCCCCACACCGTGTGGGGGCGCGGGGGCTCGGGGAAAGGGGGCCATTCTCTCACGTGAGAGAAT